>Ga0172368_10003803_pt1 | contig 17952 bp, 11 predicted proteins | sample Lak11m_FD_114540 | JGI IMG/M metagenome (GOLD analysis project Ga0172368, IMG submission 114540) | Freshwater microbial communities from Kabuno Bay, South-Kivu, Congo - kab_022012_11m | ecosystem: Environmental > Aquatic > Freshwater > Lake | place: Democratic Republic of the Congo: South-Kivu...
ACCTCAACCTCATAATAAAAAAATACTTTATCACCAATATTAAAATAAGCGGAAGGTTTATTATGAGAGTTGCAGACACAAAACCTAGTAATTTCTGCAGAAGCTTCATTTCCAAAATGTTCAAGATTCGAGGTTTTAGTAAAATAATCATCGGGTAGCCAGTTATCAAATACATCAAACTTTTTTCCTTTACTATTATTTAGCGATAAATCTTTATCAGAAAGACTATTGTTAATATAAGATTCCACATTATTGCTAGATAAACTGAAATATTTCTGAATGACTTTATGGGGATGTCCATAAATTATTCTTGTTCCGTTATCTAAAAGAATAGCATTAGTACTGTATTTTTCTATTAGCTGCATATCGTGAGAAACAATTATTAAAGATGTACCTTTACTCAATAATTTTTCTATCCTAACATGACATTTCTGCTGAAAGAATATATCACCAACACTTAATACTTCGTCCACAATTAAAATATCTGGTTTCAAACTAGTTTGTACAGCAAACGCTAGTCTTACGAACATTCCGCTACTGTAAGTTTTGACGGGCTGATCAATAAATTCTCCTATATCAGCAAAATCTATTATTTCTTTTACCTTATTTTCGATTTCATGTTTCTTGATACCAAGTATTGTTCCATAAAAGTAAATATTTTCAATTCCGGAGAATTCAGGATTAAATCCGGTCCCAAGTTCTAATAACGCAGATACTGTACCATTGACTTGAATAGTGCCGGAACTAGGTTCAATAATATGAGCAATTAGTTTCAAAAGAGTTGACTTACCCATACCATTCTTACCGATAACACCTAAACACTCCCCTTTTCTTAGTTCAAAGCTGATATTATTCAACGCGTAAAATTCTTTATGGTACTTCTTTCTGAAGGGATGAAGAGCTTCTTTTAATCGGCCTTTCGGTGAGTCGTACAATTTATAATACTTCGAAACATTTTCAAGTTTGACAACAATATTACTGCCCATTTAAATAACCTCGGCAAAGTGGGGGCGCAATTTTCTAAAGACTACAGCACCAATGAAAAGAATAATTAATGAGAACACCCAAAAGTAAATCGTCTCAAGAGGTTTTTGCCAAAATGGTATTTGATAAATTAAAGAATCTCTGTAACCTGTTACTAAATAATGGAGTGGGTTAAGTTTAATTATCCACTGATAATTTTGAGGAACATTATCAATACTCCAAAAAACAGGCGTTATCCAAAATCCAAATTGTACAATTATTGTAACAATATTATTCACATCTTTAATAAAAATACTAGTTGATGATGCAAGCCAGCATAATCCTAAAAGAAGTACCTGTAAAGCAAATGTGTAGTAAAAAATCTGAAGGAAACAAAAACTCGGACTTACTTCCATAAGTAATCCAAAGAAGACGGTTAAAAAAATAAATATGAAATGGTTAATTGAAGCACTCAGTAGTCTTGCAATCGGAAGAATTCCTAAACTTAGATCCATTTTCTTGATTAAAAATGAATATTGTTGAATAATTTGTGTGGAACTTGAAAATACATCGGAGAAATGGAGCCAGCAAATCATCCCAGATATTAGCCAAAAAATATGATTTGTATTTTCAATTCTTTTTAAATTGAATCCTATATTTAGTACAAACCAAAGAATGAAAATAAAAACAATTGGTTGAATAAAATTCCACATAATACCAAAGTATGAGCCGGTATACTGATTCTGAAAGTCCCTTTTTACAAGCGAATAGATCAAATACCGTTTGTTAATAACTTCTTTCAAAAATCTAAAAACGATCATCATTCTAAAATCTATATCCCAAAATTTTTATAACTTATTATTTGTTTCCACTTCCATACTGCCTGACTATATTCATTAACATTCGAGCCGTTTTTTCCCAATTGTATCTATCAAGAAGATCTTTAATCTGCTTATCATTAATAATAGATGGTTGAGAGATCATGTTGTTCATTTTTCCAGCAATATCATTAATATCATATGGATTGCAATATTTTGCATATTCTCCACAAACTTCCGGAATGCTGCTAGAATTAGACGCTAAAACCGGACAACCACAAACCAAAGCCTCAAGCGGTGGAATACCAAATCCTTCGTAGTAAGAAATATATGTAAATAATTTAGCATTTTTATATAATCCTACCAAGGTTGGATCATCCACATAACCTAAGAAAACAATATTATCATTCAATTTTAGTCGACCTAGCTCAGTCTCCTTAAAAACAATTTTATTTTGCGAGCCAACAATTAATAATCTATAACCATCCAAGTTAAGTTTAAGAAAAGCTTTAATGAGATTAACTAGATTCTTGCGTGGCTCTAATGTGGATACAGCAAGGATATAATTCCCCCAATTATTTGGATAATCAAGACGGGATAGATTAACTATACACGATGGAATTGCTTCCGGGACAACCGAAATTTTTTCCGACGATATATTTAAATATTTCTCAATTTCTTTTTTTGAAAAATTACTTACGGTAATAATATGTTTTGAAGATAATGCTGACCGTTTAACGAGCCACTTAAAAAACAAAGCCGCTTTTTTTGTATACCATCCGGGGTTATGTATAAATGCTAGATCGTGAATTACAGTAATCTGATTTTTGTAGATAATCGGAGCTGTATTAGTAAGATTGATCAATAGAGAATTTTTATTCCGCCTTAGAAAGAGAGGTAGTTCTAATTGTTCCCATAAATAATTGTTACAAATTCCTACTTTTTTAATTTTAAATTTTTCTATATATGATTCTTTCAATACCCTATTAGGAGATAAAAGAATTATCCCCTTTTCTATTTTTTTTAGTGCAAGGGATATTTCAGTAGCGTATCTTTCTACCCCTGTTATTTTTTTTGTAAGAAAACGAGCATTTATAAAGATCATTTAGTCTTGTGTTGTGAAATTAAAAAATAAAATAGTATGAGTAAGAAAAATTCTCATCAACATAATATTAAAAAAAACAGAAAAAAGAATGACCAAGTTCTAAAATCTGAGAGGAAAAAAGATTATTCAAAATTGCTCTATTCTTTATCATTTATTGCTGTGTCTATATTAGGAATATTAATCTTTTCGAACACTTTCAACGTTCCATTCTATTTTGATGATTATGATTCCGTTGTTAGAAATCCATTAATAAAGAACTTACAAAATTTCACTACTCTTCCCGACATATTAGATCTAAATCCCAGATTTATCTCTTACTTAAGTTTCGCCCTCAATTTCCATTACGGCGCTTTAGACGTAACGGGTTATCACCTAGTCAATATTCTAATTCATCTTATTAATACATTTTTAGTAATGTTTTTAACACATCTTACACTAAGGACACCATTATTAAAAGATAAGTACGATAAATCGAGCAAAACACTTTTTGTTTTCATGGTCGGTTTAGTTTTTATTGCCCATCCTATTCAAACTCAAACCATTACATACATTGTTCAACGAATGACCTCATTGGCTACTTTATTCTATCTTCTGTCATTGTGTTTATACATTATGGCAAAGTTTGTTTCTTGGAATGCTTCAATAAACAAAATAATACGTTTTGGACTAATAGTATTGTTATTAGTTTTTTCCTTTTTGACGGCAATAATGGGATTGTGGAGTAAACAAATTGTTGTTACTCTTCCTCTTATAGTGATTTTGTATGAAGTGATGTTTTTAAGAAATAGGGAAAACAAAATTAATTGGAAAATTATTATAGGATTGTCCCTATTTCTATTAGTATCCTTAGGTCTAGTTCTTTTTAAAATTGGTCTTCCTACTGAAGCTGATAGCACTCCAAGAAGTGTTTATATGCTTACGCAGATAAATGTTCTAGTGATTTATATAAAACTTTTAATTTTACCGATTAACTTAAATTTTGATTATGATTTTCCTTTCACTTATTCTTTGTTAGATATTAAAACAATTATCGATCTAGCAATTCTTCTAGCTATCATATTTTTAGCTATAAAATTCGCTAAAAAGTATCGACTGATTTCTTTTTCCATTCTTTGGTTTTTCATTACAATTTCAGTTGAATCGAGTATAATACCGATACGAGATGTAATAGTAGAACAGCGTCTTTACCTTCCGATGTTCGGATTTTCTCTGCTTTTAATTTCGTTAGTTTTTTTATTTATTCAAAAATATAGGATTCCATCATTGTTTCTTTTTTCATGTCTCATCCTTTGCTATTCAATTCTAACTTATCAAAGAAATTCATTGTGGAATAATCCTATTTCAATGTGGACAGATGTAATACGTCAATCCCCAGACAAATTAAGACCTAATTTTTACAGAGGATTTGCGTATTTGCATAGCAACGAAATTGATCTGGCAATAAACGATTTCAAAAATGTAATTGCCAAATATCCTAAATACTATCTTGCATACGATAATTTAGGTCTTGCCTACCAAGAAAAGAAGGATTACAGAACTGCTGTAAAATATCATGACGAAGCAATACAAATTAATCCTGATAATCCTATTGCATATAATAATAGAGCACTTGCATTTATGTTCTTAGGAAATTATGATAAATCAATTGATGATCTTAATAAAGCGGCAAGTCTCAATTATCAGTACGATGACGCATTTTATAATCTTGGTTATGTTTACTTTGTAACAAAAAAATATGAGAACGCAATAAAATATTTTTCAAAAGCATTAGAACTTAATCCTGCCTACACCGATATTTATAATTATCTTTCTTACTCCTATAATGAACTCGGTAATTTCAGTAAAGCAAAGGAACAAGTAGATCTTATGCGGTCAAAAGGGATAACTCCAAATCCAAGATTACTGGAAAGATTAAAATATTAGTTTTATGAAATATCATTTGGCTGTTCTTCTTTTACATACAAACGGTATATTTCCTCTGTACCATTTTTATTTACGATTTATCTTTCTTTGGTGCCCATTCTTTTAAGAAGCTCATGATCTTTTCTGCATCATAAGATTTTTCTTTTTCCAGTCACCTGTATTCTTAGAGAACAAAAACTTTCCGTCTTTTTCTAAAATAAATATGTGCGGATAACCGGCTACTTTGGGGTATTGCGAAAGAAATTTTTCGTTTTTGTTTTCCGGACTCCAGTTTACTTTGAACACTACAAAATTATCATGCATAAAATTTTTGAGATCGGGGTGAGCCTCTAAAAATCCATCTAACCTGTGACACCAAATACACCACTCGCCTCCAACATCAAGTAAAATTCTTTTACCTGTACTATCTGCTTCAATCACGGCCTCTTTCAAATCCTTAAAAGAGTCTCTTGTCGGATCGAATTTCGGTGTTGTACTTTCCATTTTATCTTGAGCAATAAGACTAGTCGTAATAACAACAAGAACCGCAAAGACAATAAATGATACTCTTTTCATATTCTCTCCTAATTTCTTAATCAAAATTATTTCGAACATTATTATTATATGTTGGTTGCAACAAAAATAATATTATTTTAATTAATAGAAATATATTGAACAAATCATTTATCGCAACTTTATTGTTGATATTATTTTATTTAGATTAATTTGGTATAAGATCGAGGTGGTATGTCGTTATTTGGATTTCTATTTCTTCTGCTAATTGCTTCCATTTGCGGTGCAATCGGCCAGAGTATTGCCGGATATTCATTGGGCGGATGTTTTGTTTCAATAATAGTCGGATTTATAGGTGCATGGCTTGGTCCCTTAATTGCAAAGGAATTGGAATTACCAATGTTTTATATTATCAATATTCAAGGAAGAGATTTCCCTGTTGTTTGGTCTATAATTGGTTCAGCTTTGTTCGCACTCGTTGTCGGTTCAATTACAAGAGGACGCAAACAACAACCATAAAAAATATTTAAGTGAAAGATCGTCTGAAAGTTTTATCTAATGACTTCACACAATAAAAATTCTAACCGCCTTACTAACGAAAAAAGTCCTTACCTGTTACAGCATGCACACAATCCTGTTGATTGGTTCCCGTGGAGCGAAGAAGCATTCGAGAAAGCTTTAAGAGAAAATAAGCCCGTATTTTTATCAATCGGTTATTCCACTTGTCATTGGTGTCATGTGATGGAACGTGAATCATTTGAAGATATTGAAACGGCAGAACTAATGAACAAAATCTTTGTTTCAATCAAAGTAGATCGCGAGGAGCGGCCTGATATTGATAACATTTACATGACTGTTTGTCAAATGATGAATGGAAGCGGCGGCTGGCCTTTATCGATTATAATGACGCCCGATAAAAAACCATTTTTCAGCGGAACTTATTTTCCACGGGAAAGCAGATACGGAAGAATCGGTTTCAAAGAATTGATAAATAATATTAACGAAGCTTGGGTAAATAAAAGAAGTGAAATTGAATCGAGTGCAGATGAGCTTACAAGTTATCTCCATAAGATTAACAACTCGTCCGGAGCCGCAATAAAATTAAATCCGGATATTCTCACCATTGCTTATAATAATTTTGAAACACGATTTGATCCGGTTAATGGCGGGTTTGGAAGCCCGCTTCGACGAAGCGAAAGCGGGGCGAGCCCGCCCAAATTTCCTTCACCTCATAATTTAATGTTCCTACTACGTTACTGGAAAAGAACAAGCGATGATAAAGTATTAGAGATAGCTACAAAAACACTAACTGAAATGCGTAAGGGCGGGATTTTCGATCATATTGGATTTGGTTTTCATAGGTATTCTACGGATAAGAATTGGCTTGTCCCCCATTTTGAAAAAATGCTTTATGATCAAGCGCTTCTTATAATGGCTTATACAGAGACTTATCAAGCAACACAAAATTATGATTTCAAAAAAACGGCAGTGGAGATTATTCTATATGTATTACGTTATATGACTTCTCCTGAAGGAGGATTTTACTCTGCAGAGGATGCCGATAGTGAAGGCATTGAAGGAAAATTTTATTTATGGACCGAGGATCAGTTGTTAAAAATACTGGGACAAGATGACGCCAATATTGTCTTCAAAGTTTTCAATACAAATCCTAGTGGAAATTTCCACCAAGAGACAGTCGGTAAAACTACTGATGAAAATATTTTACATTTATCTAAACCTTTAGATGAACTAGCCATAAATCTTAATTTTGATAAAAACAATTTGGTCCAGAGAATGGAATCAATCCGTCAGAAATTATTTACTGAAAGAGAGAACCGTGTTCATCCCTATAAAGACGATAAGATCCTAACTGACTGGAATGGACTAATGATTGCTGCGCTGGCAAAAGCTGGGAGTATTTTTGACAACAACGATTATATTGTTGCGGCAGAAAAGAGTTTTTCTTTTATTGAAAAATATTTGACGAACAAAGACGGAAAATTATTGCACCGATATCGTGATCGTGATTCAAGTATCACAGGCAATATTGATGATTACGCTTTTTTGATTTGGGGATTGATTGAATTGTATGAAGCGACTTTTAAAGCAAATTATTTAATTAAAGCTGTGGAGTTAACCGACATAGTTTTAAAACATTACTGGGACGAACCGAACGGCGGATTTTTCTTTACACCGAATTTTGGTGAGAATCTTTTAGTGAGAACAAAAGAAATTTATGACGGAGCTATTCCTTCCGGTAATTCGGTTATGCTCTATAATCTAATACGTATCGCCAGAATGACTTCGGTCTCCGTTTATGAAAATTATGCCAATAGCTTGATAGATTATTTTTCGGAATCTGTTCAAAAGGTACCTTCCGGCTCATCATTTTTTCTTTCTGCTTTTGAATTTATGATCGGCCCAAGTTACGAGATCATTATTGTTGGGAACAGGGAAAATCCGGAAACACAAAATATTATTAACTCAATTAATCAAAAGTTTATTCCAAATAAAGTAATGATCTTAAAGGATCCTACAAATTTGGAATTCTCTTTAGCATTCGAATATCTTAATTCTTATAGTCAAATCAATTCTAAATCAACTATTTATGTTTGCAAAAATTTTCAATGTAAACTGCCCACTACAGATATTAACAATGCATTATCTGTGTTAACTTAAGATCAATTACCTGATTGGCATCTTAATCTTACTCATATTCTTAATCATACTCTTTTCACTAAAAGATTAAGAGTACGATCATGATTACGATTATGAAAATTTATAATCCTCTTATTCTTACTCTTAATCATACTCTTCACTAAAAGATTATGGGTAAGATCATGATTATTATTAAGGACTACTTCATCAAAAACGGTTGTTATGAGTTTATTTCCAGTTTATAATTTTAATTCCGTTATACATTTGTCTTTTCCTCTTTGCGAACTCTGCGTAATCTCTGCGCTCTTTGCGGTTTGTTTTTTAACCGCGGAGGGCGCAAAGAATCCGCAGAGAAATTATTGAGTGAACAGTTTTGTTCGCTTTACATTCTCACATCTGAATCATAGCCAATTCTAAATAATTTTTATTGCCCATGCCCGCTTCGCCAAAGCTCCCGCTTCGCCGAGTCGAAGACGAGGCGAGTCAGCGAGGCGAGCTCTTAATCATGTTCTTTACTAAAAGATTACGAGTACGATCATGATTACGATTATGAAAACTTATGATTCTTTCATTCTTATTCATACTCATAATCATACTCTTCACTTAAGGATGACGAGTAAGATCATGATTACGATTATGAAAATTATATGATTTTCCTGCTCTTGCTCCTATAAATAATATTTCTTTTAATATCTCAAAAAGATATTTTCACTTCGGAATATTCCAATACTAACGGAGATTTACATGAAACTACTAAAGACTTTCGCTTTCATTTTCGTTCTCTTACTTCAAGGCTTTACCATTTATGCGCAAATCAATAAAGAAGAACTTATGAAAACCGTTAACTACCTTGCAAGCGAAGAACTTGTAGGAAGACTTCCCGGCAGTGAAGGTTACACTAAAGCGGCTAATTTCATCGCGGGAGAATTAACTAAACTAAAAATTAAGTCCTTCGGTGATGAAAATTATTTTCAAAAATTAAGAGTTGAGTACAATGAAATATTAGCTCCGGAACATTTCTTTGTTATTAAAGACGGAAGGACAATCAATTTTAAAATTGGTGATGATTACGTTTACCGCGGATTTACGGGAGCCGGAAAATTTATTGCACCGGTTGTTTTTTGCGGATATGGTTTATCCCAGCCTGACTTAGGTTATGATGATTATTCGGGCACTGACGTAAAAGGAAAAGTTGTACTGGCATTTAAGTACAATCCCAAATGGAATATAGATGGTAAAAATTTTACAAATGGAAATCCGCGCGAGAAAGCAATTGTTGCAGCTAATCATGGTGCGGTTGGAATATTATTCGTTTCATTCCCTAATGATGCTGAACCACAAGCGCCGATTGGAAGCGTAATACACGGCGAAGGTGAACAGATGATAAATTTTCCGGAAATACATATTAATCTTCCTGTCGCTGATGAAATATTTAGCGGAAGCAACCACACATTAAAAGATTTGCAGACATTAATAGACTCCACAAAAAAACCTTATTCTATACAACTCATTCCGAAAATTGATATAGAAGTACATACTAAATATGAAAAGGAAAAAGAAATTGTAAATGTTGTAGGAATGATCGAAGGGACCGATCCGGATCTGAAGAACCAATATATAATTGTCGGTGCACATCTAGATCATGTTGGCAGCCAGGCCGGTAAAATATATTTTCCCGGTGCAAACGATAATGCATCGGGCTCTGCTGCATTACTACAAATTGCACGTGAATTTAATAGAACTAATGAAAAACTGAAACGTTCTATTATTTTTGTTTTTTTTGCGAGTGAAGAGCAGGGATTATACGGTTCTAAATATTTTTCAGAGCATATGAAGTTTTCAAAAGAGAAAGTTAAGGCAATGATAAACCTGGACTGTGTCGGTTATGGTGACAGTATTCAGATTGGCGGCGGAGAAAGTGCACCGACACTCTGGAATATTGCAAAACAAATTGATAACGAAAATGATAAACTTCTGGTAACTAGGACATGGAAAGGCGGCGGTGCCGATGCTGAACCATTCTATGAAAAAGGAATACAAACTTTGTACTTTGTTACAACAAACAGTTATAAACATCTTCATATGCTTTCAGACAAACCGGAAACGCTTAATCAAAATTTATTTGAGGCAATTACAAAGCTTGCTTTTTTAACGATCAAAAAGATTGCTGATTAATAATATTATTGTAGTGGACGCAAACTTTGCGTCCCCTACATTGTGTGCCCGACCTGGGAAAAATTTTACGGGAAAACAGGTTTGTAGTGGACGCAAACCTTGCGTCCACTACTTTGCGTCCACTACAAATTGAAATGATAATTAAATTGTTTGGGGAACAATTTTATGAAGGGGCGAAAACGGAACAGACTGCAAGAATTTGATTATTCCGACAATGGTTATTACTTCATTACGATTTGTACTGAGAACATGATAAATTATTTCGGAGATATTATTGAAGGGGTTGTTGAATTAAATCCATACGACAGCATTGTAAAAAAGCGTTTACTATTATTACAAAACAACTACCCATACGTTACGTTAAACGAATTTGTAATTACGCCTAATCATATCCATGCCATTTTAATAATTGATCGTTCAAATGTAGGGACAACTCGTGAATGAAAAATTGAGGGCAATGCAGAGAATTTAAATTTATAAATCCACTCTATTAATTTTAATTGTAGGGGACTTTGCGTCCCCTACAACGAAAGGGGGAATAATTTTATGAAAGAACGCAAGCAAAACAGACTGCAAGAATTTGATTACTCTCAAGCCGGATATTATTTCATAACACTTTGCACTAATAATCACAAATCCTTTTGGGGTAAAGTTATTGACGGTAAAATGATACTAAATCAGTTTGGGAATGTAATTAGAAATAATTGGATAAAGATTCAATCTCTTCACAAGATTATTGAGTTGGACGAATTTGTTATTATGCCCAATCATATTCATGGAATTATTATTATTAATCCTGTAGGGGACGCAAACTTTGCGTCCCCTACAAACGCGTCCCCTACATTTGTGTCCACCACAGATAGAACAAAGATGATATTATCAGGAATTATACAGCAATTTAAAAGGGCATGTACGATTGAGATTGGAAATAAATTCGACTACAATCTACCAATATGGCAGCGTTCGTTTTACGATCGAATAATTCGTAATGAAAAAGAGCTTTATCAAATTCGTAAGTACATACTGCAAAATCCTCTGAAATGGGAAATTGAAAAAAGAAATCCGGAAAATCTAGATTTATAAAATTTTTATTGTAAGGGACGCAAATTTTTGTATCAACAACTTATCACAAAACAATTACTCATACGTTACGCTGGACGAATTTGTAATTACGCCTAATCATATCCATGCCATTTTAATAATTGATCGTTCAAATGTAGGGGACGCAAAGTTTGCGTCCCCTACTACGTCTTCTTTAAAAAACAAAACCCCGACCTAAGTCGGGGTTTTGTTTGCTAATAGCTAAAAAGCTTATAGCTAATTGCTGATTACTTCATCAATAACATCTTCTTAACTTGTACAAAGTCACCAGCTTCGATTCTGTAGATATACATACCGCTTGATAGTTTTGTTGCATTGAAATCAACAGTATGATATCCGGCCGGCATTACTTTACTAATCAATGTTTCAACTTCTTGACCTAATACGTTATAGATCTTAAGTGTAACATTAGATTCTTTCGGTAATGCAAACTTAATATTGGTTGTCGGGTTGAATGGATTCGGGAAGTTCTGATAGAGTGCGAACTCTGTCGGAAGTGCTTCATTCTCAACATCAACTAAACCAACATTAACAGCAAAACTGTAAGCAAAGAAATCATTGTTAGCAGCATCACTTGCAGTAATGGTAATGATACAATCGCCAATTGCAACCGGTGTAACTGCTAATGTAGCACCAACTACAGGATTAACAACTGTAGCAACGTTTGTATTTGATGACTGTGCTTTATATGATAACTGACCAACGTTTCCTTTGAATACGTTTGTTAATAGATAATTCTTTGTACCTGCAGAAAGAACTAACCATTGTTTTGGAATTGCAGTCTTAACAGAAATATTGGATTTAATACCAAGTGTAAATACTGCACCGCCAACTCTCAATCCGGCATTTGCACCTCTCTGGATAATTGTTGGACTAGTTCCGTTCATTGAATTATCGTATGAACCGTTTGTACCTTGTAATAACCAATCGTTACTTACATCCGCTACAGCACCATGTCTACGGATAATTCTTAGATTAGCAACTGCATCAAAATCTGTAAATGCGGTAGCTGTCAACTCTAAATCAAATGGAGTTGTAGGACCAACGCTGAATGGTGTAGATGCAATTGTCCAATAGAAGTTAGGATATCTAGCAACATCTATACCTGCAGCAACACCATCTGCAATTGGCAACCCAACTGCACCGCCAGGATTTCCATCAAATGCAGCTACTGTTAATGTAGCATTTGGTGTCGTCGGTAATCCGAATGCAGGGTTAAATGTTACAGCAACTAACTTATAAAGTGTCAATGTACCAACTGGGAATTCTTGTCTTGGTTCAGATGAACCTGCTAAACCAGGACCACCCGCGTTGAACAATGTTTTAGCAAGATTTCCAACAACGTGACTGATGTTTGTACCTGTAACACCAGCTCTTGTAAATCCTTGTCCACCGCCAAATGCAGGAACGAACATATTAAGGGTATTAGCACCTGTAACAAATAAACCGTTAACAAAAGTTGTTACTGCTCTTGTAGCTAAATTACCGCCAGCTAAAGTAACAGTGTTTGTATTATTAGCTTTGCTAAGTGTCAATCCACCTACTGTTGCACCTAAAGCCGGAACAGTTAAAGTAGCATTAGCTGTACCAACAAAAGCTAAATTAGATGTAGCAGCCATACTGCCGCCGGTACCAACTGTAACATTGGCAGAAGCAGTAATGGTACCATTTGTATGTGCACCGTTAATAGCAACATCACCTGTGCTTGTTAAATTACCGTTAAATGCGGCAATTGTAGAAGCTCCACTAACAACAGCTCCGGTAGCAGATGTTGTTGTTGCAGTACCATAAAGTGCTTGTCCAAATGGACCGGCTAATGTCATTGTTGCAGCAGTAACATTGACGTTCATAATTGATGCCGCTGCAGCAGAAGTAAGTGTACCAGTTACTGCTAATGTTCCAGCTACGTTGCTTGTTGCAGGTGCTGTTGGATTAGTTTCACTTGATAAAATACCTCTTGTTAGTGTAGCACTTGTTGCGTTTGTTACGCTAAGTGTTTTGCCATTAAGGTCAAATCTAACATCATTAATCGGAGTTGTTGAGTTACCTGATGCAAGAACGAGATCACCGCATGAATTGTTTGCATTAAGTTTAAGACCCACGGTTGTAGCGCCGGTATTGCTATTTACGTTCAATACACTTACAAAACCAGCTGTCGTAGGATACTCACGATTAGTAATTGTTCTAAAAGCTGTGTTTGAATATGTCAATGTAACAGGACCACCAGCTAATGGGGTAACAGTTGTACTACCGGTGTTAAGAAGATTACCATCACGTACGTTAACTGTTGATGCCGCTCCCATTGTTATTGTATAAATTGTACCAGCGGTTGCTTCGAAGTCGTAATCACCGGTATATAAATATAATAAAGTCGTTACGGTAACATTCTTTGAAGCAGAAACCGCAACACCACCTGTATTAGTTACAAAAAGGTTTCTAATTGAAGCAGGAGCTTCTTTAGCTTGAACGATTGTTGCAGCAGCAGAATATTGATTGTCAACAACGCCAGCAAATGTTGGAACTTTATCTAAAATTCCACCATTGTCCATTCTCTTAATCAATGCACCGTCGCCAATTGTTAATTTACCATCCGAACCAACAACTAAGTCGCCGGTAGAAACTAAAACTAATCTGTTGGCAATAGTAAATGCATTGTTATTTGGACTTCCTGCTAATGTTAAATTACCAGTGTTATTAACACGAACGTTCGGGAAAATTAATCCTGTAGCAGTAACACTTAATGTTTGAGCTCCGACATTATCAAATACAAATTCACCGTTCGCATTATTTGTAGCTGTAAATGAGTTTGAAGTTGTAGCTGTAAATAAACCGGCAGTAAATGTAAATGGTGCAGCACCGGTAAGAATAAAGTCTTGTGCACCAAGAGCTAAATTACCGCTTGTTGAAGTAAATGTACCTGCGGTTATTGCAGGAGGTGTAGCTGTACCGGTATTATTTACTAATGTAGCTGTATTTGTAGTATTCTTTAATTGGAAGTTAGGTATTGTTACCGAACCACCTAAATTAGCATTTGTAGCACCTGTAACTATAATTGTACCTGTTCCGGTGTATTGTACTGCACCACCGAAAACATTCCATGTTCCGCCAGCAAGTGTGAAATTATTTGCACCCATTGCTAAGAAACCGGCTGTTGGTGTTGCATCATAATCTTGGAACGTGTCGCTCACACCGCTATTGCCAGTTTGTGTAACGGTTGAACCATTGGCGATCATCATCTTAGGAACAAATGTAGTTCCTGTATTAAGATTTGCGGAAGCATTGAAAACAAGCCATCCTTTTGTTGTTGCACCCGTAGCTGAGAATGTACCACCAGTAACTACACCAAAAGTACCACCGGTTACATAAAGGTTTTGATTTGCAAAGTCGAATGTACTACCAGCACCCATTGCAAATGATGTTGAAACTCTTGCATCAGCGGTTAAAACTACTTTACCACCTGTCAAACTAAAGTTTGCAACAGTACCAATGTTTCCCGTTGGCCATGCTTGCATACCAAGATTTACTGTACCAACTACGCCATTTAAAGTAGTAATTGTTTTAAGGTTGTTAACATTATAAGTAGCTGAAGTTGTGGCTGTATTAACAGTCATGATTGCAATTGCAGCAGCATCAGCAGGTGCAGTTTGATTGGTTCCGCCATTGACGGTTCCGTCTCCTTGTAAAGTGAAATTTGCACCACCTGGTGAAGTGAGTGATCCTGTAATTGTATGGATAACCCCTGAGCCTGTTGATACTAAATCATCTACTCCAGCAGCACCGGATAATTGAAGTGTTGAGCTGTTAGCAATATTTAAATTACCGGAGAATGTATATAATCCGGCAACAGGGAAATTAACCGCGCCTGTTGTTGCTGAAATCGTAAGGTTAACAACGTATGGAGTTGCACCAACTACAAATTCAGAATCAACATTGAATGGACCGGCAGCAACAGATCCAACACTAAAATACTCAAGGTTATATGAAGTATTTGTTAAGTTGAATGTACCGCCATTCGGTGTAATTGCAGCTCCATCAGCCGCTGCATCAGTATTGGCATCAGCCATATTTCTACGAATGGTAGAAGTTCCATATAGATTTGATGGGTTAAACGAATTTCCGGCATTAATACGAATTGTACCGGAAGTTAATGTAAGAATACCTGAGAAATTAACTTGGCCGTTTATTGAGTTGGAAATGTCAACAAAATTTGTAGGTGACGTTAATCTAACTTCAATATTTGAGCAAGTACCGTTACCGGTTAGCTTATATTGACCAGCAGTAGGACCTAAGAATATAATTCCACCACCGCCAGATGATGTGAAATTACCAGTGTTCGTAAGAATATTATCAACAGCTCCTGCATTACCAAGCATCCTAATATTATATGTACCGAGATTAGCTGTTGTATTTGAAACTATATTAACATTATGATTTACTTCAAGGGAACCGTTAACGAATGTAACATTAGTATTGGTTCCTGTCGTCTGGAAATTATATACTTGTAAATTGGTACCACCAGAGAACGTTTGAACTATACCACCACTAAATTGTAGTAAGCCTGTTCCTGGGGTAACAGTACCAGCATTTCTAACAAAATTACCTTTTATGTCCAATGTACCATCATTAAAGGTAAGTTTTGATGCATTACTCTGAGTAAAATTAGTAGTACGTAGTACTGCTGTTACTCCGTTTGGTATAATTAATTCACCACCACTTAGAACAATATTTCCTGCGGTTGTTAAAAATGTGCCTGCATTAGTTGCAGTTACAATATTAGTACCGGAGGAAGGTGCATTAAGAGTCAACGTTCCACTTATAGCAACGCCAGCACCAGTGAATGTAATACCACCTCTATTAGAAGTAACGTTTCCGGTAACAGCTGTTGCATCTTGTATGGTTAATACACCAGCAGCATCTTTTTGAATATTCGGTAAACCACCAGTACCGGTCAAAGTAGTCGTGCCTAAATTAAATTGCAACAGACCACTACCAACAGCTGTACTTGTAATGTTACCATTATTTGTAAAAGTGCCGCCCGTTTTTGTTAATGTAAGAGTGTTTGAACCTAGAATAGTAGTGTGACCAGCACCATTAACAAAATCGCCGGTAAAAGTAACTGGGCCATTTATATATAATTTACCAGCTGCAGCAGCATTAGTAACAGTACCGGTAATGGTCGTAGCTACGCTTGCACCGCCTAAATTAGCAGTACCGGTTGAATTATTAGTAAACACGATTACTGGAGTTCTAGCAGCTACATAACTTGAACCTGAACCACTTGCAGTAGCAGTTTCAGCAACACCACCAGCAAGTGTCAACGTGCCAGCAAGAGTATTTATAAATGTTGACGAATGAGGATTATCCTCTACAGCACCAGCACCACCTACAACTGCATCATATTGTGATAAAGTTACAGGACCATTAACAACTATTTTACCAGTAGCATTATTATTATTTACAACAGTACCATTAGCGGCCTTTGTTGTTCTAATAGAAATTCCACCATTAAAAGTAAATGTACCTGTTCCATTATTTACAATCGTAGGAGTTACAGCTGCAGGACCTGCACTTTCAGCAGCTGCATTATAAAGAGTAACTAATCCAGTAAATGTTCCACTTGTATTAGTTGTTTGGAAAATACCGCCGCCAACATAAGGGAAATTAATTGGATTCGGGAATGTAACTGTTTTACTTGAAGCCGTAGCGCTTAAGTTCAAAGTTCCAAGAAGAGAAGGAACTTCACCGCCAGCTGTTAAAGAAGCAGCATTTGTATAATTCAATGTTCTGTTTGCAGTAACAAATGTTGGAGTACCTACGATAGTGCCTGCGGTTACGTTAATAGTAGTATAGTTTGCACCTATGGTAAAACCACCTGTACCCGTCATTGCACTTACATCAAGAGTTCCACTTACTAAATTAATAGCTTGGCCACCTGTGCCATTTAAAGTTATTTTTTCTGTACCAGCAGTAGTTGGTTGGAATTTAAGTACACCACCACTACCTATGTCTAATCCGAAAGCATCGCCTCCTGTTCCATTTAAGGTAACAAGGCTATTGCTAAGATAAGTTTGGATAATAAAGGTCATGCTCTTTACATTACCGGGAGCGCCGGAATTAATATTATAACCATTATCATCACCAATACCACCAACTCCTCCATAATTGTACTGACCAGCCGTCATATAGACCGTAGCACCATCAGGAAAAGCTGAAAACGCACCTTCGAGTGTCCTCATAGGACCTGTGCCCAAAGGATTGTTCGTAGGATTCACTCCCGTATATGTGTCATCACCGTCTGTAGAATTCAAGTATCTTACGGTTTGACCATAGGAGAGAGAACTTATTACGATCGTAAAAAGAAAGACGAGCGTACTAAGTCTGAACAGGTTTTTGAAATTCATTTGAATCTCCTTAATTAGTTAAATAATCAAATTCAGTTTTACACACACACTTTAAAAACTCTAACGTCCTTAAGTTGGTAAGAGTTTTCGCATGTATATCCTCCTTTGTTTTTGTTTTTACTTTGTTATTTAATTTCACACAATCTCCGTCGAGATAAAAACTTAACTTCATTTGTTTTATATGCTTACATGTATTCATCTATAATCTTACTTTAAAAAAATTAAATGAATATAGATTTTCATCTATTTTCATCACACACAAAACCGATAATTTGAGCAATAACACTATATTTTTTCCGAGTCCTTACCAAGGACA
>Ga0172368_10003806_pt1 | contig 17947 bp, 17 predicted proteins | sample Lak11m_FD_114540 | JGI IMG/M metagenome (GOLD analysis project Ga0172368, IMG submission 114540) | Freshwater microbial communities from Kabuno Bay, South-Kivu, Congo - kab_022012_11m | ecosystem: Environmental > Aquatic > Freshwater > Lake | place: Democratic Republic of the Congo: South-Kivu...
CATGTCAGAAGATTATCCAAAAAAAAGAAAACGCAAAAAAAAGTTTGTCACATTTTCCCACGACCGTCGATAAGTATAACTGAAAGCGGAAACAAGAGTGGGACGCAGGCCAACGACCTCAACGACCACCTGATTTCAAAGATACTCAGAAAACAAGAAAGAGAGGTATGGAGAAAATGAAAAGGTTTGCACAGGTAGTGCTCGTCCTGGTAGCTGCGGTTGCTTTCGTTGGGTTATTTCTAGGTTCGGTTCACGCCGGTGTGTGGTTTGTCCATGTAGTTTCTCCTGCGACGGTCTGTTCGCCTGTCGTATGCGCCCCAGCAGTATGCACGCCTACGGTGGTGTGTACTCCTACCGTCTGCGTTCCATCGCCATGCTGCGTGGCTACTCCTGTTAAGCCAAGCAATCCTAATAGGATCAGCTTTTGGACAGGACCAGCGCGTCCGTGTGGTGAACCGACTTATCACGAATACAATACCCAGACGGGGCAGTTCAACCAAATTATCGACGTAGGTCTTAATGCCAGCGGACAGTCGGCAATCCAGCTCACCAACACTTCTGGAGGCTGGACCATATTAAAAGAGAGAAATCGTTGAGTAGTTGCTATACGGGAGGGGGAACTGACAAAGGACCGGCGGATGAACCACCGCCGGTTCATTTGTCTTGAGATCCTGCAAAAAACTCGGTGAAATCGAATACGAACATGGTATATTATCTGTTGCGAGAATTATAAACAGACTGCTTCGCTTCGCGCACAATGACACAAACCGGTATTTTTGTCATTTCTAGGAGCCGGATGCGATGCGGCAATCTCATGGCACTAAGTTCAAATACGTACCGATTATCCAATCGGAGATTTATAGTGGCAATCGCTATAGGAGCATAAACTGGAGCCAGTTCCAATAGTGTTCATCAGAAGGCAACCACATCAATTAGACGTCTTGCCATGACCTAGGCGAAAAGACAAATACAGAGGGCTGTGCGAGGAGGAAAGCGACATGAGTACGTCTCAAGGATTGATGCCTTTTCCTAACACCTTGTCAGGGAACCCCCACAGGCTATTGGATCAGATTAGCCTCTTTGTAAGCGGCAAAGTTGTCTGCGCTTTCTTATTATCCTCTTTCTTGGTATTCACGGTGGTCGGGGCTTTGGCGGTCGCGGACGATTGTACAAAGGCCAAAAAATCTTACAAATTGGGCGCGAGCCTCCTCAATTACGAGGAAAGACGGGCAGCGTTCCAAAGAGCGGTAGAGCTATGCCCGTCCTATGCTGAGGCTCATAACAACTTGTCCGATGCACTGGAAAAGCTCGCCGAACTGGGTACGGGGAGAAGGTTCGACGAGAAAGGCCTTTCTCAAGGCAATCAGCTATTGGATCAGGCAGTAAGGCACTATAACAAAGCCCTGGAATTGAAAAGCGACCTTTATCAGGCCCACATTGGCCTTGGAGAGATTTTTCTGGGACAGGGCAGATATCATCCAGCCCTGGGAGAGTTCAGGAAAGCGTTAGCCATAAGTCCTCTTAATGAACGGGCTGAAGAGGGACTGAAGAAAGCACGTGCTAAGCTAGCGAGAGAAACCCCGGATAGATTTCGCAGTGCTAAAGAACTAATAACTCATGCCAAAGAGTCAGCGACCACCTCGACCGGGAGGGTAATGGGGGTGGAAAACCACACAGTGAGAGATAGAGAGAGCTTTAACAACATTCTTTTTGCAGGATGGTCGGCTCTGATAGCCCCCGGAGACCCCACCGAACAGCTAAACGAAATTGGGGAAGCCCTAAGTTCGTCAGAGCTTGCGAGATTCAACTTCGTCATAGAAGGTCACACAAATACAGTGGGGGGCTTTGAGGAAAACATGAAACTCTCCTGGGATCGAGCTCGTTCTGTGAAATCTTATCTTGTCAATAAATTCAACATGGATCCCTCCCGACTAGTGATACAAGGCTACGGCTATACCAGGACTAAGGTTCAGCCGGACAATGCGGCCGACAACAGGCGGGTCGAGGTGGTGTTCCTCGAGCGCGACAGTAGGAGATGATTATGTGGTGTTCGGCCAAACGCGGGTTCCTCTTTGAAAAAACCGTAGTCCGAACCCTTCTGTTCCTAGTCGGATGCGTTTTTATTACGATGCCGTTTTCCGCTGAAGGAGTTGTCCGTGCTGAGCAGCCCACTGGAGACCTCTACGCGGTGGTTGTGGGAATCGCCAAATTCACGGACCCTCAAATCCGTCAGCTACGGGTGTCAGATAAAGACGCCCGAGACTTCTACGGATTGCTGGAAGACGAAAAGCATCTTTTTCGAAGCTCCCATTTGACGCTGCTGCTGAATGAGCAGGCCACAAGGGACAAAGTGACAAAGGCACTGAGAGATGGATTGAAGGGAGCTCGAAAGGATGACTACGTCGTCATCTACCTATCTGGCCACGGGGCAGCCGATCCCAACAGACCGGACGAGTACTACTTCATAACCCACGACGCAAAGATGAACAATCTATACGGCACGGCGGTGTGGATGAATCAAAAGGCATTGTTCAAGGGCATCGATTCAGACAGAGTTCTACTCATATCTGATGCATGCCACTCTGGTGGTTTCAGTCCAGGATTGGAAAAAGCCGCGGCCAAAGAAGCTGTGACCTTCTTCTCTCTGTTCCAAGACGTGAAGGGAAGACTCGCCATCGCATCCAGTCGTACAGATGAGACTTCACTTGAAGATGAACGTTTAGGCAACAGCATTTTCACCCACTTCCTTATCAAGGGACTCAGAGGGGAAGCAGCTCGAGAATCAAGGGATGGGAAGATCACGGCGACACAACTCTATCAGTATCTTTACAAGACTGTTCGGCAGGCCACAAAAAACCAGCAAAGTCCACAACTCTACGCGGCAAAAGGCGGAGACGCGGAAACGCCTGTTTTTAGAGTGCCTGTGTATGATCAGCCGCTGTCTTTGAAAGTCCAGTACCGATGGAAGGATGACCAAGGCAGGATCCAACCCTTGACCGGCGATTCTGTTTTGAAATCCGGTCAGAAGTTTGCCTGCCAGTTTCGTACTGACGCTGATTGCTATGTCTCGATATTCTGGTGGGACACTGCGGGAAACGTCGGAAGACTCTTCCCGGACGATCGCCTCAAAGATGGGTCAGGCGCTGTCAAGGAAGGAAAAGATTACTGGATACCAACCAAAGAGGATGGCCGGCACTGGTTTGTTCTGGACAAGAATGTTGGACAAGAAACGTTTTATTTCTTGGCGAGTCGCTCGCCTAACCCCCGAGTAGAGCATCTCTACGAACGCCTCAGGACGATGAGCAAGGAAGCTCGCGACGGCACCCTGGGAAAGGAGGGGTCGCGCGAGGTTGCCAGGCAACTGGACCAACTCATGGGCGTGGAACCACATACCGTACCTGTGGACAGACTTCACAATACTGGCGGATCCACTAACCTCTCGGAAGCCATGGAAAACGAGATCAAGGTTTCCGGCGCTGAGGCGGTATATCGACTCAGCTTCACCCACGCTCAGCCATAGTTCCCAAAAAAGAAAGGCCCGAATGCATGGTAGGAACATTCAGGCCCCTCAACCGCTTAGTTTGTCATTAGGTAGGTATTCTATTTTGGACAACACTGTTTCATAAGGGTTCCAAAAAAATGTCAGAAATGTTTTTTTGTCAACCAATCTCACACAGGAATTTTCCAACGGATATAGTAGGGCCAATCTCTTCGCAGACGTTTTCTGGGCGGCCTACTTTAAACGCACCTTCATGAGTTTGTAGGGCATCCTCGCGGAAGGCTCTCAAGAATCGCATCCTTTTGTCAGCACACCGGGGCCATGGCAGAGGGCAGGTCCGTGATGTCCGTGAGCACTCTGCGAGGACCGTATGTCGCCAACTCTTCCGCGGAAAATATATGATTTGGGATGACAAAGGCATCGATGCCCGAATTATGGGCCGCTTCTATGTCCACGGGTGCGTCGCCGACGTAAATGGTGTTCTCTCGAGAGACCCCTGCGCGCTCGATGAAGGCATCGAACATCTCCGATGAAGGTTTAGCCTTGAACCCGTCCTCTGCGCCGATTATGTGCACGAGATGACGATCGAGACCAAAATGATTTGCCAACATCCGGGCGTATTTACCCCGCTTGTTGGTAACGACCCCCTTGACCATGTGTCCGTCCAAACGCGCTAACGCCTCCATCACCCCGGGCAGCACTCTCGTTTTGTCCAAGAAAATCGTGTCATAATAGTCTCGGAAGATTTTCACGCCCTTTTCCGCCTCTTCAGGTCTGAGAAAGGATTTCACAAAATCTTTTAGAGAAATCCCCGTCCTCCGGGCTACCTGGTGAACTGACATTGGTGGATACCCGAGGGCGGCGAACATATGGTTGAAAGACTCGGTTATGGAATGTATGGAATCCAAGAGGGTTCCATCCAAGTCAAAAGTGATAGACTCGATCTTACGGGACAGTAGATGAGGGATTTCTCGAAACGACTGAGCCCTTACAGCGGGTAAACTCTTCTTTGCGCAATACACAAACAGCTCTTTCAGCCCCACAACCAGATCTGCGGCCTCGGCTGCGTGACGGTCAGACTCGCCGTCTCCGATCAACACAATCTTTTGATAGTTCTTCCTGAACCGTTCTATTAGACCCAGCTTACACGTCCCGCATCTGCCGCAGTCCGGTCTAGCGTACGGGCTTTCAATGCCAACGCGTTTTTCCGGCAGAAGAATGAGCCGATTGGCAAATATTTCAGGGGACTCAACGTTGTTGTGACGAAACAAAGTCTGAATTGTGACATCGAAACCGTCCGAAACGATCTTAACTTCTATACCCTTTTCTTCTGCCCACCGAAGAAATGACGGAAAATAAGAATCCAGTTCGGCATGCCTAATCACGAACTCATCTAGATCCGCCTGAGACATCCGCATGAGAGGTGCAACTGCCTCATACACCTCCCTGGATCCTATCTCGCCTCTCATATAGCGCTTCACGTGGAAACGCCAATCCGGACTATCCAAATGGTCCCGAACCAGTCTATTCACAGTATCTTTGGTGGAAACGGTTCCATCAAAATCGCATAAGATCAATACATTTCGCTGTTGATCCATGTCCTAAGGAACTCACATGATTTTGAGGACTTCGTATTCACGGACCCCATTGGGAGTCTTTACCTCCACAATGTCAGCCGCTTCTTTCCCTATTAATGCTCGTCCCAACGGCGAACTCACTGAGAGAATACCATGACTAACATCTGCCTCGTCTTGCCCGAGAAGACGGTAGCGCTTAATCTCGTTACTCTCCAAATCCTCCAATTCCACCGTTGATCCAAATACGATCCGGTCGCTGGCGCTACGCTGTGTTATGTCAATGATCTCGCACGTTGAGAGTCTTTCCTGGAGGCCTCGAATCCTCGTTTCAATAAGCGCCTGTTTCTCCTTGGCATAAGTATATTCTGCGTTCTCCGAGAGATCCCCATGTCCCAATGCAATCTCAATTTCCTTAATAACCGATGGCCTCTCTACACGTATCATTCGATCGATCTCCTCGGTAAGCTTTCGATGACCTTCGACTGATATAGGCCGTTTCGGTTGACTCATATGGCGTTCCTCCTATCCATGTCTATGTCGCACGTTACTAATACTAGCAATTGGAGGAGTGGGCGGTCAATGGGCAGAGGAAGTCTGAGGTGAGTCAGGTTCTTTTCTGATTATTATGTTAATAAATCACTTTAATAAAATTATGTAACATATTAATTGACAATAACAATTTATGGTGATATGCGATGTATTACCACGCGGGATGGAGGGAGAAACCGATGAATATCCAGTCCCCCGAGAAAACAAAAGCCTGTCGAATTAGGTGAGAAATGTCGAAAGGAGATGCTCCCATGGCAAGAATGTGTCTCATAGCTGCCGCGCTCATTTTCATTATGGCCCCCTGGGCCAGTGCTGGCAATTTTGAGGTTCTTGGGTCCTCGGGTTTGGTCCAGGCGCCGCAGCCCATCCACATAAAACCCGGCGCCATTGTAAAAGCGGAATTCAAATCAAATTTAACAACTCGGTCTGATGTCGAGTTAGACGCCAATCGAGTCGTTCCCGAGAAGGTGGCGGCTAAGAATGAGGCGGGTCAGGTCTTGAAGCCAGCCATCACTTATAAAGACCGACCCACAAGGGCAATGGCCCCCCCGCCGCGGCCAAGCGCTGCACAGGCCCCGGCAGTAGCCGCCGAGTCGCGAGATCTTAATTCGGATTTAGAGGCGGATTTAGAAAAAGACCTCGTGATCTCCCCTCCGCCTGCAAAGACTGAGCAGCCTGTGGACGCAGATACAACAGTGACGAAAGGGAAATCGACTTCTGAGAAGGCTCCTTTGGCAGCGACCAAGAAGCCAGCGGCAAAGCAAAAGAGTCATACTAGCGTCAAGCAGTCGGCGCCGTCTGTGGAGGAAAAGTTTGCCGTATCCAGCAAGCCTGTCCATAAGGTGCGTCCGATAACCAGGAACTCCTGGTTCTCAGCTGCCGGATCGTATGACCGGCAGGGGCCAAATCCGGCTACTCTGAATAGCGATCCAAGGATGTTGGAGGCCTATACCCCCCGACCACTGGCGAGACCTTATCCGCCGACGGCAGTTCGGGCTGTTCCCCCAGTGGTAGGCCCAGATCGTATTGTCAGGGATGGCGTGACCATAAAACTCGCGCCGGCTGCCGCTGGCCCGATGCTAGCTCAACCGCCGCAGGAAGATGACAGCGTTGGCGCCGATATCTTTTCCACTGCCGCTGAAATTATTGGTCTCCCATTCGCCTTTATAAGCTCATTCTTTTGAACCTTGATACATTCCTCAAAAAAGACCGTCGCAACTGTCCTCCCGACCCGTTGTGACGGTCTTTTTCATTTCTTTTTTGAAAAGAGTTCCTCGAGCTTGGCCCTAGCCGCATCGGCTTTTGCGCGAGAGTTCCCAGAGACGGCATTGGCAGACGGGAAAAAATACTCGCAGAAGTTCCGTCTGTCTTTTACACTTACTCTCTCTGCAAGAGGCTCTCGACACTGATTAGACTGCGATGGCGAGAATTCCGCGCAATTAAGACAGCAATAGAGATCGGATCCACAAGAAGGACATGTGTCGTTGCGAAAAATCTTTTCAGAAAAGTCTATGATCTCTCCACAGTGGTGACATATTACTTTTTTCATTGCCAAACATCCTAAAGGTGATCTAACAATCGTTAAATAGTTCTAGTGTTCGCGGGTCCACTGCGTTCCTGGACGCGAATCAACACGGTCAGTACTCGACTTTTGTAGGGCCGCCCTCGCAAAAGGTTTAGGTCGCAGCGTATGCTTGCCAAGAGACTGGCTTTTCGATGTCCCAGCGTTGTCCGCCCGTGATGAATGTTACACCGCACTAAGCATAAAACAAGTTTTCTTTTGGCAGGAAGGAGTCAGGATATCATGAATGAAGCATTTATATGCGGGCTGCCGGCGGGACAGGATCTCTTGGAGGCATTGACGTCAGAGTTCAAGTATAGGCATATCGAAAAGGCTTCGTTTTCGGTTATTGGCGCCGTAACTTCGGCCGCCATCGCATTCTACGACCTGACCAAGGGTCAATATGACGTCAAGGAATTCATGGGTCACTATGAGATCGTTCAGTGCAGTGGGAATGTGTCACTGAAGGATGGTAGTATATTCGTTCACGCTCATATTGTTCTAGCAGGCGAGGACTACCATTGTTTCGGCGGACACCTAATGTCCAGAACCCCGATATTTGCAGCAGAGTTGAGCGCCTTCCCTGTACCCGGCGCCTCTCCCGTCCGACAGTACGATGAACAGACGGGATTATATCTGTGGCCCGTGGAGCGATGAATTTAACCGGCTCAACTGCATTGACGCCATCTCTCGTGTAGGGTGGCTCTCACTAGTCTGAGTTACGTAACGGCGGCCTTAATCAGAGCGGCCCGTGGTCTCTAGGTTTACATACAAAGGGAGAAAGTAGTGAAATCGAGCATGATATGCTGAGAGATATTTTCCTATTAATAGTAGTCTTTGCATCGGCAGGGGGAGCGGTGTTGTTCCCAGAGATAGGGACTGACTTTCAGCCTTTTGTCATGATTTTCATGATGATGCTCCTTTTCTTGGGCTTTACAAGGATCGACTTCGAACAGCTCCTGGACACCTCTAGGAGTACCATATATAGACTCATTATTCTGGTGGCCACAAAGCTTCTCGTCCTACCAGTAGTGCTCTTCTGGGCGACTTCTTTGGTGAGCAGAGAGTACGCAGTGCCAGTTTTGCTGCTCTCGGGCATCTCAACCGGGGTGGTAGCTCCTTTCATGGCTGGACTAGTTGCCGCGGACGCAGCCCTAGTTGTGCGCATGGTGGTCGTCACCTCAGTGTTGGTTCCAGTCTCTTTGCCTTGCCTCGTCAAGGTACTCGCAGAAACTGAAATTGCCATTCCTTTATGGCTAATGATCAAAACCCTCTGTATTGTCATTTTTGTACCGCTTTTTCTGGTGGCGTTCATTCGACGGACGCTACCTTCCGTAATAGACTTCATGAACAGGATACATTTTCTTTTGTCGCTCTGCCTTTTTGCTTCCATCAACCTAGGGGTGTTCTCTAAATATTCTCGGTTTTTCTTCGACCGCTCTGACGAGGTCGTTGCCCTGCTTTTCACGGCTTACGTTCTCGCCGCCGTATATTGTACGACAGGCTTCCTCCTGTTTCCGGGTGCGAACCGACAGCAGCGGGTCGCCGCCAGTATAAGTCTGGCACTCATGAACAACGTGCTGGTCATTGTGTTTTCGTCAGAATTTTTTGGACCGTTGTCGCCGGCGCTCGCTGCTATGTATCTCTTCCCGTTCTTTTCACTGATCACGCCATTGAGGCTTCTGGGGCGGTCATCCGAGACATACTCGGCGGGGAAGGGGAAGATGTCATGAGGCCGTGGCCAGTAAGAGGCGTCTGCACGTGGTCTCTGATCATAATTTTGTTCATGGGGTCATGCAAGGACACGCGGGTTCCAAATCTTCATAGAGAATCCAAGTTCCTCATGGGCACGCTTGTCACGGTATCTGTGGCTGGAAGCACAGCCCCAGCGGAGGCATGCCATGAAGTGCTGCATGAGATAGCCAGACTAGAGGACCTCACCTCATTTCATAAGCCGTCTCCTCTAAACGACATCAACGATGCAGCGGGGGACGCCCCCGTTAGCGTTGCGCCAGAGCTGGTTAGGATCATTGAACACAGTGTGACTCTGGCCAAGCAGACAAACGGTGCCTTCGACCCTACCATAGGAGCTATATCGAGGTTGTGGAATTTCAGCGGACCTGGAGAGCCTCGCGTCCCTTCTCGTGAAAAGATTGAACAGGCCCTCTCTGCTGTAGGCTGGCAATATGTACAGCTAGACGAAACCACTAATACTGTGTTCTTGCCTCGCAAAGGTATGGCGCTGGACCTCGGGGGTATGGTGAAAGCCTGTGCCCTTGACCGCGCCCGCAAGATACTAAAGGGCAGGAGAATTGAATCAGCGCTAGTGGATATTGGCGGGGATATACTCGCTCTAGGCGAAAAGACCCAGGGGAAAAAGTGGCGGATAGGCGTCAAAGATCCGCTGCGACCGTCCTCTGTCAGAGGAGTTATCGAACTATCGGATCAGTGCATTCTAACCTCGGGCGATTATGAACGCTTTTTGGTGGAAAACGGAAGGCGCTATCATCACATCCTTGACCCAAAGACCGGTTACCCCGCCGAGGGAGTGAGATCAGTTACGCTCGTTATCCGGGATCCCTTGATAACCGCGCCGGCAGGTGTATTTGTAATGGGCGTTACACGAGGACTCACTTTCTTGGAACAACTGCCAGGGGTATATGGGTGGTTGATAGACGAGCAAGACGCCGTTCATCAGACGCAAAACGCCCGAGGGCTGCTCAAAGACCTTGTTATGAATAGATAGAAAAAGAAGGCATTTCAGCCATTATTATTGGTCCTGGTTTGATGCGGCGCGCCTCGTGGTGTCGCAGTCGGAAAGTCGTGAGAGCAGCTCCCCAGAATAATCAAAGAATCCAGTACCTGATCTTGTGTCATGGCACACCCAGGAAAGTGGGCCTCCAACATCAATTTACTGGTTGTCCGGAGAAAGTCCTGAATTACAGTTCCCCATTGTGTTGGCAGTTATTTGTGATGTCTGGATCCGTGAAACGGCTTCGAGGATCATAGAGGATCATAGTCGAACGTATCCGCCCGTATCATTTGGAATAGAAACTCCAGGAACTGGTGCAGTGTTCCGTGTGCAGCTTTTTGGACTTGCTAGTCAGGAACGAAACCGCTATAATAACTAGTCAAAGCACAGAGCCAGGGTTGTCATAAGTGTTACGAACACGCAAGTTATTACTCGTCGGACTCATTGCCGTTATACCTATGCTCACAAACGGCTGTATGAGCTGCTTACCGCAGTATGCGGCGCCGCCGGAACCCCCGCCTTCAGCCTGCTATCCAGCGGGCCATGACCCGTTTGTTCCCATGGATCACAACCCAACCGTTGTCAATCCGTGGGATCTGATTAGCTCACTCGCAGGCCCAGTCCTGTATGGGCCACCAAGGTAACCCAACCCAGATCCGTTTAAGCCGGATCATCTAAGCGATTCCTTTGAACCAGAGTTGAGCAAGGGATTCAGGGGCATAGACTGGCAGACCTCAGTCTATGGTCATGGCGCGTCTTGACTGATGGAGACCCTGATATATATGTACGTATCTTTTCATAATCTTTTTGCGGATATTCAAAACGGCATGGGCATAGCCGATTGCAGCCCGAGGATGGTCGCTATTGTACGCGCTCAAGGTAGGGATTATATGTTTGTATAGGCCGAGATAATATTTGAATACCAGGACACCGATCTCGGCGTTGGTCCGTGGATTCAGAAGCTCCCCATATTTGACTCCAAACTTCGAGGCCCACGATGGAGCATGTATCTGGAACATGCCTCGACAGTTTTGATAGTTGACCACCTTTACCTTGAACCCGCTCTCTATATAGACAATTGCCATGTACAACCACATGTCGCCGGCGGTGACGCTACCAAAATGTTTGTTCGCTGCCTCCGCAATGGCCCGGGAGATATCCTCGCCATCCTTTGTGGTCAAACGTCCTTCGGTCAACTCTGAGATGATTTGCGCGCATATATGAAGCGCATCAGGATTGTAGCGCGGGGGAGCGCTGGCTGAATCTGTGGCAACGAACAGACACACCCCAAGCGCGAGCATGACGCCCCTAACCATACACCCTCCCTTCAGATTAACAACCGCTTAGGCTGTTTTCAGGGTCTTTTTCTGCCCCATCCCCAGACGATAGGAGCTCTTATGTCTCATTTTGCATGCATGGCAGGCTTTTTCGGGCCTGGTATTTTTCCCGATCCCGCCGGTTTCTTGCCTAGGGTCATTCTCTCAACGTAATTCAAGGGCTTTTCAATCGGTTTCATCACTACATTTGTGCAGCCCTTTACTAGATCGAGGCATGGGTTGAAAAAGCCGAATGCCCTTTTGAGTACGCCGCTAAAAATGTCCTCGGTACGATCAAGAACAGTAACGCTCCCTTTGTAAACTTTTCCAGGTAACTTTTTCAAATAGTCGCCCGTATCCTGTCCAGCCGTGGCAAGTGCCGGGGCCAAAAGAAGGCAGAGCGCCACGACGACTACGGTTAGCCCACGCATTTTTCTCATTCCGCATAACCTCCAAATATAAATCAGCGTTATTATTGCAGATGGAAGGTGGTGTTGTCAATAACGAATCCAACTGTGCAATAAGTGGAAAGAATCGGCAAAGTTGTGACGACGGCACGGTTAACCGAGCGATTGGAGAGGGGAGAGAATTAGCCATGCTGCCTAATTTATTGAAGGCATTAAGAGATCCCTTAGGAGGCACGCGTGGTTTAGCACTTTCATACGACTTGAGTGTGCTGGAAGAGCCGATGTGTTTTTTGAATTTAGACTATTATTTAATTGACAAGAAGGCCACGCGTTGATAGTGTCACTGATTGCAAATTGTTTATGGTAATCTAAACTAATGTCTCTAATGCCATGCAAACAAAACGCCGTTCGCTCAATCAAAAATGAGACGACGAAGTCTTTACCGTAACCCGGAGTAAATCCATGTCTTTCAGTAAACCAAATCGCAGCGCAGCCACCAAAACTAAAACGAGAGTTGAGCCCGCGCCCATTTCTGGTATTTGTGTTACATGCCTCGACGGCTGCCCCGGGCCGTGTGAGATCGGCCGATCGGCGGTCAAGGGCCGTCAGACTATCTATCCACAACCTTACGGGAAGATAACTGCAGGAGCAGACAAGGACTACCCGATAGACTTTTCACACTTCAACATCCAGGGTACCTGTGTCGGCGCCGTAGGGGTGCCAGCCCACCCAGATCAAGCCTTATTTCCAGTCGTGGATTGCACCACAAAATTGGGCGCTGAAGGATCTCTCGAACTCGATTTCCCGATCTTCACTGGAGCGGTTGGCTCCACTTACATCGGCCGGATGAACTGGGAAGAAATGGCCATTGGCGCCGCAATATCAGGAATCATGGTGATTGCTGGCGAGAATATATGCGGGATGGACAAAGACGCAGAGTTCAAGAACGGTAGGGTCGTCAAATCCCCAGAGATGGAAAGGAGAGTCGGCATCTATCGTCGCTGGTACCAAGGGAGCGGAGGCCTCATAGTCCAAGCAAACGTAGAGGACACCAATCTGGGCGTCCCCGAATACGTTATTGAAAAGCTAGGGGTTGAAATATTTGAATTGAAATGGGGCCAAGGGGCCAAAGACATTGGCGGCGAGGTTCAGCTCACTACTTTGCAAAGGGCTATGCAACTGAAAGAAAGAGGTTACATAGTCCTGCCGGATCCGACAGCCTCTGCCGCAAGGAAGGCCTTTGAAACCGGTGGTATAACGGAGTTCGAGCGTCATTCAAGACTGGGCATGGTGACCGAAGAAGGGTTTCATAAGCAGGTAGAGCACTTAAGAAAACTCGGGGCAAAATACGTTACCCTCAAGACCGGCGCCTACCGACCGGCGGACCTTGCGCGAGCCATCAAATTCGCCTCTGATGCTCACATCGACCTACTGACCGTTGACGGCGCGGGCGGAGGCACCGGGATGAGTCCGTGGCGGATGATGAATGAATGGGGCATCCCTACGGTGTATTTAGAGTGCCTGGCATATCAAATGTATGACAAATTGGCGGAGCGCGGGGCCTACTTACCGTCGCTGGCCGTGGCAGGCGGTATTTCCCTTGAGGACCACATATTCAAGGCCCTAGCGCTGGGATCGCCGTATGTGAAGGCAATATGCCTGGGTAGAGCCCTGATGACCGCTGCCATGGTGGGCAAGACCAATGGAAAATTGACCGCCGAGAAAATGGACCTCGAGGGCAGACCGTTCGAGGAAGGGATCTTAGGCCTTTTTGCTGTAGGCGCCTTTCTGAAGGAAAGGTTCGGAGACGATTTCATGAAGCTGCCTGCAGGAGCGATTGGAGTTTACTCCTATGTAGATAGACTCAAACAGGGCCTTCAGCAGCTCATGGCTGGAGCACGAAAGTTCGCCCTCCAATATATAGACAGAAATGACATCGTTAGCCTGACGCGGGAAGCTGCTGATGTTTCAGGCATTCCTTACGTCATGGAATGCGACCAGAAGGAGATAGACGCGATATTGGGCTGAGAATTCTTGATCTATTGAACAGACGACACGGATCTCTCAAAACTGCATAGGCTTTGGTAGGCGGTCTAGCTACTACGGCATGTATGAATAGTTCTCGTAAGCGTCTTGGAAATGCGTTGTTGAATCGGGCACGCGATCTGTGTTGCGAATCAATGTCACATAGATCGCAGTCTTCCCACCACGATATGAGCTCCGGCCTACGCGCCGGTATTCTTCGTCGGCGGGGCACAACATGTCAAGACCGTACGCCAATAACGTCAGACGAGGCATGATTGGCGGCGGAACTAACGCCCGGCATCGTTTTCGGGAAAAACTCTATCATAGTTGACGCCATGTCAGCTTCGCTCCAGATAGATAAGCTAACAGCCAAAACTTTTTCAGCTTTCCGTCAACGGTCAATGTTTAGGCATACCGCTCGCGGTGTCTTGTGACAGGTCTATGCTACTGAAGGCTATTTCGAGCTGTGAGGGCAACTGTTCGACTACCATGGCGCGTTCCGCTAAGTCTCTCACGACCTGATACCATACTGTTTCCAGAAACTTTTGGTAACTCTTGCTTTCGTGCTGAGGGAGAATCCATTTTACTACTAGTCCTAGGTCCTGAAAGCTTAATTCCTGAAAAAGGCGTGGGGATTCGGGATGCCTCTTGGAGGGGTTCACCCAGTAGCAGACTGTGTTGCCATGCCGAATTACTTCCACACTGTCATACCCCAAGTCAGTAACTCCTGTTGAAAGGAGACCCAAAAGAGCTTCCGCAGTATTTTTGGTCCTAATTTTAGCTGCCATGAACGACCTGTAGCTAGACACGAACTGAAAGTGCGGACGATTTTCGATGGTCTTTCTGAATTCACCAACCCTGTACATTTTCAAGATTGCTGTTGTCACACCGACAAGTACCATCGCAAAAATGAGCCAGCACCAACCAGAGATTTCTGATTGGGGGTGCGTGAATGCGCCGACTGTCAGGGCGCAGAGTACGGCACTGAATCCATAAAATATGCCAATCACTCTCTTGGGCTCTTTGAACCTTTCTAAGAGTCGATGGTGCAGGTGATCAGTGTCAGGGGTGAATATTTTCCGGCCGCTAACCCACCTTCTCACTATTGCTAGAAAAACGTCCAGGAGCGCAGCCGTGAAAGGCACAAGGGGAAGTAGCACCATTGCAAGCGTTGACGGTCTTTGCCCTGGATACGGCGCAGCGCTGCTCGCCGAAAGCGTTCCCAGAAGAAGTCCCAAGAAAAGGCTACCTACGTCCCCCAAATAAATGTTAGCCGGCGGAAAATTAAAAAACAGGAAGGCAAGCAAGCTCCCCGCTACGCACGAGGAAATTAGGGCGCCGAACATGTCGCCTTTCCAGAAAGAGATGGCGGCGCAGGTTGAGGCCGCAAAGAAACAGATCCCCGCGGCTAAGCCATCCACCCCGTCGATGAGATTGATAGCATTGACGATAAGGAGTATGACCATTACGAAAAGCGGTATGCCGAGCCATCCGAAGTCTATCGTGTTCCCCAATGGAATGCTTGCTACGTCTATACTATGGCCTCCGAGGATGAGTATGCCTATAGCGAATACCTGACCACTCAGTTTTCTCTTCCAATCCAACCTCAATTTGTCATCGAGGGTCCCCAGAAACGTTATCCAGCCGCACGCTAAGAAGAGGGTGAGCATTTGAAGACCCGAGGGACGTGAAAAATGAATCCCACCAATCAAGAAGAGCACAAGAATTGTTATAAACGCTATTGCGAAAGGTAAGAATATGGCTAGACCACCGAGCAGTGGCGTCGGGGTCCTATGATTTCTTCTTCCACCAGGCATGGCGAGCACGCGCCATCGTATTGCGTAAGTTCGTATCACCGGCGTGACCAGACCTGTGACGGCAAGACCGAACAAAACTGTAATTGTTACCCACAGAAGATCCCCCGTCATGGACGCCTCATTTCACTAATGTCCTAGCAACAGTGGCAAGACCCTGGCACCGCATCGTATGTCATTTAGATTGGGTATCATTGAGAAATTGAATGGGATCAAATACTCCTTTCCTATACAAGCCTGTGCGTGTCTAAGCCGCAATTACATCTCTCCCATTCTTTCCAACAAAAAGAACACTAATTAACAGCCTTCTTCAGTACCGGCGAGTACTTCCACGTCACTACCCTTCTCGCATCTAAAATCAACTCTTCCCCAGTTTGGGGATTGCGGCCGCGGCGTGAGTGTTTAGATTTCACAGTCCATTTACCAAAACCAGATATCATAACATCTTCACCCTCCACGAGTCTCGCTTTGATTATTTCGAGTATCTTCTCAATGATTTCAGTTGCTTCCCCCTTCATGAATCCGCAGTCATCGGCGATTTTCTTGGCAATGTCCGCCTTCGTTAGCGTCATATCTCATCTCCCCATTCCAGTGTCGGCTTTTCTACCTGCTAATGTGTCATTCTTATCAGCATCATGTCAAAAAAGCAAGAAATTTATTGAGCCCTCTTAAGGGGTTACCTTAGTAAGCACCCTCTCGGAGGGATGTCATACGACGAGTTAAGATGATATTGTATTAGTAGTCAGGCCTAAGGCTTCGACCGCGTACTTGCCGGCGGGGTGTCGCCCATGGCTACAGAAATCCAAGCTCGTCCATGAACAAAAGAAACGATGTGAAAAATTCCGGGGAGATATCCGACCCCCCGATCGTTCGGGCGCATGGAGAGATTGCCCTCTAGAGACAACATGCCTGGCATAGATGAAACAAATCTAAGCCTAATATCGCGTGGCGGTATTGAGTGAAAACCACACCCAGCCGCTTTCACAACGGATTCTTTCGCTGACCACAACAGAGCTATTAAGGAAATCCTGTTCTTTTCTACCAACGAACCCGCTTCAAGCTCCGCTTGGGAAAATACCTTCGCCACCGGAAAACTGCGGTCGAAGTCCTGTTCTAAAGCCGCATCCACGCCGCACAGCCATGGGATATCAGTTATCGCTCCCCAAATATCTCGTTCGGCATAAGAGAATGAAACGCATGCTCCTGGATGCTCATCTGACAGTAATAACGGTTTGCCGAGTGTTGTACTTGCCAGTCTGAGACCATTGCGAAGATCTAATGACGTAATATGCGTAGCACACTTCTTCTTACTCAACAGTTCAAAGAGATACAAGGCAAGCTGTTCCTTCACGTGCTGCCGGTGACTCTTTTCCCTGCTAACAAGGCAATCTTTCCAAACCGCGCAATAAACTCGTCCCTGAAAAAGCTCATAAGACCCAACCCGATGTGGTCCCGTAGCCCCAAAACTGGATTTAGGCATCATCTTGAGGTTCAACTATCTCGGGTAGTGAAAACCACCGAAATCTAACGTTCTTTACGTGCATGATCGTCTCGCCGTTCTCGTCCACACCACGTGCCTCCCATTCGAGACCGTCTTTATCCTCTTTAAGCACTCTTCCTTCGATCATGACGGTCTCGCCGTCATTGCAGCCACGGCTGAAAACCAGATCTTGAACCCGATGAGGAATGATAGATGCGTTCGTCGAAGCGCCTTTCCCTACCAGGTAGAAACTTGCCGACTGCATGAGGGCCTCGAGCAAGTAAGGGGAATATTGGTAAACAGCGTTAGGCCGATCCAGGAAATCCTTGGAACGCCTATACTTGGTTGTAGCCCTTATCATCCCTTCTCCAAGCGCCGCAATTGAGTCTATCACTCGATAGCGATCTTTCATGCCTGACCGCAACTCGTACTGCGCAAGTATTGAGGAACGAGGAATTGGCCGGGTCAAGTTTGCCTCAGGAAATTCAAAATTCCTCATTCCGTCAGTCAAAGGACCCGCTTTCCTTGGACCTAGGGTAAAGGTTCCTTTGTAATGCGGATGCGATCCGGCTAGTTGCGAGGATCGATCTTGGGGTTTAGAGAAGAGTCCGGCCTCGCATACTATCTGCCCCGACGAACGGCTAACAGTGGAGCACTCGATAACCACCTCTTGATCGGTATGGGATGGACACTCAATAACATCGAAAAACCACACATCCTTAGCAGATATCACCTCAAGCGTGGGATAGAGGATGCGGCAGGCCTCCAACATCGCCTCTATAACCATGATGGCTGACAGAATAGGATGTCTTAAGAATACAAAAGGCTTATGATCGTCTATCCACAGGTCTCGGTCTGTAGAAAAGGTCCTAAACGCCCTCAACGAGCAGCTTTCCAGGGCCAGTCCTTCCACCGAATCAATCAAGGGTAGGGCATCCCTCGGAAAAGCGATCCCTTGGACTGATAA
>Ga0172368_10003810_pt1 | contig 17937 bp, 13 predicted proteins | sample Lak11m_FD_114540 | JGI IMG/M metagenome (GOLD analysis project Ga0172368, IMG submission 114540) | Freshwater microbial communities from Kabuno Bay, South-Kivu, Congo - kab_022012_11m | ecosystem: Environmental > Aquatic > Freshwater > Lake | place: Democratic Republic of the Congo: South-Kivu...
CCTGGCGCGCGCGGCGCGCACGTAATTCTCACCGAGGGTGTTGAGCAGGGCGGCGCGGGTCACTCTGGCGATGTTGGCCATCGGCATCAGCCCGAGGACAACTGCCGAGACGAACCAGTAGACCGGTTTATTCCAATCGGGCAGCACATTCATCAGCTTGAGCCAGGCGGCCAGCACAACGACCGCCAGCAGGCCTAGGACGAAATTGGGTATGGCGACGCCGGCGGCCAGGAAGACCGAGATGGAGCGGCTGGTCAGCGACCTGGGGCGCAGCGCGCTGAGCAAGCCGAGCGGAACGCCCAACCCGGCGGCGAACACTGCTGCCAGCAGCACCAGGCGGATGGAATAGCCAAACTGGCTGTGCCAGAAGGATTTGCCCTTTGGCGGAGTGAACAGAATCCCGGTCACGCTGCGCCCGCGGTACTGGATGGAAGGGCCCAGGTTGCCGCACAGCGCGCCGCAAAAGAAAACGCCTTTTTCATCCTGGCCGCCGACCATGTAGCGCAGGTATTGGCGCCACAGCGGCAGGTCCAGTCCGTAGCGCTGGCTGAGCGTGACCTGGTACTGCGGGTCGAGGTTCAAGCCAAGCTGCATGCGCTGGGCTGTGGAGAAGTTATTCCAGGGGCTGCCAGGGATGGCATGGATCAGCGCGAAAATGAGCAGAGACGCGCCGATGAAGATGGCCGCCAGGTGGGCGATTTTGCGGAGCATTAATTCAGCCATGGACCTTGATTGCCTGGGAGATGGTATCGCAAAACGGTTTTGACTGTAAAATTATAACGATCTTCTCAGGGAACAGGAGCCTCACATGGTCACGCGACTTTATTTGATCCGTCATGGTTCGACCACGCTCAGCGCCGAAGACCGTTTTTCCGGCGGTACGGAGGTCGATCTGTCCGAAGAAGGCCGCTGGCAGGCCAGCTGCCTGAGCAAACGCCTGGCGAACGACCAGATCGCGGCGGTCTACTGCAGCCCAATGCGCCGGACGGTTCAAACCGCATCCTACATCTGCGAGCCTTACGGTTACACTGCGCTCACGCGCGAGGGGCTGCGCGAAATTCATCATGGACGTTGGGAAACGATGCAGCGCAGCGAGGTGGAGCAGCAGTTCGCGGAAGAATACGCCGCCTGGCAAGAGGACCCGTTCACGTTTGCGCCGGAGGGCGGGGAATCCGGCCTGCAGGTGATGGCGCGCGCCCTGCCGGTCATTCGCGAGATCGTGGTGCGCCACACGGGCCAGACGGTGGCGGTGGTTTCGCACAAAGCGACCATCCGCCTGATTTTGAGCAGCCTGCTCGGTTTTGACGCGCGCGGCTACCGTGACCGGCTGGACCAATCGCCAGCCTGCCTGAACATTCTGGATTTTAAGGATGCGGTGCGGGCGCGCCTGATGTTATTTAATGACGTGTCACATTATGTTGACCAGCCGCCGTACCCGGCCAAGCACCTCTCAAACTGGTTTGACGGTTCGGCGAAAGGTTAAGCGGAAACGGGAGTAAGTTGAATGTGAATTCGCTCGAAGCGCCGAATTCACATTCAACTTGCGGTTTGTTCGATGACGCGAATGATGCGCACCACGGCGGCGTTGACCGGGGTCGGGATGCCCGCGGCCTGGCCAAGCTCGAGGACTTTGCCGCCAAACACCTCCACTTCGGACTTGCGTTGCGCTTCCACATCCTGAAGCATGGAGGTCTTGCCCAGCGGGGACAGCGTGCGCAGGACGGGGTACCAGTCGGCGATATCCTGCGCGGTCAGGTTGACGCGCTGGTGCTGGGCCAGCCGGACGACCTCTTCCATCAGAGCCTCCATCAGGCCTTGCGCGTCAGGATTGCTCTGGAAGAGCCCATAGGGGGCGCGCAGCACGGCCGAAGCCTGGTTGACGCCGACGTTGACCATAAACTTCCACCACAGCTGGCGCAGCATGTCGGGCGGGGTAGCCCAGCGCAGCCCTGCGGCGGTAAAAGCCTCCTGGACGCACTCGACTTTTTCACTGATGACGCGATTGTCGGCTTCGCCAAATTGCACATGGCCGGGGGTGGTATAGCGGATCTGGTTGCCCTCGCGCACCGCGTCCACGCCCAGGGAGATGGCATACAGCACCTTTTCGGCGCCATACAGGGCGGCGATGATCTCTTCGCTTTCCAGGCCGTTCATGACCGAAAGAAATACGCTCGATGCGCCAACCAGCCCGTTTAGGCCGGCGATCCCCTCGCGCAGCTGGTGGTGCTTGAGCGCCACGATGATCAGGTCGGCCGGCGCTTCAGCCTCGGCGGGGCAAATGGCTGGGATTTGGTAAGGTTTGCCATTGACCCAGATGCCGTCCTGGCGCAGTTTTTCCAGGCGCGCGCCGCTGGCGACCAGGACAGGCGAAAAACCAGGTGTATTGAAAAAGTGGGTGGCATAGATTGCCCCCATTGCTCCGGCCCCAATCACGGCTACGCGTTGAATTGGCTGCATGCGCGAATCCTTTCGATGCGGCGCTTCCGCCTGTTTGAAATGCAGGCGCTATTTTGCCACAGATTCGTGCGGGCCAGCGATTTTCGGCCTGGCTTTATGACTCTGGCAGGCTGTTGATGTACTCGATGAAGGATTCGGCAATTTGCGGGTCAAAATTGCGGCCAATGTCTTTGCGGATCTCGGCCAGCGCGGCCTGTTTGGGCATGGCTTTCTTATAGGGCCGGTCAGACGTGAGCGCGTCGTAGACGTCCACCAGCGAGAAGATGCGCGCCTCGCGCGGGATGGCTTCGCCGCTGATGCCGCGCGGATACCCGCCGCCGGCCCAGCGCTCGTGATGGCAGTAGGGGATGCTGAGCGCAGGTTTGAGATAGGGGATTTTATTGAGCAGATCATAGGCAATCTGCGGGTGGGTTTTCATCACCGCCCATTCGGCGGGGTCCAGCGGCCCAGGTTTCTTCAGGATGGCATCCGGAATGCCCATCTTGCCCACATCGTGCAGGGTGGCCCCGCGCCGGATATGGACGATCATCTCCCGGTCAATCTTCGGGTCATATTGGGCCAGCTCGACGGTCATATTGGTGACGCGCTGGCAGTGGTTTTCGGTGATCGAATCGCGCAGATCCATCGCGCTGGCCCAGCCCGCCAGGGTTGTGTCATATGTCTTTTCCAGCTCGGCAAACAGCCTGGCGTTCTCGATGGCGACCGCTGCCGGGGTTGCGATCGCGGTGAGCATTTCGAGATGGTTGTTGTTAAAGGTGCCTTTTTTCAGCGAGTTGTCGACGTAGATGACGCCGATGCTCTTGCCTTTGACGATCAGCGGCACGCACAGCACCGAGTGCAATTGCAGCAATTGGACGGTGTATGCGCCCTCGAGGGATTTGTTATGTACGGCGTCGAACTGCAGGCTCGGTTTCTGGCTTTGAAACACTTCGCGCGCGATGGTTGTGGAAACCTGGGAAACAGGGTCCGTCAGGTTGGCCGACGAGTTGTCACGCGCCGCCTGAAAAACGAAGCGGTCTTGTTCTTCGGGATCCTGCAGCATGACGAAGCCGCGCTGCGCGCCGGTTTCTTTGATGACCTGGTCCATCACATTCGATAAGACCTCTTCGAGGCGGATCGAGGAATTGAAAATGCTGGACAACCCATACAGCAAGGCCAGATGTTCATTTTTTGCGATCGGTTGAGTTGTCATAGTTGCTCCGCGCATGAATCGATTGAACAAGCGTCAATAATAATGATGGAGTTGTCGTAAAAAATCGGATATCACTGTCTTTATTATATAGTTGAAACCCCAGATATGGCCGCCTGTTTGAAAAGGGCAATCTTCACGTGGATACAGCAGCCCTATTACGCGCGCCAGGCCGTATGATGCAAACTGCAGGCGAAGACCGCATTTCCTTACAAAGCGCACTGTAACTGCTCACCCTGGTGGGAAAACCCATCCCTCTTCCTCCCCGCCCCTCTGACCCGCTTCGGGTCCGTCTGGACACAGGAAGTGTGCCCGAAGGGGCGGGTGTTCGGGGCCGGGGGTGGGGTGAGCAGTTACAGCTCTTCCTAATGGACAGATGCTATTTTCGCGAAGCCCGGATCTGCAAATGTGGATCAAAATCAACAAATATGTGCTGCCAGGACCGGCAAATCGCGCTAAACTTTTGGAAACGTTTGATTGCGCTGCATGGCGAGGCTAAGTTCTTGTAGAATAAAATGTACGAGATGAGGGAGAGGATATGTTGAAGAAACTGGTTCTGGTGTTTTTGATCTTGACAGTGTTGTTCACTGGGGGCTGCGCTCCTGCCAAAAACGACACGTCTTTGCTGGCCCAGCAAAACACGCCCAGCGGTGCGCAGCCAGCCGAGGCGAATCAAACGGAAAAGTATGATATCGCCCTGGTGATGAAAACTCTGACCAATCCATTTTTTGTCGAGATGGAAAAGGGCGCGCGCAAAGCCGAGAAAGAGCTGGGGATCAATTTGATCGTCAAGACCGGCGCGCAGGAAACTTCGGTGGACCAGCAGATCACCATTATCGAGGAATTGATTAAGGAGAAGGTGGATGCGATCCTGATTGCCCCGGCCGATTCGGTCCAGCTGATCCTGGTCCTGAAGAAGGCCCAGGATGCCGGGATCGTGATCGTCAATCTGGATAATCAGCTGGACGCCAGTTCGATGGAGAAGGTTGGCCTGGCCAATGTCCCGTATATCAGCGTGGACAATGTCAACGGGGCGTATCTTTCAGCTAAAACGATCAGCGCAAACCTGACCGAGCCGGTCAAGGCCGTGATTCTGGAAGGCATCCCCACCGCCAAAAACGCGCAGGACCGCAAGAATGGGGCGATCAAGGCCTTTGACGAGAATAAGAATGTTCAGCTGGTCGCTTCTGAATCGGCGCACTGGAAAGTGGACGAAGCCTACCAGGTTACGGCGCAGCTTTTCAAGCAGCACCCCGACATTAAGCTCGTGTTTTGCGCCAATGATATGATGGCGCTGGGAACCTTGCAGTATCTGAAGGAAAACCAGATTGCCGGTGTCAAGGTGGCCGCTTATGACGCGCTGGATGAGGTGATGCCGATGCTGAAAGATGGAACCTTGCAGGCGACGATTGATCAGCAAGCCGCCAACCAGGCTTACACTGGGGTGCAGTTTGCCATCCGCGCCCTGCGCGGCGAAAAACTACCGGACCTGACCCTTTTGGATGTGCTGTTAGTCACCCGTGAAAACGCCCGTTAATCTGAAACGGCCCTGGCGCTGGAATAAGCTGGCGCTCAACCTGACCCTGGCGGTCGGCCTGGCCAGCGTGCTGCCGCTGCTGGTGCTCGGTCTGATCTTCGACAATGTATCGCGTTCGGTCATTCAGCAAGATGTGGCTCACTACGCCCAGGCGATGGTGGTGGCGCAGGGCGATTATTTGGATGTGCTGTTTCAAGAAATTGAAAGCCTGATCATCAATATCTCGGGCGTGGAGGAGATTAAAACCGCGATTGATGATGCGGCCAGTTCGCCAGATGAGTTTACGCGCCTGGCAACGCATGCGCGCATCGGCTATATCCTGAGCGGCTACAGCGGCATCAAAGGCCTGGTATCGCTGGACATTTTTACACTGGGCGGCGCGCATTACCATGTGGGCGACACGCTCAATGTCCAGGAAATTAACCGGCCCCTGCTGGATGCAATCGAGGAATACACCATCCAGTCGGACAGCCTGGTCACCTGGGTGGGGGTTGAAGAGAACGTCAATGTCAATTCGACGCACACCAAGGTGCTGACGGCTTCGCGCCTGTTTCAGGTGGTCGATTCGGTTTCGCTGCAGGAGCAGCAAGGCGCGCTGCTGCTGGTGAATTACAACATCGACAACCTCTACGACCACTTTTCGGGGATCAAGCTGCAGTCGGGCGCCTACTTTATCATCGTTGACGCCAAAGGCCGGCTGGTCTACCATCCCAATCGCGCCTATATTGGGGCACTGGTCTCACAAAAGTTTATCGATCAGCTGTCGCAGGACAGCGCCGTGATCGTGGTCGATGATCAGCAAATGCTGGTCACGCACACCCGTTCGAAGGTCAATGGCTGGCTGCTGGCCAGCCTGACCCCGTATAAAAACCTGACGGCCAGCGCGGACACGATTCGCAGCACAACCCTGATGGTGCTGGCTTTTAGTTTCGCCTTCATCGCTTTAATGGTGCTTTGGGTGACGCGCGTGATTGTGCGGCCGCTGACCCAGATCACCGAATTATTCCAGCGCATTCAGAATGGCACGTTTGACTGGCGCATCCGGCTGGCGGAAAATCGCTCCGATGAGATCGGCGAATTGATGCGCTGGTTTAATGAGTTCTTAAACGGCCTGGAAGCCAAAAACCGCGCCGAAAAAGAGCTGGTGGAAGCCAAGGAGGCGGCTGAATCGGCCAACCGCGCCAAGAGTGTGTTCCTGGCCAATATGAGCCACGAACTGCGCACGCCGTTGAACGCAATTCTGGGCTTCAGCGAGCTGATGGCGCGCGACGCGACCATGAGTAAAGCGCAGCGCGAAAATATTGAGACGATCAACCGCAGCGGCGAGCACCTGCTGGGCCTGATCAACGATATCCTGGACCTGAGCAAAATCGAGTCGGGGCGGGTGGAGGTGCAGATCTCTGCCTTTGACATTTACCGCATGCTGGAAGGAATTGGCGAGATGTTTGGGGTGCGCGCCCGGCAAAAAGGTTTGAAGCTGCTGGTGGAATGCGACCCGAATGTGCCGCAGTTCGTCAACACTGACGAGGGCAAGCTGCGCCAGGTGCTGATCAACTTATTGGGAAATGCGATCAAATTCACGCGGGTTGGAACAATCACGCTGCGGGTTAACCGCAAGCCATTGGCTGTGGAAGGCGGCGAGGGCGTGCCGCACGAACAGCAATCCTTGAGCGAGCTTGCTCAACTGCTGCTGACCTTCGAAGTTGAAGATTCGGGGGTTGGCATCCATCCGGCCGATCTCGCGCATATCTTCGAGCCCTTTATCCAGTTGGAAGAGGGCAAGCGCCTGCATCAGGGCACGGGGCTGGGGCTTGCGATCAGCAAGCAGCAGGTGGAATTACTGGGCGGTAACATGGAGGTCGAGAGCGAGTTGGGTTCTGGTTCGCGCTTCCGTTTTGAAATTCCGGCCGCAGTCGGGTACATGGAAGATATCTCAGCGGTGCCCAATCCGGAAATTGTGCGCCTGGCGCCTGGGCAGCTTGCCCCCGATGGGCAGCCTTTCCGCTTGCTGGTGGTCGAAGACGTGGATGTCAACCGGCGCTTCCTGATCCACCTGCTGCGCGTGCTGGGGTTTGAGGCGCGCGAAGCGGTGAACGGGCAGCAGGCCATGGAAATCTGGGAAAGCTGGCACCCGCATCTGATCTTCCTGGACCTGCGCATGCCGGTGATGGACGGGTTTGAGGTGATGCGCCGGATCAAGTCCTCCGAGCCAGGAAAACAAACCCGGATCGTTGTCTTGACGGCCAACGCGTTTGACGAGGATCGCAGCGCGGTGATGACGCTGGGCTGCGACGATTTCATTCGCAAGCCAGTCCGCGAACAGCAGATTGTGCTGGCGCTGCAAAACCAATTGAACTTGAAATTTGAGGTGGAAACACGCGCCGCAGACCCCAGCAGCCAGCCTGCCCTGACGGTGATCGAAACGGGCATGCCCCAGGCATTACCGGATGAATGGAAAGCGCGCATGCGCCAGGCGGTGCTTGAGGCGGATGTGCTGGCGATGCAGTCGCTGGCGGGCGAACTGGAACGTGAAAATCCGGCCCTGAGCAAAAAAATTGCCCACTTGGTGTATAACTTTGATTATGATGGGATCGGTTCGCTGATCGACGCCAATTAACCTGTTGGTAAGATTCAGGGCCATAGGAGCAACGCATTGACACACCAACCAACTGCAGGGGGAACCAAAGCAGATATCCTGATTATCGATGACACGCCCGATAATCTGCGCTTGCTTAACCAGATTTTAGGGCAGCATTACAAGGTCAGGCTGGCTCCCAGCGGCGCAATTGGGCTGGCGGCTGCCCGTTCCACGCCGCCGGATTTGATCTTGCTGGATATTATGATGCCCGCAATGAACGGCTACGAAGTCGCCGCGCAGTTGAAAGCGGATAAGCTGACCGAAGATATCCCGATTATCTTCATGAGCGCGCTGGACGACATCGACAGCAAAGTGCGCGGCTTTAGCGCGGGCGGGATCGATTACGTGACCAAGCCGTTCCAGGAAATTGAGGTGCTGGCGCGCGTGCGCACGCACATGTCGATCCGCAGCCTGTTCAAACAGGCTCAGACGGAGATCGCGGAACGCAAGCGGGTTGAACGCGACCTGCGTGAAAGTGAAGCGCGAATCCGGGCGCTGCTCAGTGCGGTTCCGGATGTGATGTACCGTGTTGATCAAGATGGCATCTTTCTGGATTATAAGGCCAACCCCAACGACGTGTTGTTCGCCCCGCCTGAGCGCATCCTGGGTTCCTCGGTAATGAAGGTGCTTGAGCGCACGCTGGCCAACCGGTTTATGGAATGCATCGACGACGCGCTTGCAACGCGCGAGATCCAAACCCTGGAATACACCCAAATGGCGGAAGACACCTCAAACGTGTTTGAGGCGCGCTTTAAAGACAGCGGGCTGAGCGAGGTCACGATCATGGTACGCAATATCAGCGACCGCGCCCAACTGGAGCAGATGAAATCCGATTTCATCAACCGCGCCTCGCACGAACTGCGCACACCGATCACGACGATGCTTTTAATGGTGAACCTGATTGACGGCGGCTCGACGCCGGAAGAGTTCAAGGGATTTTGGGATGTCTTGAAAAGCGAGATCAGCCGCGAGAAGATGTTGGTGGAGAATTTACTGAACGTGGCGCGCCTGGACAGCGGACGCACCCACTTGCGTTTTGGAGAGGTGGACGCAATGAAGATGCTCACCAGCGTGGTAGACCAGTTTGAGATCCAGGCGCGTGAAAAAGGCCTGGACTTGGAACTCTTGCCCGCGCCAGAGCGATCCCCTGTGCTTGTGAAGGCGGATGAAATCTCCCTGACCCAGGTTTTTGTCAACCTGGTGGGAAACGCGGTGAAATTTACGCCCGCCGGTGGACAGGTAGTAGTGCAAATCTATGCCAGGGAAGCTGGATACGATATCACGGTGCGCGATACCGGCATCGGAATCCCGACTGAGGATTTGCCCAATCTGTATTCGCGGTTCTTCCGCGGGCGCAACGCAATCGAAAATGAAATCCCTGGCACCGGAATTGGCCTGTACATTGTCCAGTCGATCGTCGAAAAGCACGGCGGCAAGTTGACCGTCAAGAGTGAAGTGGGCAAGGGCACCACTTTCGTGGTGTGGATGCCGCGTTGGGCTGAAAATTGATGGGATCGGTGGCGTGCGCGCGGCAAGTGAGCGCAGCCCTGGCCTGTTTCCGGATAGGGGGCATCTTCAGAAAGAAGCCGCGCGTGATCGCTGGCGGTATGAAAAAGTGGTGCTAGAATGAAACTGCGATGAGCGTTGCAGCGCGCGATTTTGGATGTGCCCCTGCCCGCAGGAGGGGAGAAGGGACGAAGTTTTTTTGCCGCCCACTGGACTATCCACTGAAATCAATCTCCTGCATCTGAAAGCGGAGCTGGCGCGGATCGATATTTCCATCCGGCGCGAGGTGCGGCGCTGGCAGCTGGCCGGGCAAAACCCCGACGACGCTTTCCGCGGATTGGTCGTATCGGATCTGGATGCCGAAATGCTGGCGCAGATGCCCTTGGGGGGCAATTGGGGCCAGCTGGTCGACCTATCTGAGGAGGATGAACAGGCGTTTCAGGCGGAACTGGAAAGCGCGCAGGCGCAGATTGGCAAGATCCGCGCGCTGGCCAGCCAGCAAGGCGGCGCGCTGCGCCTGGACGCTTTGGCGTCAGCCTTTCACCTGTCCGAGCAAGACGTGGATGCGTTATTGATTTGCCTGGCGCCCGCGCTGGATCTGCGCTATGAGCGGCTGTACGGCTATCTGCAAGACGATGTCACGCGCAAACAGCCCACCCTGTACCTGTTATTGAACCTGCTGTGCCCCGCGGGCAAGGGACGCTGGCAGTTTCAGGCTCAATTTGGCGACCGCCACCCGCTGATGCGCAATTACCTGGTGGAAATTAACCCGGAGGGCGGAACCAGCTCACCCGGCTTGCTGGGCAAACCGCTGCAAGTGGACTTGACCATCGCGGCCTGGCTGTTAGGGCGCTACCAGCCCAACGCCAGACTGAGCGAGTATGTCGCCTACGTGGAACCAGCCGACGCGGCTACCGACCGGGTGCTGGTGGCGGGCGTGGCGGACAGCCTGGATTTCACAGCGATGGCGCGCCTGAGCGGCGCGGCCGCGCCGATTGCGGCGTTTTATGGTCCCGACCCGACCACCCAGGAGGCCGCCGCGCGCCAGCTGGCCTATGCCTATGGCCGGTTCCTGCTGCGGGTCGATCTGTCTGCCGCGGAACGCGACCACGTCTCTTTGTTTGAGATCATCCAGCGCGCTCTGCGCGACGCGCGTTTGACCGGCGCTATCCCTTATTTTGTCGGCTGGGACAGCTGCCTGGTTCAGAAACCGGTGGAGGCGCCGGCAGGGGCAGGCGAAGGGGCGGGCCGCGCGAGTGTGCCGGCCGATTTGCTCAGCAAAATTTTGGCTGAGTTGTGCCAGTTTGAAGGCCCAGTGTTTATCAGCGGGCAGGCCACCTGGCAGGTGGCCGGGGTGGTGCGCCAAAAGCCAATCTACTGGCTGGAGTTTCCCGTGCCCGATTATCACCAGCGCAGCGCGCTGTGGCGGCATTTTTTGCAGGAGCTGGCCAGCGATTACGTCGACCCGCAGATCGACCTGATCACGGTGGCGGGACAGTTCAGTTTGTTGGGTGGCCAGGTGCGCGACGCGGTTTCCACGGCGGTGGATATGGCGCGCCAGGATGCGCGCCAAATAGGGGTGCGCGATTTGATCGTGGCGGCGCGCTTGCGTTCGAGCTCCTTCCTGGGGACGCAGGCGGTCAAAATTGAGCCGCGTTATTCCTGGTCAGACTTGATCCTGCCGCCGGATCAGCTGACCATGCTGCACGAAATCGGCTCGACCGTGCGCAGCCGGGCGCTGGTCCTGGAAGAATGGGAAGTCGGGCACAAGCTGGTCTCGAGTTTCGGCATTCCGATCCTGTTTTCCGGCCCGCCGGGAACCGGCAAGACGATGGCGGCCGAGGTGATTGCACGGGACCTGGATCTGGACCTGTACAAAATTGACCTGTCCACTGTGGTCAGCAAATATATTGGTGAGACCGAAAAAAACCTGGAAAAAATTTTCAACGAGGCGGAAAGCAGCAACGCGATCCTGTTTTTTGACGAGGCGGATGCGATCTTTGGTAAGCGCTCGGAGGTCAAAGACGCACATGACCGCTACGCCAATATTGAGGTGAGCTACCTGCTGCAGCGCATGGAGCGCTATAACGGGGTGACCATTCTGGCGACCAACCTGCGCGCCAACCTGGACGAGGCATTCTCGCGCCGCTTGCAGTTCGCGGTCGATTTTCCCTTCCCGGACGAGCGCCACCGCAAAGAGATCTGGATGACGCTGTTTCCACCCAAAGTGCCGCGCGATTCTGACATCGATTTCGACCTGCTGGCCAGGCGTTTTAAACTGGCCGGCGGCAACATCCGCAACATTTTGGTCAGCGCCGCGTACCAGGCGGCGGCTGACGGGCAGAAGGTCAACATGAAGCATTTGCTGCACGGCGTGCGGCGCGAAATGCAGAAAATGGGCCGGCTGGTCAATGAAAAGGATCTGGTGATTTAATAGGTGAGATGGTTCGTTTTTATTCGACTAAATTTGATATGAAATATCATATTTACAAGGAGACAAATTTGGGGTAAATTCATACGTGCGATATATTTGAACGGTTCGCTTGCAGTAAAAAAATCGTATAATGTAATTACGCTTTGCGCCGGGGATGGGAATTGAATGATTGACGATCTGGATGAGACCCTCAGACAGTTTCTAATCCGTGAGCTACCCGTGAAGAATGGGGAGGTCGACATTGAGTTCGACCAGCCCAAGCGCGAGTGGTCCGCCCGGGTCAGCCGCCCAACCCTGAACCTTTTTTTGTACGACGTGCGCGAAAACCAAAAGCTGCGCCAGACTCAGCCGATGTGGCAGAACGAAATCAATGAAGCGGGCATGGTTGTCCAGACGCGCAAGCCAGTCCGCCTGGATTTGTATTACATGATCACGGCCTGGGCCACGGAGCCGGAAGACGAACACCGCTTGCTCAGCCGGGCATTGATGACCATTTTCCGTTTCCCCAATATCCCGGACGATCTTTTGCCGGAAAGCCTGCAGGTGCAGGGCAAGCACATCCCGTTGATGATTGCCCAGTATCACGAGCTGTCGAACCCGACGGACGTGTGGAGTGTGCTGGATAACGAAATGCGCCCCGCGCTTTCGTTTGTCTTGACCATGACGATCGACCCGCACGCGCCGGTGACCGTGCCGCTGGTGCGCGCGCGCGATTTGCGGATGGGTATTTCGGGCTACCCTGAGCGCAACCGTCTCGACGAGCCTGAGATGGCGGACCGGTTTTGGACGATTGGGGGCAAATTGCAGGGCGCTGGGCTGGTCGCGTTTGACCAGCTGCGCGTGACGCTTGTGGAAAGGGGTATTAAGGTTGCTGTCCAGCCAGATGGGCGGTTTTCCATCGGCCATCTGCGCAGCGGCACGTATACCCTTGAAGTTGCTGCTGGCGACAGTCCAGCGCGGCGATATCCAATATCCGTGCCAGCTCCAGACTATACGCTCGACGTATAGTCTGAGATGCATCAGAAGCACACCCAAAGGAGGCTGAAGCCAGCAGAGAAATTGTCATTGTATCGGGGTACTACTCATCTATCATAAATTGAGACATGGAGGTTCAAAATGCCCGAGTATTTGTCACCTGGCGTCTACGTTGAAGAAGTAGACCGCGGACCAAAACCGATCGAAGGCGTGGGCACGGCAATGGCGGCCTTCGTCGGATTTACGGAAAAAGCGGAATGGGTGCGGGAAGTGGACGGCGAGCTGGTGACCGAAAACCTGCTGAATAAGCCCCAGCTCGTCACCAATTGGCCCCAGTATGTTCAGAAGTTTGGTGGATTTGTGCAGGGCACGTATCTGGCCCACGCCGTGTATGGTTACTTCCACAATGGCGGATCACGCTGCTATGTCTTGAGCGTCAAGACGATCGGCCGGGCAGAAGCGCCGATTCTGGGCGCCGATGGCAAGCCGCATCTGGTCGCCCGCTCGAAGTCGGCTGGCTATGACGGCCTGCGCTTCCGGGTTAAGCTTGAAGTGCCTGAACTGCCGGCGCCGAAAGCCCCCCCGAAACCGAAGGGCAAAGAGGGTGAAGATCCCGGCGCGGCTGCGGCTGGCGCTCCAGCGGTCGAAGAATCGACCCCGCGGCCTTTCACCGTGACCGTCGAACGCCAGGGCAACGCTGGCGGCTGGTTCACCAAGGAAGTTCTGAGTGATGTGACCCTGGTCGAAGTTCAGGATAACGGCGTCAAGAAGGTTCAGGTTGCGTACAAGAACAACCGCGCGCCGGAATATATTGACCTGAATGTGATTGACAGCACGGCTACGCTGGCGCGCGTGATGCCCGTCACCCAGGAACAGACTCTGGCCCTCGAGCAGCGCATGCTGCTGCCGGCCACCTCGTCGCAGTTCAAGGGTGATTCGGCGGACCGGACCGGCGTTGGCGCACTGGAAGCCCTGGACGATGTGACCATGCTGGTGCTGCCCGACCTGATGACCGTGCCTCCCGGCCAGAAGCTGGACCTGGACATGGTTAAGGCTGTTCAGACCGGGATGATTGCCCACTGCGAACGGATGGGCGACCGGGTTGCGATCCTCGACTCGCCCCCGAACGCGACGCCGCAGGAGATCAAAGAGTGGCGCATGAACACCGCTGGCTACGACTCCAGCTATGCCGCCCTGTACTACCCCTGGATTCAGGTCGATGACCCGATTTTGAACAAGCCGATCTATGTTCCACCCTCGGGCCACGTGGCTGGCGTTTGGGCGCGCAGCGACAACACGCGCGGCGTGCACAAAGCCCCGGCGAATGAGGTGGTTTTGGGCGCGACGGGCCTGGCTTATGGCATGACCAAGGGCGAGCAGGACACGCTTAACCCCAACGGTGTCAACTGCATCCGGGCCTTCCCGGGGCGCGGCATCCGCATTTGGGGCGCGCGCACGCTGTCCAGCAACCCGTCCTGGCGCTACATCAACGTCCGGCGCTTGTTCAACTACGTCGAGAAATCGATCGAGCGCGGCACGCAGTGGGTTGTGTTTGAACCGAACGACATGATGCTGTGGGCGCGCGTCCGGCGTGATGTGAACGCGTTCCTCACCACTGTGTGGAGCGAGGGTGCCCTGTTTGGGGCCAGCCCCGCGCAGGCCTTCTACGTTTCTTGCGATGAGGCGCTCAACCCGCCCGAATCGCGGGACCTCGGCCGATTGATCATCGAGATTGGCATGTCGCCTGTCAAGCCGGCAGAGTTCGTCATCTTCCGCATCAGCCAGTGGGCTGGCGGCGGTTAAAGTCGTCCAATTTCGGTTCCATATTCAACAGGAGGTAGTTAAACATGCCTGCGAATCCATATCTGTCGAAACGTGAAGATGCGATCACTGAAGATCCTTTGCTCGGATTTAATTTTATGCTCGAGTTAGAGGGCGCGTTGGCGGGTTATTTCACCGAGTGCTCTGGTGTTGGCTCGGAGCATGAGATTGTCGAGCACAAGGTCGTCGACAAGCAGGGCCATGAGGTGATCCGCAAGATCCCGGGCCGCCTGAAATGGCAGGACATCTCGCTCAAGCGCGGCATCACGTCTGACCTGAAGATCTGGGAATGGCGCGATATGCTGGTGCAGGGCAAGGCTGGCAGTGCCCGCAAGAACATCACGATCACCATGCTCTCCCGCGATTACCAGCCGGTGGCTGTCTGGCATTTTGCCAACGCCTGGCCATCCAAGGTGTCCGGCCCCAGCCTCAAATCCGATAGCAACGAGTTCGGCGTCGAAGAGCTGACCATCGTTCACGAAGGTATGTACCGCGAGAAGTAAACTTCAGCGGGGCGAACCCGGTAGGGGTGGGAGAAATCCCACCCCCGCTGGGCCGTTAAGTTCTGCATAAGGAAGATTATGGGCTTACAGACCGAGTTTGAGTTCACTTTGCCGCGTGGGTATGTTGACCAGGACGGCAACCTGCACCGCCGCGGCTTGATGCGCCTGGCGACAGCCATGGACGAAATTGCTCCGCTGCGCGATGTGCGCGTCCGCTCCAATCAGGCGTATCTGGTGATCATTCTGCTCTCGCGGGTGATCGTCAAACTGGGTTCGCTGTCACAGGTCACGACCGGCGTATTAGAGAACCTGTTCGCGGCCGATCTGGCCTACCTTCAGGCTTTTTACCGGCAGATCAACGAGAACGGGACCAGCTTGATCACGCTGTCCTGTCCGGAATGTAAGGCGAAGTATGAATTGGATCTGGCCGACCTGGGGGGATCGTAGGCTACCCCCTGGACCGCCTGCATGAGGAGGTAGCCTATATCGCATATTACTTCCATTGGCCGCGCGACCTGGTGATGGACATGGAACATGGTGAGCGGCAGCGCTGGGTGGAAGAGATTGCACACATTAACAGCAGGCTTCGAGATGGCTCCTGAAAGGGTTTGCCCCTTTCGCATGAATGAATGAGCGGAGATACTGTGGCCGAGGAACAACCAACCAAGAAACGTTTACCCGCCAAATCGGAGATTGATCTGCAAGCATTGGCTGAACGGATCGTCCAGCTGATGAAAAAAGATGTCCGTTTGGAGAAAGAACGGCTGGGTCAGCACAAGGCCTGGAGTAAGAGGTAACCTATGGCGCCATTAACCCAAACGTTTGTAACCAAGAGTGCGACTGACCCCGATCCATATCCGCTTTTTAAGTTTTGGGTTGAGATTCAAAGCATCATTGTCGCCGAGTTTCAAGAATGCAGCGGTCTGCGCATGGAACGCACGGTGGAGATGATTGAAGAAGGCGGCGTCAACGATCATGTCCAGATTCTGCCAGGCCGCAACAAGTATTCCAATATCGTGCTCAAGAAGGGCGTCAGCTCTTCGAACGCGCTGTGGACCTGGTACACGACTGGGCTGTACGATGCGAAAGTGCAGCGGGTCAATTTTTCGATCTTGCTGATGGATTTGACGGGCGCCACCGCCCGGCGCTGGAACGTGGCTTCGGGGTTCCCGGTGAAATGGGAAGGTCCCACTTTTGCGACCGACAGCAACCGGGTCGCGATTGAAACCCTGGAAATCGCTCATCATGGATTGAGCATAGGCAGCTAAATTCGCATGGATCAAGGGCCTGAACGGCAGACGGATCAGAACGAAACCCCGCAGACTGACCTGGCAAAGAATTTGCTGGGACGGTTTGGCCGGTTGGCGTCGCTTTCAGGCCGCAATATACAGATGCTTTCCACCCGGCTGCTGCGCCGGATAGAAAAACCGCAGATCTGGACGCCTGAGGTCGGCTCCTTGTCGCCGAAAATGGTCGATCAGTTTTCGGGCAAGGTGGTGCAGCGTTATCCCGAATTGGCGCACAAATATGAGGTGAAAACACCCAGCGAGGCGGACTCGAGCGCCACGAACCTGACCCTCCCGCCCATCGCCGCGGGAGCGCCTTCGGTTTGGAATGAGCAGCAGAGCGCTGCTGAACCTTACGAGGATTTTTCGTCCTATCAGCCCGAACCGCCCGCGTTGCCCCCGCCCATTTCGTCGGAACAAGCCGCCTATCGCGCGTTTGCAGAGCGTGAGAATCGTCCGCCAGAACAGGTGCAGCGCAAGCCCAGAGTGCGCCCGGTTTCGCGCACCGAGGAAATTACGCCCTCGGGATGGAGCGCGCCAAACGCCCCGCCGCTGGCTCAAAATACAAGCAGCGCACTGACCAGCACTGCCCCGCTGGAGCCGGAGCGGACTCCGCCGCCAGCCGCGGCTGCGCGCCAGCCCCTGCCCCCACCAACCGCGCGTCCACAGACCGGGCAAGGAGAGGTATTGGACGGACCAGCCCGTCCGCGCCCCGCCGCGCCGCCATCTGCGCCGCTGGATGTCATCCAGCCCAAACCAGACGTGGGGCCGACAATCTCCGAACCAACTCTCCCGCGTTCAGCCTGGCGCTCGAAGATTGTGGAAATCACCCCCGAGTTTCCCTCGGACCCGGACGCGCCCGAAGTTGTCCGGCCGAAATTGGCCGACTTGCAGAACGCGGAGCCGGTGCGCGAAGAGTGGGAAGAAGACTGGGAAGAGGAAGACAGCCGCCCCCCAGCTGAACCGCCCGCTGAGAGTCGGGCGGAGAATCCCGGTACAGTTGAGCGTCTGAGCAGGGCGGATGTGCAGCGGAATGAGGAGCCCGGGCGGCCGGGCGATCTGCCTTTGCACGCCCAGGCCCGACCTGAGGCACCCGAGCGAGTGAGCAGGGATGAGTTGATGCGGGATGAGGGGGCAGATCATCTCGCTAATCTGCCACGGACCGGGCGGTCTGAGCCGCCGGTCCAGCGCCGGGCGGATGAAGCGGGCAAGACACCTGCCGGACCAGCACAGCGCCCAGCCAGGGCCGAGGTGCAGCGCAGCGCGGAGCCCGCGCCGCCTGCCGACCTGCCGCTGCCGGCGCGAGTGAGCAGGGATGAGTTGCTGCGGGATGAGGGGGCAGACCATCCGACCGACTTGCCTCTGCCAGTCCAGGGACGGCCTGAGATGCCGGTCCAGCGCCGGGCCGATGAAACGGGCGAGACACCCGCCGACGCGGCGCAGCATCCTGCCAGAGCCGAGGTGCAGCGCAGCGCGGAGCCCGCGCAGCCTGCCGATCTGCCGCTGCCGGCGCGAGTGAGCAGGGATGAGTTGCTGCGGGATCAGGGGTCAGATCAGCTGACCGTCTTGCCACGGGCCGGGCGGCCGGAGA
>Ga0172368_10003811_pt1 | contig 17931 bp, 16 predicted proteins | sample Lak11m_FD_114540 | JGI IMG/M metagenome (GOLD analysis project Ga0172368, IMG submission 114540) | Freshwater microbial communities from Kabuno Bay, South-Kivu, Congo - kab_022012_11m | ecosystem: Environmental > Aquatic > Freshwater > Lake | place: Democratic Republic of the Congo: South-Kivu...
AACTTCATCAGCTCCTGAGAGGGCTTTTAGCCACCATGTATACTGCTTGTTTGTATCCATGCCACCATATATGATGGCGTACATAATAAACTTTGCTAAGTTATTTTTCGGTAATACCTTAGAATATATGGTTGATTTTCCTTTCGATGAAACATTTCTCCGCAGGTATGAGTAATGTTTTTAAATATATTTATTTTTTTACGTTCAAGAAACTGCCGCATTGCCTGCATTATCTGGAAATCTCAAAACTGAACCAATTACATCAAGTTTAATAGTTTTGTGGCTAAGTTTGTCTTTTATTTCCTCAAGCGTCTTCATAGTATTTCTATCATAGTATCTTTCACCACAGCCTCCACAAACCAGTGTATTAATATTTACCATAACTACATCATTTTTTACCCTGATTTCTTCATCTACATATTTCTTCTTAATATCTTGACTACTGCAAATAACACATTTCATTTCTTTCTCCTCCTGTATTCATACCATAGATCAGGATTTGGTTGATATACTGTAACAATAATACACATGTTATCCTCATCAGAATATGCACAAACAACATGAAGCGGTTTGCCTTGATTTGATTTTCCATATATTAATTTGCTTGGATATGGTTTAGCATCAGCATAATTTTCTATTACTTCGCCATTTATAATAGCTTCGAATACTTCTTGTTCTTTGATATTTCCAAACTCTTCTTCAATCATCTCTTTCTTTGCATGTGATGTATATATCACCTTGTTTTCAATGAAACATTTTTTTATTTTTGATATCATTTAATATCCATAGTTTTTTTATCATTATCTATTTGATTCCATAGAATGATTTTTCATGATGCGATCCAAGTTTCCTTAGCTTTTTGGCCACCCTCTCTTTTATTTCATATTGATACATCTATTCTGCAAGCCCATTTAAACAAGATTCAAGTTCGTGGATGTTTTTGAACGGCTTTCCTTTTTCTTTTTCAGCCTCTTTTTGCGTTTTTATGATGGAATATCATATGATCACCTTTTTGTCTGACTAAAATACACCCATATTTCTCGAAAAGTTTAACCTGTATTTTCCAATCAGTAGGTTTTATCTTCATCACAAGATACCTATAGGAAGTGATAATTCCTCGAATCCCATCAACTTCTTATCTGTCCTTAGCACTCCATCTTCCGGGATATAACCTGCTTCAGCTAAAAACATTTCCAATGTACCAAGCTTGCCTGTCTCTTCAATTTGTATTTCTATAACTTCCTCTAAGTTCTTTTTTGCTTCATCAGGCGTGTGACCACAGCTTGCAATGTCTAACTCATGGCAGTATGATGTGAACATACCCCCTTCCTTCCATATTTCAACTGTTGCGATAATCCTTTTCATAGTTCTTACTTTCATTTTCCCTTTAATGCCTTATATTACTATCGCTGCAGCAAAATCCAACGCTATTTATAAATACCCATCCCAATTATTAAGCCTCATGACCCTTGCTCGCCAAACTACCCGTGGAATTTTCTGGGTGGCATTTTCAAATATTCTCATAAAAGTGATCAACTTTATCGTAACCTTGATTCTGGCGCGCCTCCTTGATCCCGAGCATTTCGGGTTGGTATCGCTTGGCCTTGTTGTAGTGAATTTTTTTGAAATATTCAGGGATATGGGTATTGGTACAGCGCTCATCCATAAAAAGGAAGAGGCGGATAAAGCAGCAAATACCGCTTTTTTCCTTTTTCCTGTTATTGCTGCGGTATTTTATATTATATCTTATTTTATTGCTCCGCTTGCGGCTGATTTTTTCAATGAACCTCAGGTTGAGCCAATAATCAGGGCGCTATCCTTTATATTCGTTATCTGGTCATTCGGGACTCTTCCCAGCATCCTGCTGGATAAAAACCTTGATTTCAAGAAGAAAGTCATACCGCAGATCATTCCCAAGATCGGATACGGAATAACTGCGATCTCACTTGCAGTTTCTGGTTATGGGGTCTGGAGCCTTGTGATAGGAAGGTTAATGCTTGAAGTATTAAGCGTGCTTTCAATATGGCCAGTCGTAAGCTGGCGCCCCTCATACACCTTCGATCGAAAAACTGCAATTGAATTACTAAACTATGGAAAACAGGTGGTGGGAGCGAATATCCTCGTATTTCTTATCACCATAATTGATGTAACATTCATCGGGCGCATCCTCGGAGCAGATAACCTTGGATATTATACCATTGCTTTTGGGATCGCCACCCTTCTGACTTCCCAGGTTTCAGATTTGATGAGTCGCGTAATGTTCCCGGTATATGCAAAAATAAATGATGAGAAAACCAAACTCAAGAATGCATATTTGCAGACTTTAAAATACGTTTCATTCATATCCATCCCGGCCACAGTCGGGATATTTGCTGTCGCATTGGATTTCGTGAGGGTCGTATATGGAGCAAAATGGCTTCCCGCTGTCGCCGCACTCCAGATTCTTTGCTTTTACGGGCTTAACAGGTCGCTGCTTGGCACAACCGAGCAGCTTTATCTTGCTGCCGGGAAGCCGGTGATACGCACAAAACTGAACTTGCTGCAATTGGTATTCATGGGCGTATTGATGTATCCCCTCACCATGCGCTATGGGATAGCAGGGACTGCATTCGCAGCACTGATACCTTCGACTTTAAATGTTTTCCTGACATTCAGGGAAGCTGGAAAGATAATTGATGAGGATTTTTTTTATATTGCAAAGACTTTTGTTCCGGGGATCGTTGGGTCTTTGATAATGGTAAGTGTAATTTATGGCTGGAGTTATATGGCTGTTAGTTTTAGTCCTTACTTGAGGCTGGCATTTTCGATAATATTCGGGTTGGTGGTTTATGTGGGATTTTTTTGGGTTACAAAGAAAGAGATGTTTTATGAGATAAAGGAGCTGGTGGGGAGGAAATGAGGTTACAACAGACACTGGCGAACTTTGTTAGTATGAGTTCGTCGTGTTCGTTTAGGTTCGGTGTTTATCCTACATGGAGAAGTTGCACGGGATTCCGCGCGCGCCGATAAATTTATTAAATAATAAATATAAATTTAATACGAGTATTGTTTTTATAGAAATTTATCTTTTTGCTTTCAAGAAACTGCCACACTGCCCGCTTCATACGGAAATCTTAATCCTGGTAGGGATATAATATGTTTCAAGAACGTTATGCACTTCAACTTATCCGTCTAAGCTTCGCTATTTTCACCGTTCCTCTTATCACTTATTCAATTCAGACACGGTTATAAAAATTCCTATATCATTCTTTCAGGGAGCTGATAATATTTCTTGAGCAATCCTAGGATAATTTTTTCCTGGCCACACTTGCTCATGGAATATGCATCATCAAAATCTTCTATCTTTTCAAGATCCTTTGCTATAAGATGCATTCTTACACTGGAACCAGGTAGTTTGAGTTTCTTGTCTATCATGGATATTACATTAATAAAATAACCTATGCTTTTAGCTCTATCTGTTCCAATATTTTTTACCATCCCGCAATGAACGCAGTATGGATGGGATTTTAATCCAATATGCTGCTCCCTTATAATATATGGGAGCCAAACTTTTTCAAGATTCCCGCAGTCATTATGATCGCACTTCAAGTTAGCTCAATTTATCCATAATACTACGAACACATATATAATTTCGTATCAATGAATGTATAAGAAAATGATAATGAGAATACATTATTATTTCTTTGCGATTCACTTGCTAGTGTTATGATAATATGGAAAACTTTTCCTTAAAAATTTTGAACATATAACGAAAACCAAGTATAAGCAGTATCATGTATACAGCAGAAACAATTGACACCAGCCCAAAATTAAAATCTTTCTTTATGAACGTAATAATAACAATTAATATGAACAATACTATCAGATAAAATAAGAAACTGAATGCAAGCGCTTTCTTCCACGGCTTCATCTTAAATTTAAGGTCAAGGTGCAGCTCTATCATATTTTTTTCATTCCTTCTATCATGTTTTTTACACGGATTTCCCTGGGGGGGTGCGCATTAAATAAATCCTCGAAAAAATTCTCTTTCAGAGGGTCGACCATGCTGAAAAAACCAAGGGAAGGATACCCCATTACATTATTTTTCTCAAGTTTGTCTATTGCCATGATAAGTGTGGCCGGGTTCCCGCAAAGATCTGCAGCTTTTATATCAATATCTTGATCTGTCACCGAATGCAGCATGGCAGCGGTAGGCGGCGCCACAAGTCCTGAAAAAAACAACCCGAAAAGTTTTGGTGCTGGTTCGTTATAATCACCAAAACCTGTAAATACTGCTCCCCAGCGTACAGCCGAGACTGCCATCGTAAAAATAGCTGATATCATAATAGCAAGAGTCCTGAGATTTATATTATTATTTATCTGGACAATACAATATGCAAGTGTCGATTCAAGTTCGTCTTCACTCAGTAATTTCAATAGTCGCCCTGGCATGATCAGTGCCGTCTTCTGCGTGTTCTTTCCGATAATAAAACTGCCTGGCAATGGCAGGTCTGTGATATAAAGTGAAGGTATCCCAACACCATATCGCTTTGAAAGTAACCGGATTTTCTCTCTTATATTTGGAAATTCACCGGGCAAAACCGGACGCACTTTGTAAAGGCGCAATATGATCTTTTCTGTGTTCCTTATAACAAGGATGCATATAATAACTGAGACTATCAAACCAACAAGTGCACCTACTAAACCAAAAAGCGCCCCAATAAGAATTATTGGCATATATAAAGGGGACAGGAATAATAAGATTATTAAAAAAATTCTGTTCATTTAATTATATACATTTATTAATAAGCAAGGTATTTATAGATTATCTTCATAGCTTAGATTACATGGACTCTGAAAAAAAGGATGACAAAATAGATAATCAAAGACACAACATTCTCATATTTTTACTTGTAATGGCTTTTTTCACTGGCGCAACTATCCAGTTTAGTGAAGGTTCCGTATATATTGGCGTTGTGATGTTCCTAATTTCTCTTGCCCTTACCACAAAAATCCGGATCAGCGGGGAATATATCATAAAAAGTTCAAAGTTTTATATCATAGTTGGAGCATTTATTTTGATCGCTGATCTCGCATATAATTTTGCAGCTATGAACCAGCTAGGCACAATTGACTCCATGACTTTCTTCATGGGAGCTTCGTTCATCGCATATGGGATCAGCCAGTACAGGAGGATCGGTGAATTTGGCATCTATATGTCAGGCACGTTCATCGTATTGTATATCTTTTTCTATTCATTTTTACCTTCTATAAGAAGCAATTTTATTCATGAATTTGATCATTATCTTGTGCTGCTGCCTTCGTTGGCTATTGTCAATTCAATATCCGATATGAACCTGCAGGTAGTCGCAATAGAAACCGTTCGTTTTAGCGGATTTGAAGATGCCACGGTCGTAATTGGCGGGCCATGCTCTGGTCTTTATTCCATGATGCTTTTAGTAGGCATCATAGCAGGATATGCAAAGATGGAGCACCTTACTGAAAAGAACAAGATCTTCCTTTTAGTAATTACCGCGATAATTGTAGCGTATATATCCAATTTAATACGGGTATCTATGCTATATTATGTTGCATATTATTATGGGATCGAAAAAATGATGTTTGTACATGTATATCTGGGTTGGATTATTTTTATCATAATCAGTTTCGGATTGATGATGATTTTGAATAAGATAAAATAAAAAATCATTGAGGATATGAAATACTCCCTTCAATTCAATATAAAATGAAAACAATTGCAATTCAGACGCGGTTATAAAAATTCCCGTATCGTTCTTTCAGGAAGCTGATAATATTTCTTGAGCAATCCTGTAATAATTTTTTCCTGGCCAAACTTGCTCATGGAATATGCATCATCAAAATCTTCGATCTTTTCAAGATCCTTTGCTATAAGACGCATTCTAACACTGGAACCTGGCAGCTTGAGTTTCTTGTCTATCAGGGATATTATATTAATAAAATAACCTATGCTTTTAGCTCTATCAGTTCCAATATTTTTTACCATCCCGCAATGAATGCAAAATGGATGGGATTTTAATCCGATATGCTGCTCCCGCAAAATATATGGAAGCCAAATTTTTTCAGGATTCCCACAGTCGATATGATCGCACTTCAAGTTAGCTCAATTAGTTCATAATACTCGAACACATATATAATTTCGTATCAATGATTCTATAAGAAAATGATAATGAGAATATATTACTATTTCTTTGCGCTATTGCTTTCCAGATGTAGTAATTTTGTTGCATATCACCTCAAAGGATATGCAAGAAATTCTTTTGAGGATACCTTGATTTTCAAGGAATCGTCCAAAATGGGTGTTTCACTGCCCAATTTAAATGAAATGGCTTTATTATTCTTCATGGTTATCGAATCGCTATCAATAGTATATACATAAAAGTCCCCATATGTTTTTCCCTGGTAGATTTCAAACGGCATCCCATAAAACCTGACAGTCAGTTCGATGCTATCATTTCCTATATTTATTAGTTCTCCCCCTATTATTTTAAAGGTTTTGTCAACTTTTAATTCTTCCCTGTATTCATAAGAATCATTGATATTGAGTATGTTTGATTTTTTGATTTTGTCAAACTTACCTGTGAACATCTCATAATTTACATCAGGGAATACACTTATATTAGATTTGACCGCTTGTTGGTATAATCCCGTCTGCTTTTTTGTCATTGATCTTCTGATCCTGAGTAGTATGCTATTATTAGTTATATTCTTATAAGAAAAATTATATCCATTTAACACAGTCGTCTTATTAATTGATATATTGAGATTTTGAATTTTTGTTATATTGCTGATAATTCCCGGACGCCCCGGATACATTAATTCATATGTGTTTCCAAGGAAAGACAAGCTGCCTGAATGCACTTTAGTTTCATATATGGCTTTACCCTCCTCGATATAGCCGCTTCCGGAGAAATACATGCGTAATTCTTCATATGAAGTGCCATTTTCAAAGTAAAAATCCGGAAAATTCGAACCTGAAATGTTCATCCAATTTTGAAATGTAATATTCTGCGGTGTGCCCCTGATAGGAGAACCTTTTGAATAAGGATATAAGTTTTCCCCATATATCCTGAAACCTACATTTCCATTAAGGATAGTAGTATAATCTTTCAATTCTATAGGATAAATGTTCTTAAATATTATTTCATCAGAACTGATATTCACAACTTCAAAATCACCAAAGAATGTGCCGTTCTGCAATACAATTATTTCTGAAAATAGTTCAATACCTGATAAATATATATTATTTTCACCTATAGAATCGACTTTGGCTTTGAAAACCTTTGTAATGTTTTTTCCGGATTTTGTATTGTATTCATATTTATCCCCAACTTTCAAAAGTTTTGAGTCCAGCACTTTTCCGCTTTTCTTGAATTCAAGCATTGCAGAATCATGCTTTGAGCTTATGAGCTTGATCGAAAAAGAATAATCGCCTAAAGTCCATATTTCATCAAGAGAGAGTGTCTTATTTTCAGGTATATTTGATCTTGAAATATTTATCGTTGAATTGACTTTGTTGAATATCCTGTAAGATGTACCCATGAGATTCAACTCATTGCCTTTTATTCTAGTAGTATAGGTGGCATTGCCCTTTTCGATGATATTACCTTGCGAAATATTCAAATTAAGTTCTTCATAGGATCTGTTTTCATTGAGATCATAACTGAATCCCTGGAATTTGAAACCGTCAATTTTAATAGACCCGTTCAGCGGGAAAGGTTCACTTCTTACATCGAAATTGAATTGGTATTCTTTACGTACAGGTAGTTTATTGATCGTTGTTATGCTCTTGCCATCAGAAGCATAAGGATTTAGCGCAATATTATCCAGCCATATTGTAATATTAGTGTTGATCGGATATCTGCTGTAAACCTTGAAAGATAGTGTGCTGTTCCCCGAAAAGAAAACAGGTACTTGAATATGTTCCCAGCTATTATTTTTTCCCCCGGCGGGGGATTCCCATATAACTTTATCCGCCAATAATACCTGTTTGAAAATGTAATAAGAAATATTTGGTTCCGAATCCCTTATGTCAAAATATAACTTGCCCAGGGCTGTTCCATTGGTCGATATATTTTGCCGGATCATTCCATATGCTCCTGCGGCTTCGCCTGAAAAGTTGATCTGGTAAACTCTTGAGGAAGTAATGGGGGTTAAATTGTAGCCGCCTGTGATATTGGTGCTGCTGTTTGAAAAATTCCATCCTTGATCAGTCTCCATATCGCCATTGACTAATTCCGGCAATTCAGAGAAATAGAAACCTTCCATGGTCGTATTTACAAGTAGATGCACTGACCTGTATGATACATTCCCTTTTAGCAGCTGAAATTCCAGTTTTGATTTATTTGCCCCCGCAAAAGCGATGGATGAAGTCATTTCAGGTATAAATGTAACGTTATTTACCCATTTTTTCTCATGATCAAGACGAATATCTTCCTGTGTAAGGGTAATTCCTGCCAGCTTTACAAGTAGCGTATAGTTCACAAGTTCATGTTCATAATTTTCTATCCCAACAAGAATAGTTGATGGCTCCCCGACCCTGACTTGCGTTGGGTAATCCTCAGCCTTCCCATTTGCTCCAAGGATATAAAGCGCCGTGAATTTTTCAGGTTCATTCGTCCATTTTGCATAAATCAGCATTGCACTGACAATTAGAATGGCGATTATCATAGTTTTTATCAGCATCTTTTCAAGCGCAGGATCGTATTCTGGTCCTGTTTCTCTTTCTTTTGTCCTGAGAATATTAAAAAAAGACCGGATGTCCCCAATTGAAAAACTGTAACTTTCATTGCCATACCTCCATCTCTGGATGATGGTGACCAGGAGGAGGAGCATTATTATAATCGATAAACTTATTGTGATAGAGTTCGGCCTAAACCCCCATGGGGTATAATTTAGCCCGAATCCATCAAAAACCGTTATCGCAATACTTAGACCAATGCTCATGGTGAATCTTTCGATGGTGCCAAGTTCGCCGCGCTTCGGGAACATTGCGGCGATGAACATGTATCCCGGCATGAAAAGAAGAAGTGGAAGCGCTATTATTATTCTTAAGAACGTTTCGTTATAAGGGGGGATCAAAATGAATAAGATTGACAGGACTACAAATACCGGCACAAAAAATAGATCGAGATTATCTATGATCTTTGTTTTAAGGTTATCGTTCTTTGCGTTATGATTCATTTGATATACCTTATTCTTTGGATTTAGAAAAGTTATTATATATTTGCATAATTTCTCTTTTAAAAAGATAAATGTTTGTGCTAATGTCACACCGATCGCATCGGCAGACAGATCCCAGATGCTTGCCGTCCTTCCAGGAACGAATGACTGGTGGAACTCATCGCTCATTCCATATAATATGCCAATCGCGATAGCGAATAACATGGCATGATCCCTGAATGAGGGATATGGAGAGTTCTTCAGGGTAAGATAAAGCAGGAAACCAAAGACAGTATAGAGGATCATGTGCGCTGCTTTATCCGGATACTCATAAAATAATCCCAGAGGATACAACAAAAATGTCAGGTCAGAACTTTCAAAATAATGAATGATATTCCTGATTATCTCCATATTCAGTATTGCCCTTGGGTCACCCAGGCTTGACCTTGATGAGAGGTAGAAGATTAACATCGCATAAAGGATGGTAAGTGATAAAAAAAGTTTGAATCGAGGTTTCATGATTTGATCTTAAAGTATATTCTCCGATTAAGAAATAATTAAATTCAAATATTGGAGGAAACATATATAGTTATTTGGAATGGCCTGTTGAAGTTTTATGGCTTGGATCATTTTTTTAATGTATGATTATAGTGAGAATGATGATCATTTATTATATCTTTCAAAAGCGATGATTATAAATAGGATAGAGTATTTTATTGAATTAATTACTCATGTGAGTCATGGTGGCTTATGGGGTGATTATAAATACACAAAAATTTAGGAGTGATTAACAAATATGAAAAGACAAATATTAGTTATCACTGCAATGTTGGCAGTGATGGTAGCGATGACGGGAATTGCGGCGGCTACATATGTAAATATAGATACTTCTAATGCCCTTACAGAAGCGGATATAATAAGCAATCCATTAGATGGTACAACAACATCAACAAATGTTGTTATTGGTAGTATAACAGGCTCTACTGGATCTAGAACTCTTAGAGTAGTAACATCCAATGCAAATTTGTATGCAAAAGTTTATGAAGGTGCAACAGATACAGGCTTTGGAAATAATATTGCAGCATCTACAACATGGTCTTGGACTGGATCTCCAAATTATAGAATATTAAATATAGATGTTTATGGGACAGAAGCAGGTACAGTAACTGTTTACGATGAGTTAACTGGAACTGTAATGGGGTCAGCAGGAGTAAATTCTGGAAGTGCTGACGTTAATGTTCCAGAATTCCCAACAGTAGCACTGCCAATAGCAGCAGTAATAGGACTTGTATTCTTCTTCCAACAAAAGAAGAAAAAAGAATAAGTATATTGAAAGATTTTAAATCTTTCATATTTTTTTTTGAAAAATTGATTAACTAATTATTTGGGTGTATAATGTGAGAATTAATATATTATTATCATTTGCAATAATTTTATACATTTCATTTATTCCAGTTATTAATGGGGCTGCTGGATTAAATCTGGGAAAAAAAAATGTGAATATTTCCAGTGATAATTATAACATTTCTGAGAAAGTAATAATTCAGTTTGATGAAGAGCCTATCTTGATTTATGCTTCTAAATTTTGGAATGAATCTATCAAAGAACAAAACGATGTCAACGAATTACAGAATCCGCTTAGGAAAAAAGATATAAATCAATCTATAAGAAAATATAAAGAAGATATTCTAAATAACCATTCTAAAGCAAAGAAACTAATCCAATACAATAATATACAACTTAAAATAAAAAAAGAATATTATAATGTTTTTAATGGCATTGCAGCAGAAATTGATAAAGATGAACTTATTAAATTAAAAAAAATATATAATATAAAATTAATCTATCCAGATAATAATGTTCACATCTCTCTGCAAGAAAGCGTTACTGAAATAAATGCCACAAAAGTATGGAATATACAAAATTCTAGAGCTGAAAATATTACTGGAAAAAACGTAAAAGTTGCGATCATAGATACAGGCATTGATTATATGCACCCTGATCTTGGGGGAGGTTTTGGGCAGGGTTATAAAATTATAAGCGGATGGGATTTTTACAACAATGATTCAAATCCCATGGATGACAACGGGCATGGAACGCATGTCGCCGGAATTGTTGCGGCGAATGGTTCCATTAAAGGGGTAGCCCCTGATGCTAACTTATTGGCATATAAAGTCCTGGGTTCTGATGGGTATGGTGTAAGTTCTGATATTATTGCAGCTATAGAAAAAGCAGTTGATCCAGACGGAGATCCTCTCACAACAGATGGTGCAGATATTATTAGCATAAGTATTACAGGAGAAGGAAATCCTGATGACCCTCTTTCCCAATCAGTTAACAATGCAAACGATGCTGGAGTTTTAGTGGTGGTAGCAGCTGGTAATTCTGGATCTAAAAATTCAATAAAATCACCCGGAGTAGCAAAAAAGGCACTAACTATAGGTGCAGTTGACAAATTAGATACAATTGCATATTTTAGTTCAAAGGGCCCTGTTATATGGGATAACGAAATGCTCATAAAACCTGAATTGGTAGCACCAGGAGTTGATATAAATTCAACAGTGCCTATTGGAACATGTGGACTATGTTCAAACAGTTCATACAAATTATTAAGTGGAACAAGTATGGCTACACCTCATATTTCAGGTGTGGCAGCTTTATTGAAACAATTATATCCAAATTGGACTCCTGAAGAATTGAAATCCGCTTTAATTACAACATCTGTAGATCTAAATTATGATATTTTTATTCAAGGAGCAGGAAGAATTGACGCGTTTAAAGCCGCAAATGTTGATTCGTTAGTAATTCCCAGTATTTTAAACTTAGGATTAGTAAATGAATCAATTAATATATGGAAGGTAAATACAAGTTTTGAGGTAAAAAACATTGCAAATATTTCTAATAACTATTCTCTAATAGTTCAAATGCCTTTTTCACCTGGTATTCTAATTAATCTGTCTCAAACATTTATCCATTTGGATTCAAATTCAAGTGAAATGATAAATATAAGCATACTATTAAACAATTCAGTTGTTTCAGGTGGGAATTTTGAAGGTATTATATTAATCAATTCTGATACAATGACATATAGGCTTCCTTTTGTCTTCATTAAATCTATAGGAAAAATAACTGATATGTACATAGAGTCTGGAATTGATTTAGACCAAAACGGTTTGTATGAAGATATCAGTATAAATGTTGGATTAAATATAAATACAAATGGAAATTATGTTTTAAGAGGGTCACTTTATAATAATTCATCAAATATTGATTATAACAATATTGTTACTAAACTAAACAAAGGAAATTTGTTCGTTAAATTTAAGTTCAATGGAACTAAGATCTGGAAAAGTAAAGACAATACTTCATTTTATGTAAAGAATTTATATTTATATAATGCATCAGATGGTACTCAACTCGACTACCGCGAACTCGCCTACACCACCCATTTCTACAACTACACCGACTTCCGCCCCCCCTCCCCCCTCTCATTAAATATAACTAAATCTCCCGCGCCTATCATCGCAGGAAGCATCTCACAGGTATCGGCATATGTTTCCTCCAACGGTTCAGCCGTGCCATCAGCCAGAGTGCACCTGTACAGTTCGGGCGGCATACTGAATATAACCGATGGGGTCACGGACGATGCTGGATATTTCAATACAACTTATACGGCGCCGGTTGTGAATTCCACTTATCTTATTTGTGCAAATGTTTCCGGATGGCATTATTCCAATAATTCAAAATGTGATTCGATAATGGTGATCAAGGATACAATTCTTCCTGCTGTCACCGATCCATCCTCCAACCAATCCTCCCTCCCCACAGACACAGACAACACCCCGCTCTGGGGTGAAAGCGCACGCCTGAATGTGACCGTGAATGACAATGCGAGAGTCAACTCTGTGACCGTGGATCTTTCAGAAATAGGCCGGGCAAGGGATACGGTGATGATGAATATCGGAGGGGATATATATTCTGCAGTCACGAATGCTTCAGCCAGTACACCTGCGAAACTTTATAATTTAACTGTGAATGCAACGGATGCTTCTGGTAATTCCAACACAAGCGTCAGTATCCAGCTCAAAGTCATGAAGAATGGGGACTGCACTGGAAACAACTTTGTGGACATTGGCGATGCATTAAGACTTTCAAATAATGTCTCACATCCAGGTGATCCTGCATATGGTTTAAGCAATCGATATGTTTGTGAAGTTACAGGGAATGAAGTTGTAAATATAGGTGATGCATTACGGCTTGCAAATAACGTTTCGTATCCGGGGATTTCGGATTATATATTAAAATAAAGGAGAATGTCGAAGTTTTATGGCCTTCACTATTTGATCGTATGATTATACTGAGGATTATAATCATTTTTTAAATCTTTAAAAAGCGATAAAGATATATAGAATGAAGTAATATTTGTCGTTAACCAAAATATTATGATAAATCAGGAGTGATTTAAAAAATGAGTAATAAATTATTAATGATAGCTGTGGTGTTGGCAGTGATGGTATCTATGACAGGGGTAGCTCTTGCTCACCAGCTTAATGGTGAAAAGTACTTAAATGAAAGCCTTGATGATTTATATGGAACAGGTCATTGGGTACAAATTACTGACTACACATTCGATGCAGGACCCTATACTGTTGTTTCAATAATCAGGGATCAATTTTCGGGTTATCCAAATCCAATAGGCTATTATAATGCGACCACTGGTACGTTAACCGAGTTGTTTGCTAATGACACAATTACTACTTCAATAACTTTCTCACCAGGTACGTCTTTTGGATTGTATACTAATACTAGTAATGATACTGCCGGTTACTATACATTTTATACTCAACAAAGCAAAAATCCAGATGGATTAAACCATACGAAAATATTTAGAGTTGATACAGATAATGACAATAGTATGGATGCTTTTGTAATAGGATTCGAGGATCTTTATGGTGGAGGAGACCATGACTTTCAAGATGTCGTGGTCCAACTCAAAGGTGAAGGGCTGAATTCAGTATCAGTGCCCGAATTCCCCACTATCGCCATGCCAATAGCAGCAGTTATCGGACTTGTATTCTTCTTCCAGCATAGGAATAAAAAGGACGAGTGAACATTAACATGGAAATACGTGAAGTAAAATGTGAAACCTGTGGAAAAGAAATATATGTGAAGGAGAGCTATCTTCGGGAGAAAATGTTCTGTACTCTCGGATGCATGGATTCTTATGATGGTGCTTCGATGAAGCATATCAGCTTTCACTGAATTTCTTTTTTCATTATCTTTTTTTCATCTCAATAATCTTTATACTCAATAACCGCTATTCAAGCTACAGGTGCTAAATTGAATTATCTTTACTGGCTCTTTCTTGAAGTAGGACTCTTATTTCTATTTCCATTTGTGATTATCCTGGTCACTATGCCATACCTCATACGAAAACTGACGGAAAAAGGTCTCGTAGTGAAGGATTACTACAAGAAAGGCAACAAACTGATCCCCACAGGCGGCGGATTGGCCATAATGCTGGCAGCTCTTTTCTCCATATCCATAAATTCCATGTTCTATAAATTCGAACCTGCCAACTTTGTTGCATTAAATGTGATAATGCTATTCGGGCTCTTTGGCATCCTTGATGATATGATAGACATTGGAAGACCTGCAAAGCTCGTGCTGATGTATTACTGCTCATATCCATTGATGCTGTTTGCTACACAGTCATCCGTAATTTTCCCAATTCTTGGCAGCATCGATTTAGGAATATTATATGGCCAGCTTATTATACCAACTTTTGTCCTTGTAACTGCAAATCTCGTGAACATGCACTCAGGCTTCAATGGAATGTCATCCGGCCTTTCGGTTATAATACTAATCTCACTTATCATTAAGTCACTTATGGCAGGGAACATAAACAACATAACCGCTATAATAGCAATGGCAGGTGCAACTTTTGGATTCTACCTCTATGAGCGCTACCCATCCCGAATATTTTGGGGAAATGTCGGCTCACTTACCGTAGGCTCTGCCATAGGCGTGATGATCGTGATGCAGGGTTACATCTTCAGCGGATTTATCATGCTTTTGCCCCATACAATCAACTTCCTGATGTATGTTTACTGGAGGGTAAGAAAATATCCCCAGGTAAAGTTCGGGAAAGTCAGGGAAGACGGCACACTTGAAGTACCAAACAATCTCACACTTAAATGGGTTTTACCATATTACAGGAAGGCGACAGAGCGGCAGGCAACATACGCCATGTACGCGGTCACTGCGGTTTTCTGTATTATAGGGATCTATATCCCGGGATAGAGGAAATGGAAAAAAATAAAAAAAAGGAATAACATGAGTAAACTCAGTGAAATAATAAAGAAGAAAGGTCCGATACGAAAAGTTGGCGTAATTGGCATGGGATATGTAGGAATCCCTTCAGCCGTCCTATTTGCGGAAAAATTTGATTTCGTATGGGGTTTCCAGAGAGCTTCCCAGAGTTCAGGCTATAAAATTGAGATGCTAAATAAGGGGATAAGCCCACTCAAAGGAGAAGAACCCGGACTTGAAGCCCTGATAAAAAAAGTCCGCTCTCTTGGGAGATTTGAAAGTACATCTGATTTTTCAAAGCTCAAAGATGTGGATGCAGTCACACTTGCTATCCAGACCCCTTTTAAAGATAAGGGAGAACTTGAGCCTGATTTCGGGGCTCTCGAAGAAGGTATCAGGCAAATTGGCAAATACCTCAACGAAGGAGTTCTTGTGGTTCTTGAATCAACGATCACGCCCGGAACAACCAAGGATTTTGCGGCAGATCTCCTGAAGGAAGAATCAGGACTAATACCTGGAGAAGATTTCGCGCTTGCACATGCCCCGGAAAGGGTGATGGTTGGAAAGCTAATTCAAAATATCAAGGAACATGACAGGATCGTGGGCGGAATAAACAAAGAAAGCACAGACCGCGCAGTTGAACTATACACCCCTGTACTTACAAAAGGCAAGATAATAGCGATGGATTCAACGGCGGCAGAAGTAACCAAAACAGCAGAGAACACATTCAGGGATTTACAGATCGCTGCCATGAATGAGCTTGCCCTGTATTGTGAAGCCATGAGAATAAATGTCTATGATGTCAGAACTGGTATTGATAGCTTAAAAGGCGAAGGAATAACAAGAGCTGTGCTTTATCCAGGTGCCGGTGTCGGTGGACATTGTTTGACAAAGGATACATATCACCTCGAAAGGGGTGTGAAAATATCCGGTTCAAAACTGGATTATCCCGCGGATTCTGAATCTCTGTATGTACTTGCACGAAAAATAAATGATTTCATGCCAACACACATGTATAATCTCACCCAGGAAGCATTAACGCGCGCCGGCAAGAAATTCAAGGGTTCAAAAATTGCTTTGCTTGGATGGGCTTTCCTGAACAACTCGGACGATATGAGAAATACGCCATCTGAACCATATTATAATATGGTGATAAAAGCTGGAGCGCAGGTCTGTGTACATGATCCATATGTTTCTGAGGATGGAAATCTAAAAATCTCCCAGGAAATTGAAGAATGCATAATAGGAGCTACTGCTATAGTTATCTTCACCGGACATAAGCAATATTTGAGTCTGAAAGCCAGTGCCGTCAAAAAATTAGCAGGATCTCCACATCCCATTATTATCGATGGCAGGAACGTTGTTAACCCTGATGCTTTTATCAAAGAAGGATTCATTTATAAAGGCATTGGGCGAGGAGATAAAAACTATCATGAAATATATAAAATGTAATAGGGATTTTATCGCCACCGTGGAAAAAAATTTTCCACGAAAATTTTTTTAATTAATCCCTATTGCTTTTCCTTTTTGATATGATTCAATAGCAGCCATTGCAGTCTCAAGTGCATGCCTGCTTGTTTCTCCATTTGAAATAACCTTAGTATCATTCCTTACGGATTTGATGAAATGTTCGAGTTCATTCTTCAATGGTTCTTTTTGTTCGACCTTTGCCGACCTTATCCACGCTTCATCATGCAATTCAACGGTCTGTTTTATATAATCAAGATATGCCACACCTTTTAATCCAATTGCTGTAAGATTTCGAATCTTATGCGGCGTCAGCCAGTTCGTTTCCACCATTCCTGATAGATTAGAGTCACATCTTAAAAGAATAGATGCATGGTCTTCAAAAGAATGAATATCTTTACCTGCTATCGTATAGACTTCATTGATTCTCTTTCCATAAAGATATGAAATAACATCAATATCATGCACGCCCAGGTCCATTATTATGCCGACATCACGTATGCGGGGATTAAATGGCCCGACCCTTCTTGAAGATATGGAAACGATCTTTCCGAGCATGTCTGAATCAACAATTTCCTTCAGTTTAGAAACCGCAGGGTTGAATCTCTCAATGTGCCCGACCATCAGCTTTACCTTCGCATCATGTGCTGCATGGATCATCTTATCTGCATTATCAAGTGTATCAGCGATAGGCTTTTCCACAAGCAAATGAGTTCCGGAATTGATAACATCCATCGCAACATTACAATGAAAAGTCGTTGGCACGACAACACTTACTGCATCAAGTTCCTGTGCCAGCAATTCCTTATGATCAAAATATGGAGTGGTATTAAATGATTTTGCAAGCGAACTAGTGTCACGTCAATAATGTAAGGTCGTAAAGTATATATTATATATAATTCATAATATGTCAGACTGGATGGATTATGAAGAAGTATATAGTAAAACTTTCCAAAGAGGAACGCGAAGAAC
>Ga0172368_10003814_pt1 | contig 17925 bp, 10 predicted proteins | sample Lak11m_FD_114540 | JGI IMG/M metagenome (GOLD analysis project Ga0172368, IMG submission 114540) | Freshwater microbial communities from Kabuno Bay, South-Kivu, Congo - kab_022012_11m | ecosystem: Environmental > Aquatic > Freshwater > Lake | place: Democratic Republic of the Congo: South-Kivu...
CCCATGCCGCTGTTGCCGCCGCCCTGGCCCGCGCCACATGCGACATCTCTCACAGTCTCAGTCGGTTGCAGCGCGATTTCGACAACGGCCTGGTCGAGCGTCTCTGTCGCGCATGCCGTCTGGGCGGGCAGCTTGCCGTCCGTGAGCGCCAGGAGCACATCGGCGATCGAGAAGCCCCCGGCACCGAGCACGGAGAAGCCCACGGGCGGTGCGGGGCAGCCGTAGCGCGGATAGAACGCCGATTCGGCAAAGGTACCTTCGCGAAAGGCAATGCGTTTGTCGGGCAGCGTCATGGAGACAAAGCTTGCGCCATAGACGAAGTCCGCATTCCTCTTCTTTTCCGGAACGGGTCCGTGCATGCCGCCGCCGCCACCGCCGTCGCCGCCGCCCCCGGGTCCATCCAGGTTGGCGACTTTCGCCTGCGGCGGGCGATGCAGGTCCAGCGTGCCGTTGCCGTCGCGGTCGTCGTAGACGAGAACGCTGCCGTAGGCGATGCGAGAATCAACTGTTCCCACCATGACTTCCGCGGTCGGCAGGGTGAGCAGATCGAGGGTCGCCGAACCATTGGCATCGACTGCCGCATTGGCCGCCACCAGTTGCGGCACGAAACCGGTCACGTCACGACAACCTGCCGCCGCGACGGCTGTCGCCGACGGATCACCGGGGAGCGCGTGCAACCAGCAAAATGTTTCAGCTACATAGCTCTGGCCCCACACCAGCGCCACGCGTAGACGCGGTGTCTCGTTCTCCGTGCCGATGGGCCGCAGTGGCTGCAGGTTGCCCTTGACCGCGACATGCACCCGCCCGAGCGGAACCAGCGTGTCCTGCAAGCCGGCCAGCTTGTCTGTGCACGACGCGGCCGCCAGCACCGCGCACATCAGCGCGGCCGACTTCAGGGTAGCCATGCGACCCCCAACGTGGTGAGCCAACCGGGCTGCAGGCCGCCGCTGACCCAGTGCGCCGATGGCCCACCGGCCACGGCCAAGCCCCACTCGCCGCCGATGCGAAGAAACACAGCCAGTTCGACCTCGCCTCCCGGCACGAACAGCCAAGCCGAAGTCGCCAGGCCCGCGCCGCTCTGGGTGAGCCGCGCAGCCTGGTGGCGGTCGCGCGCTTCGTTCACGGCCGTGCCACCGGCGGCCAGGCGCAGCGCAACGGTCCCGCGGCCGATGCGGCTTTGCAGCACGGCCAACGCCCGCAGCCGCAGTTCGTTGTGGGTCACGGACCAGAGCAGACTGTCCTCGTTGGCCCGCGACCACGAGGCGCGCGCCCCCCATGTCAGCGTTCCTGTTCCAGTGACGCCGGCAGCGACACCGGCCGTCTGGCCCGTTTCCAACGCGGCGGGCAGACCCAGCAGCAGTCCGGCGTCGGCCGCGATGGGTCCGCGCCAGCGCGACGTCGCCGGCAGCTCCGCTGGGGCCGGGTCCACGGCCTGCGCAAATGCCTGCTGCGCCAGCAGTATTGCTAGCACGGGCGGCATCAAGCGCGTGGCTATCCTCAAGGTGGACATGGCGTGCTCAGGCGCGAGGGGCAGAAATCGTTGGAAAAGTCATGCGGGCCGTGGTGCCCTGTCCGGGTTGGCTGTCCATCGCGACAGTGCCCCCGTGGGCCTCAGCAATGCGACGCACGAGGGTCAGACCGAGTCCCAGCCCGCCGCTTGCGCGGGCGCGACTTGGATCGGCGCGGAAGAATGGCTCGAATGCCCGCGCGAGGTCCTCTGGCGCCATGCCGCGACCGCAGTCGTGGACTTCAATGCAGGCTTGCTCGCCGATGACCGCGCAGTGCAACGCCACTTCGGCACCGTCGGCATGGCGCGCCGCGTTGTCGAGCACGTTGTCGACCGCGCGGCGCAGCAGCATGGATGCCCCCTTGAGCCAGATGGGATCGTTCGACATTTCGACCAAGAGCGGAACGGCTTGGTGACGCGCGCGAAAGCGTTCCACCGAGGCGGCCGCGACGTCGCGCAGATCCAATGCCACTCGCGGCATGTTCGTCAGGGGATCCACCGCCCGTTGATCCGTCAAGCGCAGCCTTGCGACGAGCAACATCTCTTCGACCAGGCACTCCAGCTCCTCGAGGTCCGTGCCCACTTCTTCGATCACCTCGCGTTCGAGCATGGCGCCCTCCTGCGCCAGATCGAGAGACACGCGAATCCGCGCCAACGGTGTGCGCAACTCATGCGAAACACCGGCCACCAACTCCGCTTGCGAACGCAGCAATTCTTGGACGCGCCCCGCCATCGCGTCGAAAGTCTGGGCGAGCTCACCGATCTCATCACTGCTCGACAAGCCGCTGCGCACGGTCATGTCGCCCTCGCCGAATCGCCGCGCGGCGCCTGTGAGTTGGTCGAGCGGTCGCACCACGAGGCGCGACAGGACCAAGGTGCCCAGGCCCACGACACCGAGCGCAATGGCCACACCACCCAGCAGCGTCAAGGGCGACGGCAGGGATCGCGGCGAGCACATCGACAGGTGGATGCGGCCCACGGTTCGACCGTCTCGCGTCACGTCTGCCATGCGCGTGATCGGCGGCCGGTCACTCGACACTTTGCCGGTCGCCCACAGCGGTCGATTCAGCGCGTCGCGCACTTCGATCTTCGCGCGCAGTAGCTGAGCCTTGGCGGCCAACCGCTCGTGCAGCTCCGCGCTATCGTCCCATGCGTCGCTGGCCGTTTCCGCCAACATCAGGGCCGGCATCTGCGAAATGGCGTGCCGACGCGGCTCGCTGGCCTCATGCATGAGGTACAGTCCCGCACCGACGCCGGCGATCTGCAGCAGGCCAACCAACGCCAGACGCTCTGGAACTCCGCACAGACGCATCATGCCCCTTCTTGCATCAGCACGTAGCCTACGCCGCGCACCGTCTTGAGCAGGCGCGGATCGCGCGCGTCGTCTCCCAGTTTCTGCCGCAACCGTGAGATGTGCACATCGATGCTGCGATCGAAAGCATCTTCCGCATTGCTACGTACCAGATCGAGGAGTTGTTCACGGCCCAGCACGCGGCCGGGACGCTCGGCCAGGACGCGCAGCAGTGCGAACTCGAAGGTCGTGAGGTTGAGGCGCACGCCGTCCAGCAGCGCCGAATGCGACGAGGGGTGCACGGTCAGACGTCCCACGCGCAGCGGCGCCGCCAACCCTGGACCGGTCATGCCACGCGCCCGCCGCACTTGGGCACGCAGCCGCGCCAGCAACTCAGGCGCGGAAAACGGTTTGGTCACATAGTCATCTGCACCGGATTCGAGACCAATGATGCGATCGACTTCGCCATCGCGCGCCGTCAACATCACGATGGGCACATCGGAAAAGGAGCGGATCTCGCGGCACGCCTCCAAGCCGTCCATGCCGGGCAACATGAGGTCCAGCAGCACGACGTCGGGGCGCCGCGCCCGCACGGCTTGCAGACCTGCAAGGGCATCCGGCGCGTGCACGACCACCACACCGTGCGATTGCAGGTAGACCGTGGTCAGCCGCGCCAGGCGCTCATCGTCCTCGATGAGCACGACGGTAAAAGAGACAGGCTGGGAATGAGGCGGCATGAGGACTTCCAAGTGACGAGGACTTCAGAGGGTCAGAAGGTTCCTTGCACACCCCATGCGGGCGACAAGGTCAAACCGGAGAGATCGTGGCGGACTCCGAAGAGGCGCACGCTGCCGGAGGCTTCCAGCACCGTGAGTTCGGCGACGAGGTGAATGTAGCGAAAGCCGAGCGCGCCTCCAAGGAAGCCGCCGTAGTAGAACAGTTGATCGGAAAAGTGCTGCGTTCCCAGGCCGATGCGCGACGCGTCCACTTCGCCGGAATAGGGAGACCACATGCCCTTGGCGCCGGCCCAGATCTTGAAGATTTCGCCGAATTCGCGTCCGACCTGACCGAAGACCTGGCCGTCGAAGCGGCTGACCTTGGCGATGCTCACGTAATCGTTGATGGTGTTGAAATAGGAGATCACGCTTTCGCCGCTGTTGTAACCGGCGCGTACGCCAAGCGAGGCGTCCCAATTGCCGATATCGAAACCGCGTCGCAACGCCAAGGCATAGATACCATTGCCAATGCGACCGGCGACATCCAGCCGGTACCCGAGGCCCAAGGCTCCTTCGATGTGCGAGCCGTAGCCGGGGCCCGACAAAGCGATGGCGGCGGCGCTGGCGACCAGGGTGCGCTCTTGCGCCGGCGTCGGCTTGTGCTTGTCCTGCACCGAGCTGATCACCGTCTTTCCGGGTTCGATGACATCGCCGATGAGGCGCACGGGAACGACGATGTTGTTGACTTGTCCGACCTGCATTTCGCCGCCGCGCAGGACGCGAGCAGGACGCGCTTCGGTCAGATTGATCGCGCAGCCGCCGCATGCGCCGAATAGGGCGAGAAGAGGCAGCGCGCGGAGCACACCGCGGCGCGCTCCGTGCAGACCGCGGCTGTTTGGGCGCTCGGCCGGTATCAGGCGCATCAGATGTCCTCGCCGATCGGCGCACGCGCTGGCGCCACCAGTTGGATCGCGGCCAGGCCCGAGGGAGCGCCATCGACACGCAGCCGCGACAGATCGATCTGGAGCAGCGGATGGCGCCGCAAGTCGCGATGTGCAATGCGAAAGGTCACGTCGATGTCTTGGTGCTCGCCAGGCTCCAGCGGCGCGGTGGGTGCGGGGCCTTTGCCGATACCGAGCACCGCGAGACCGCCCTTGACCTTGTCCAGCGCGCGGCGCAGGAGGTTGGCCTGCCCCTCGCAGGTCGTGCCGTCCTCCAAACGCATCTCCAAGCTTTCGACCTCGAGTTGCAGCGGCGCTGCGCCTTGATTGGTCACGCGCAGTTGCACACCAGCCGACGATTGCGACACGGATGCCTCGCGCACGGCAACCCTCAACTGCGGACCCTGGGTCGGCGCGCCGGTGAACTGCCACGTGCGCACCATTGCCGCGCATGCACCGAGCCAAAGCAGTGCGCCGACCAGAGAGAGCGTGCGACAAGTGGAATGAACGCGAGAATGCACGCATGCCTCAGCGCGGCCGCGGCGGCCGGGAGCCGCACGCTACGCTGGGCCGGGAAGGCGTGCAAGGTCCGAGGTGTGGCAAACTGTTGCGGCGGCGTTCTCAGGCCAACGCCATCCATGCGATCGGCCTGCTCAAGGCGCCCAGACGATCGACCAGCGAAACCGTGCGCCGGCGCCGCTGCGCCGCAGCAATTCCCTCACGGTCACCTGCCACTGAGCCACATCGGCCGCCCGCAACTGCGAAGACGGCAAGGTCTTCATCGCCACCTGCAGCATGCGGCAAAACGCGTCGGCGGCTGGCGTCATGCGTGCGTGCGTGTAGGAAAGGGTCAGCGCGCCCACACGGCGGAAAAACGGCTGATCTTCCTGATGATGGGCCACGACGAAGTGGTATTCGGCGTCATCCGCGCCGCAGTCGACGACGGCGACGTGCAGTTCGCCCCGCTGCGCCGCCTGATCCGCCATCTGTGCGCCAAAGGCATGGCAAAATACGGTTTGCAGGCTGGCGTCCGCGCCGAGTTCGAGAACAGCGCCGACGACACCATCGACAAGGGTGATGTAGTCCTTGGCAAATTCCGCGGGCAGCAGCGCCCTCAAGCGGGCAATCTCCAGATACTGCGCATCGTCTCGCGCGAATGTCGCCTGCACCGGCAGCGGTTCCAGGCGGATGAGGATCGCGTGAATGCGCGCAGTTCGTGCGTCCGCGAACCGCCACGGCAGTTCCTTTTGATCCGGGCTCGAGGCACACACTGCTGTGATGTCCTGCACTGCGGGATCGCGGCGATCCACCAGCAGGCGGTCGCGGCGCGCGAGATCGGTGATCGGGACCTCGGGCCAGAGCTGCAGCCGAGTGCCGACACTGCGATTGAGCCAGGACGCGCCCAGACGGCGCGAGGCCTCGATGTTGGCGCGCAGATCCTCCGGAGTGGTCCAGGGCGTAAACAGGATCGCCGAGAAATAGCCGTGATCCGGACAAGCAAATGTCTCGGGGAAACGCGCCTCGATGTCGCGGATGCGCTCGAAACATTTCCAGATCTGCGCGGTGCTGATGCCCTTGTTGAAGCGCTCGTTCTCGGGCCCGGAGAAATTCTCGGCACCGATCGACAGGATGCGCAGGCCGTGACCGGCCGTCTGCAGCCGCGGCAGAGCGTCTTCGAGCAGCGCCAGAAGGCCGAGCAGGACATCGACGCGAATCATCGTGTAGAAAATCGACGGCTTGATGCCACGATCGAGCACGGCCGCGAACAACCCCGCCAGTTCACCGCTCAGGGGGCTGTCTTCGAACAGGTAGGCGAAGCGCTCCTGGCCCTGCGGCGCGGCTCGCTGGCTGGCTTCGATCTGGCGCAGCGCGAGTTCGACCGGCGGCGTCTGTAGTCGGCTCGGCCGCGGGTGGCTCTGCGGACAGAAGGCGCAACCCAGGTGTCTGCGGACGTTTTCGCTGTCCAGGCTGCGGTAGACCGGGTTGGCGTGAACCGGGCGACGGTAGATGCACTCGGCAGCCTGGGCGAGGCGCAGCGGGCGCTGCAGCGCACTGGGGCTGTTCGCATCCAGATAGCGCCTGTCGAACGCAGGGTGGGGCAAATCGAGGAGCAACGCGCCCTCCAACTGCGGCGGCGCCTCGGTGCCCGTCAGCAGGCGCCATATCGAAGCCAGCGTCTCCTCGGGATCGATCGGCGCCACAGGCGGTTGCGCGGGCCCGACCTGCAGGCGCGGCACTGCAGTCAGATCCGCGATGCGCACATCCGGCACGAGCAGGTGCAGATCGTGGAGCCACTCGGGGGCGGGCCGGTCGTGAAAGACGAGCGTGTCCGGATGCAGCGCGGCGACCTGCGCGCCAAAGGCGTCGCGCTGATCCGGAGGAAGATCGACGACGTATCGCGTGCCGACGTGCATGAAATCGGGCGGCACGGCCAGCACCCACCACTGCGCGTGCCAGCCCTGGTCGCGCGCAAACGCCAGCAGGAAGGGAAAAAACTCCGCTCGGTGGTGACGGTGGGCATCGTCGTGCCAGGTCTCGACCAGCAGCACTCGTGGCATCGGGCGTGGGCTCTCGCGACGCCGTCAGCGGCGGCCTGTGCCCCGGGAGGCTACGCGGCAACCGCAGGACGTGCAAGCCAATGCCGATGACGCTGTGAACGGCAAGGTGTTCCCTCAGCAAGATTCGAGGGCGCTTGCGGCCAAGGTGCGTGCATCGTAGTGTTGCGGCTTGTCGATGGATGGCGGCTGAACGACAGTGCGCCTCTCGCGACCAGAGAGGGCCGCATGGTCGCAAAACACATGAGGATCACCTGCCTCTTCTTGGCTGCCAGCGCTTGGGGCCTCGTGGCATGCAGCAGCCCGCCATCGGGCAAGACGACGGGAAAAGCGACAGGGTTGGACATCGGTCATCCGATCGTCTTCGTGCCGAACAAGGATGCCGCCGCAAGCGACATGGGGTCCGACGCGGTTCAGGACAACGGCAGCGGCGACGAAGCCAAAGACGGCGCGGAACCGCTGACTTGCGACTTTCCAGCCGATCCCGCGCCCGGCGAACCCGGCGCGCCGTGCACGACCGCCAGCGAGTGCGACAGTGGTCTGTGCGTCGAGTCCGCGAGCGGCCGAGTGTGCACGCAAGCTTGCGTGGATTGTTGCCCGAACGGCTTTCACTGCGCGCAACTGGGTGGCGTCGACACGGCGTTTGCCTGCCTGCCGACGTTGACCGCGCTGTGCCGGCCGTGTCTGAGCGACGCCGAGTGCGGAGCGCTCAACGCTGGCGCACTGTGCGTTCCCGTCGGCAGCAGCGGCAGTTTCTGCGGCGGACCTTGCGACAGCGATGCGAACTGCCCGGCGAGCTTTGCGTGCAAGGCCGTGCAAGGTGAGAAAGGCGCGGGAAAACAGTGCATACGAACCAAGGGCGAATGTGCCTGTTCCCCCAAGGCGACAAGTGACGGCGCGGCCACCTCGTGCGCCACGACGAATACGGCCGGAACCTGCCACGGCCTGCGCAAGTGCGGCCTCGCAGGGCTTTCCGCGTGCGACGCACCCACACCCGCCACCGAAACCTGCAACGGCATCGACGATGACTGCGACGGCGGCACCGACGGACCAGACACCGCAGGCTGCAAGCTGTATTGGCAGGACAGCGACGGTGACGGCAGCGGCGTCGGCCTCGGCCAGTGCTTGTGCCAGCCGGCGGGCCTGACGACCGCACAGGTGGGCGGCGACTGCAACGACAACCAGCAGGCCATCGCTCCGGGCGCCGAGGAAACCTGCAATGGTCTCGACGACAATTGCAACGGCCAAACGGATGAGGGGGTTGGCAGCGCCTTCTACCCGGATGCCGACCAGGACGGATTTGGCGCCGCGTTGGGTGGCAAGACAGCATGCAAGGCAGCACCCGGATACGTGAAGAAAGGCGGCGACTGTGACGACTCCAAGCCGAATGTCCATCCGAACGGCGTCGAGACGTGCAATGGCCTCGATGACAATTGTGACGGCCAGACCGATGAGGATTTGCAGACCACATTCTTTTCCGACTCGGATGGCGATGGCTACGGAGTCTTTGGATCCGCGATCTTGGCGTGCAGCGCGCCGCCTGGCTTTGTCGGAATTGGCACGGATTGTGACGACCAGATGGCGGGCATCCATCCCGGAGCCGTCGAGTCCTGCAACACAGCGGACGACGACTGCAACGGCCAGACGGACGAAGGTCTCGTCGGCAAGACTTGGTATGCAGACCAGGATGGCGATGGCCTCGGCAATGCCGCCGTGTCGACCGTGGGTTGCAGCGCACCGCCGGGCTTTGTCGCCGCGAACACCGACTGCAACGATGGGGCGGCCAGCGTGCATCCGGGCGCCGCGGAAACCTGCAATGGCGCAGATGACGACTGCGACGGAACCATTGATGAAGACGTCAAGTCCACGTTCTTCCTCGATGGCGACGCGGACGGCTATGGCAAGGCGGCAGCGACACAGCTCGCATGCAGCGCGCCAGCAGGCTACGCCGCGGCCGACGGCGATTGCGATGACGCCAAGCCGGGCGTCCACCCCGGCGCAGCCGAGATCTGCAATGGCGCCGACGAAGACTGCAACGGCGCCACTGACGAGGGATTGGCCACGCAGGCGTGGTACCAGGATGCGGACGGCGATGGCTTTGGCAGTGTGGCGACAGCCGTGGTCGGCTGCCAACAGCCGGGCGGATTCGTCGGCAACGGCAGCGACTGCAACGACACGAACACCGCGGTCCATCCGGGAACTGTAGAGATCTGCAACGGCATCGACGAGGACTGCAATGGGCAGACGGACGACGGTGTCGCATTTTCTGCCTGGCATCCGGACCAGGACGGCGACGGATTTGGCGACGCAGGCAAACTGACACTCGCGTGCGCCGCCTTGCCGGGCGCCGTCACCGACGCCAGCGATTGCGACGACACGGCAACGAACGTCAACCCCGACGCCGCCGAGGCGTGCAACGGCGTGGACGACAACTGCAACGGCTTGACTGACGATGGCTTTTCCGGCTCGACTTGGTACCAGGACGGTGATTCCGACGGCTACGGCAATGCCGCTGCCGCGGTCTCGGCCTGTGTCGCGCCGCCTGGCTACATCGCCAGCGCTGGCGATTGCGATGACACGAAGTCCGGCGTGCATCCGGGCGCAACAGAGGCGTGCAACGGTGCCGACGACGACTGCAACGGCTTTGTCGATGACGGCGCTGGGTCCATCTGGTACGCCGACAGCGATGGCGACGCCTACGGAGACGCGGCAGTCAGCAAGTTGGCGTGCACCTTGCCGAGCGGATATGTCGCAAACAAGGGCGATTGCGACGACGCCAACCCAGGCGCATTTCCTGGCGCCCTCGAGACCTGCAATGGCGTCGACGACAACTGCGAGGGGCGAATCGACGAGGGAGTCAAGGCAACGTTCTACCAGGACGCCGACGGCGATACCTACGGCAATGTCGCGAAACCACTCGTGGCGTGCGCGAATCCCGGCGGCTACGTCTCGACCGCAACGGATTGTGACGACACGGCATCGTCCATCCACCCAGGCGCGGGGGAGGCCTGCAACAGCAAGGACGACGACTGCGACAGCCAGACGGACGAAGGTTTGGGGGCGAAGATCTACTACCAGGACGCAGACGGCGATGGGTACGGCAATGCCGCGGTCACGATCTCGGCGTGCTCAAAGCCAGCCGGTTATGGCACCGACAAGAACGACTGCGACGACACAAACTCCTCTGTCAATCCGGGAATCTTCAGCGTAGTCAACGAAGCGATCGGCGGCTGCAACGGATTGGACAACGACTGCAACGGCTACACCGACGACGGCTACGCCTGGCCCTACTACAAGGACAACGACGGCGACGGTTACGGCGCAGCCAGCTCTGGCAGCCAGTCGGTCTGCATCGGCAAGGCAGCGCCCGGCGGATTCTCGCGCGACGGCGCCGACTGCGACGACGCCAACCCGGCTCGACACCCCAATGCTCTTGAGACGTTCTGCGACGGTGTCGACGACGACTGCATCGGCGGCGACTACTGTGGGGCGACGTGCCAGGCCGTCACACTGTACGACTTCACCACAGGTCCCCAAGGCTGGTCGGTCGGCGGCGGTTGGACTTGGGATTTCGAGTCGGACCCAGTCTTCGGCTTCGACACCTACAGTCTCGCGTACGAAAAGGATAAGCAAACCGGATATCCGGCTGCTGCGGGTGGCGCGACGACGTCGACATGGCTCAACATTCCGAACGGCGCGAAAATGATCCGGGTCAGCGTGCAGTTCAAGAATTCGACCGGTGAAGACATCAACGAAGACAAGATACCAGACACGGCCGCCACCGTCACCTTGACCTTGGGCGCGAATTCAGCGACGCCCCTGGGGCCCTCTGCGACCTATGATGGAACGACGCACAAGGTGCAAGTCGCCGTCAATCCGGCTTGGTGGAAGACGCAGGTGCAGCTCTCGATTACCGTGAAAACGCCGAATTCGAGCACGGATTCCTGGTCGGGCTATTTCATCGACGACATTCAAGTGGTGTGCAATTGACTACCCATGGCGACGCTACGGCATCCCGAGCTGCGTCTTGACGATTTGAGGCCGCGCCGGAATCCAAGCTTGCAGGGCGAGGACGCTGGCCTGATAAAATGCCAATGACGATTCTCGTTTCGTGTCTGTCGACTGAAGTGGATCGATCTGCGCGTGCCACTTGTTGGCCAAACCGTTGATATCCATGGTCTGATAAGCGGCCAGCACGGCCGCGACCTGGCTCTTGAAGGCATTCCAGCACGCGGCGCTCTGCTTGCAGCGGACCAGCAGCGTTTCGCCACCCACGATGGGATCGGCGGGCAATGGTTTGGACGTGTCGACGATGCCATTGTCGTCTGAGAAACTCAGATCTTGAGACCACGGGATGAGACGGATCAGCCCGTCCATGCCGCCAGCGAGAAAGTGGTTGTGAGACCCCCAAATCCCGTAGGCGTAATTGTCGCGGGCACCGATGATGGCCTCGATAGCGCAGAACTTCAGCCATTCATCGACGTCAAGGTGCCCCTTCACGTCCGCGAGCAGGCTGGCGTCGTTGGCTGCCTCGACCGCGGCAAACAGGGCGATGAGATCCACCTTGGTCGCGCTGCCGACATCCACGGTCATGCCATCTTCGCTGCCGGGCAGCCACTCGCTGCCCCAATCGACTTCGTAGAGCGTGTTCGCATTGGTGCCGAAATACGCCTTAAGAAATTGCGTGTCGGGCGTCTCTACGTTGGCGTAGGGCCCGTAGGATTCTCCATTCAGGGTCACGGTCGCGGTATTGCATTTCGGGGCTGGCACGGCCAGCTTGGCATACAAAGCATAGGCAAGGCGTTCGTTCAGGCCGGTCGCGTCGTCGACCATGTTGTTCAGCGTCAACTCTTTGTAACCTCTAAATTTCTGCCCGCCCACCCACTTGTTGAACTTGATCTTGAATGCAGCTTTCTGCGGCACGACGCGGTAGGTCGACTCGCCCTTGCGCCGCAGCCCGACATCGGCCAGTGTCTCGCCTTCACAGGTGAACGCTGCATGGACCCACGTCTTCTTCGTCGCGTCGCTGGGGTCCATCAGCACCGCCATCGCCTCGGCATCGACGACCAATTCGAACTCGGGTATGTAGTCCGCCTCGTACAATTCCGGTTTGGGTTTGGGGGGCGAAGCGTCGCCGTCGCCAGAGTCCGCAGCCACATCGACGGGGTTCTGCGCATCCACCGCCGAGTCTTGACTGACAACATCAGGAAGTTCTGACCATTGTGAGGCATCCGCAGCGGCGGCGAGGTCCTTCGCGACATCCGCAACGGCGTCCGGCACCGCATCGGCAGCCGCATCCGCAAGGGCATCGCCCGTCACGTCAACCCATGCATCAGGCGCGGCATCGGCTGCCCCGTCGACCCACGCATCAGGCGCGGCGTCGGCTGCCATGTCGACCAAAGTATCAAGCTTGGCATCGGCTTGCGCATCGGCCGCCGAATCCTGTGGCGCATCGGCCGCGGCATCCCCGGTCGTGTCGTGCGCCGCATCCACGGCAGCGTCAGAGGGCACATCGGCGGAAACATCTGCCCCCGCATCAGCATCCGCACCCGCATCGGGACCCGCCGCTGCTGTTTCGCCGTCATCGAGCGCGGCCGTGGCGTCCGCGTCACCGCCCGGCGCCGCGTCAGCGCCGTCGATCAGCGCGGCCGCATCGACACTTGCCGTGCCAGGGTTTGGTCGTTCCAGCGTATCGTCGCAGCCGGCTACGGCGAACGCAGCCGCCGTCGCGGCGACCCAGAGCCCCAGACGGTCGAGAAACCGGAATCGCTTCATGGGCTACTCCGTGACGCCTTACGGCAGCGGATTCTCGATGCAAGTCCAACTTGCACCCACCGTGACGTCGTCGATGTTCCAGGAACCGACCGCCAGGACCGTGTCACCGTCGGCCACGGAAAATCCGATGCGGAACCTGAATGTTGTGCTCTTGTACTTTGAAATATCATACGCGACCCTCGTCCACGCGTGATCGTTGACCAATTCCTCCTTGGCCGGGTGCCATATGGTGTGCCACTTGGCACCATCGAAAACATCAAGCGTGCTGACCATGTACGGCGACATGTCTGATTGCAGCCAACGCCAGAATTCGATGGCGGGATAAGTCAGACCGGTCGTGTCGATGGCTGGTGACAGCAAGTAGCGAAATCCGTGGTTCTCGCGCTTGGCAATGCCTCCCAGCGCGACACCCACTGCCATGTTGTCGCCGCTGTTGCTGTGATCGACAGCCGGATCGCCCGGCGGCAGGTTGCCGCACGGACCTTGCTTGGCGGGACCGATTTCCCACTCGGCATCGAGGGTCCAGCCCTTGACGTTGCCGGCAGAGAAATCATCTTTGAACAAAACCAATGGTGTGTGAGAGCACGAACCGGCCGCGCACAGGTCCTGTGTGCAGGCGTCACCGTCATCGCACAAAGGCGGATGCGCACAGCCAAGCGTGGCGTCACAGACGTCCGCCGTGCAGGGGTCGGAATCGGAGCAATTTTCCGCAATACCCACGCAATCACCGGTGTCGGCATCGCACGTGTCAGCCGATGTGCACACGCTGGCGTCATCGCAAGGCTCGGCGTTGCCTTCGGGAGTGTGGGAGCAGGCGCCTGCGGCGAGGCACGCATCCAATGTGCAACCATTCTTGTCATCGCAACCGTTCTCCGTGCCTGGCAGGCACATGGCGGCGACACAGACATCGCCCGCTGTGCAGGGATTGCCATCACTGCAAACGCCTGCGATTCCCTGGTGTACGCAACCGTCGGCTGCCACCGTCGCGCCAGCCGGCATGCCGGCCGGGGCCATGGAGACGCAATAATCCACCGTACACGCATTTCCATCGTCCGCGCAGATCTTGGCGAGGCCGCCAATGCAATAATCGCCCGCACAGAGATCCGGGCCAGTGCAAGGGTCGAAATCGTCGCAGGCACCGTTGTTGGCGGTGTGGGCGCAACCGCCTGGCGCGGCACAACTGTCCTTGGTACACACGTTTCCATCGTCACAGGTCGGCGCGGGGCCGCCCAGGCAAATGAGCTTGTCCGCTGCGGCAAAACTGCAGAAATCCCATACGGTGCAGGAATCGCCGTCTTCGCAAGCCGCGCCCTCAAAGAGGTCCTCGTGCGCGCACCCCGCCGCCAAGGTGCAACTGTCTGCAGTGCAAGAGTTTGCGTCATTGCAACCGGCCGCCAGGGGGTGGACGCAGCCGAGGCTGGCGACGCAAACATCGTCCGTGCAGGTGTCGTTGTCGTTGCAGTCCAGCGCTTGCCCGCCCACGCAGCTGCCAGAGACACACGCATCGAGTTTGGTGCAGGGATTCTTGTCATCGCACGGACCCGCTATGGCGACTTGGGTGCAGCCCTTGCTGGCCTCGCACTTGGCCACCGTGCAAGCGTTCGAATCGGGAGGACAGACCACCGGCGCGCCCTGGCACGTGCTGTCCGCGCAATAGTCTTTGGTGGTGCAACCATCGCCGTCATTGCAGGCGGTCTTGGCAAGGACCGGGCCATGCTGACATTGATCCGGCTCCAGACAGGTATCGATCGTGCAGGAATTCCCGTCGTCGCAGACAGCGGTTGTCGCGCAAAACAGCGCCACATCCTCGCTGGGGACATCGCTGGGGGCGCCGGCATCGCCTTGGTCCGTGTCAGGTGCGTCCTCCGCGGTGTCCGTTGTGGCGTCGGCTGCTGCGTCCACGGATTGCGTCACGTCCAATTGAACTTGCACGTCTTCTGGTGCAACTGCGTCCTTTGGTGCCTGGCCATCGTCCGGCACATTCGCATCCCCCACCTCCTGCGCATCAGCCGGCGCTGCGTCGGTGTCTTGAGGCCCTGGCGCGTCCGCTTGGACGTCGGCGCCCCAATCGGCCGTTGTATCCGCCGCCGCGTCAGCTGGCGCGTCGGCACTGCCCGAAGCGTCCGCATCCGCACCTGAATCCAGCGATGGTGCATCGAATACCGCGGCATCGGGCGCGACCACCGCATCGAGGCGTACGGTGGCCGGGCCGGCAACTTGCGGCGCACAAGCGCACAGCAGGCCGACAAGCCAGGCCGCACGCGCGCCCCATCGCATTTGTCGCTGCTCGCACCGCACCTTGTTACGCATCGTGTGGAAGAATCTCCGACAGGCGTCTAGAGGGCCTGCGCACTGACGAATGTGTACCCAGCGGCCTTGATTCCAGCGACAATCGCCTTCAATTCTGCCAGTGGGTAATAGGGATGGAAAAAGAAACTCGCCACGCCATCGCGCACGACCAGATTGCTCTTGGCGCTCTGGATCAAGTCCTTGGCCAGACGCGGCGGGTGGTTGTTGTATGCGGCCGGCTCGTAATTGCCGAGGTTCTCGGGAATCACCGTCCAGCCGTACACGTCTTGAACTTTGAAAGGATAGAACAAGCTCACCGTGTGCGCCGGGTTGGGCGCCGTCAAGCCCAAGTCGCCACCGAAGAAGATGCCGGCATGGTAGGCGGTACCGATGATCGCTCGAATCGCTTTCGAATCAACAGCTGAGCCGGCGTAGTGCGGGTACTCGAAGATGGTCGGCACCGGGAATCCCGCCGCCTGCAATTCCGCCAGCCCGGCTTGCACGCGAGAGGCGGCCCACTCGGCGGAATCTCCCGGTACGGCGCCGTCATACACCACATTGTCCTTCGCATCGATGTGGGTCAGGAAGAACTCGAAATCGTCCGACGTCACGCTCGAATAGGGATTCTTCAACGTGCCCAGCTGGTGCGTGTAACCATGCATGATCACAGTTCCCCCGCGCAGCGTCGCGTACTTGATCGCGGCCTGCATTGCGGGTCGATCCTTCCAGTGGACGGTCTGTGGCACGCCATTGTTGAGGGACCCGAGGCCGTCGACATACAACGGAATCAGCGCGATGCTGAACGGTACTTTCTCGGCGTACAGGAAATCGACCATCGCCCGGAATGCCAGGGGTTCTTGAGTAGGATTCACGTCCTCCAGCCGCAGCAGCGCGCGGTGCCGAACGGGCGTCTTGGGCGCAAAGGTGTCGAACAGCAGGTCGCACCAGGCCAGATAGCGGTCGTCCTGGCCGATGAACGAGAATGGAATTTCAGCGACATACGTCAATTTCTTGGCGCGCACCGCCCAGGGCAGCGTCGACCCGTCGGTTCGCACGGCAGTGGCCAGGGTCTGCACCACTTTGGCGTCGGCGATGGCGACGTCGACCAGCCCGGCAGCGTTGCTGGCGTCGCGCTCCAGGCTCGTGCCTTTGTAGATCACTTCGCTCACGGGACTCAGATCGAACCATGTCACGTCAAATCCATGCGAAGTCTGAAAGTCCGCGGCGTGATCGATGAGTTGCCAGACATTGGCCGACGTCCAGAGCACGGGCGTCGTATCGGCCAGCACGTCGTCCAGAAACGCCACGGGAATCGGCTCATCGAAGCTGGATCCGATGTAGATGGCACCGTCATAAGTGCTGAGTTCGCCCGGCAAGTATTGCCCGACGGGTTTGGTGGCGACAGGTCCGAGGCGGGAGGCAAGCGTGCGGGCGCAGATGGCGTACAGCTCGCCCAACCAGCCGTAATCAGACGACGTGTCATAGAGGACGAGGAGTCCGGCTGAGGCGCCGCCCTGCAGCGCTTGACGCTTTCCGGACTGCGCAGCGCCGTGGCCGCGCGCCGGCGGCAGCAGGACGACGGGCCGCCCGCCGCGCCATTGCACGGCGCGATGGGCGCCGAAATCCGCAGGAAAACGGTTCATGCTGTGCGAAACTTGTGGGATTGGTGCAGGAAGGGACGGCGCAGGTGCGGCAGGATTCGCCGTCGGCGCGGCGACAGTCGCGGGTCCCGGCTGAGGCTCGGCCGGTGCTGGCGACGCTTGAGTCGGCAGCGGCGTGTCGTGGGTCGGTTCGCAGGCCGGTGTCGCCAGCACGACGACCAAGGTGATCCAGGCCGGCCACGGGCCGCGTCGTCGATGCATCAGCAGAGTCCCTGGCTTGTCGCGCTTCCCCACGCCGTGTCTGCCATCCGAAGATTCGCTTTGTACCGGAGCCGCAGCCGCGGCGCCAGTTTCGCGTTCTACGTTGCGCAAAGGCCGCCGTCAACCGATGGTTTTCAGGGAAGACTCCGCAGCTCCGGTGCCGTGCTGCGCGGCTGATGGCTGGTTGCGGCATGTGTCCACACAGCGCCGTGCGAGAAGTTGCGGCGCTGGCCGCCACTTGCGCTGCGCTGTCCACAGGCCCGCATGGACCGGCGCCGGCTGCGGCGCGATGAGGCAGGCCCGCCACATTCCTTCGCGACGTGTCTCAATTTAAGGCACATGCCACGTCGGCCGGATGCGCTGCGCCGACACCCGGAAGAGCCGGCGCGCCGATGGGCAGGCTACGGGCCGAAGGCGATCCGTTCGCAAAGATGTTGCGGTCTTGCAGGGCATCGGGCCTGATCTGCCGGCCTCATGGCACAATGCTTCACCTCACGGACACGCTTGGGGGCAACAGCCTATTATCACATGGCATTCATCCCATATCGGCTGGCATGCGCGGCAGTGCCGATGGCCACCGGTGGCACGGGCCTTGCGAAGTACCTCCTCGTTGCCCAACTCCCCCAGCGGGCAGCAGGAGGACCCATGACAGCACCACGTACCACGCGCCACACCGACCAGACATTGGCCTGCGCGCCCCCGTCCACGAATCCGCCGCACCGGGCGCGCCGCAGTGCTGTCGTGGCCCTGGTCTTGGGCGTTGCGTGTGCGGCTTCGGCCTGCGAGACGGTGTCGGAGTCGAGCTACGCGACGTCGACCCACGCAGGGGCCGCGGCGCAGGCCGAGAAGAAGGCCGCGACCGCCAACGCTCGCGCCCCGCAACTCGGCGAGATGCCGTCACATGCCGTCCAGGTCATGTCGCAGCCGAAGTTCGCAGCCGAAAACGCACCAATTCCGCTGGCTGCGCAAGATGCGCCGGCCGCCCCGAC
>Ga0172368_10003815_pt1 | contig 17920 bp, 12 predicted proteins | sample Lak11m_FD_114540 | JGI IMG/M metagenome (GOLD analysis project Ga0172368, IMG submission 114540) | Freshwater microbial communities from Kabuno Bay, South-Kivu, Congo - kab_022012_11m | ecosystem: Environmental > Aquatic > Freshwater > Lake | place: Democratic Republic of the Congo: South-Kivu...
CTTGCACAGTGCGCAAATAAATAAGCCAAAGAACTTTATTCGGGCCAAATTCATGTTATGCCCAAAAATTTCAACTAAGGTTGAAACTAAAATACTACTTTTACTTTCATTACTGGTGTTCATGTATCTTCGTGTCATACTAAGGAATATTTCATCTAAGATACTGAATGCCAGTATATTATATCATTTTTTCTGTATTAGTTATTACCAAGTTATTAACATATATATTTGATATTCAAAGTATTTAACCCACATTGCGCAAAGAAGCCCAAAAAAAAATATTTTTCATAGAAATTCAGGTCAAAACGGGTGGATTTTAATCAAAATTGAGTGTTTGAATTTTTTAAATCATTGATAATCAATAGCGGGATTTTTTGAACGTAATTTGTAGTCCTCATGGGGGTATTGACAATAAGGATTGCATGTGCTTATTTTGCAGTCATGTATTTCAAAGTATCCATGCGCACCAATCCGGCAACGGGAATCTATTCGGGTTACTACCGGTTAGTAGAGAGTTATCGCAATGAGGATGACCGGATACTCCATCGTACTATCCTGAATGCAGGGTACCTTGACGAATTGAATACCGATCAACTCAACCAGATACAAAAGATACTCACAACGAAGGCCAACAATCCCGATCAACCGCTGTTTGATATACCCTATACCAGTGATGCGGTGGTAATTCGCTATGTGGATGAGTTTTACAATCGCATGGTTGCTGAAAAGCGCATTGATGTTCATGCAGAAAAGCGGGGAAATAAACCATCCTGTGGCGATAAAGATATACAGTCCATAGACATCAATAGTATCCGGAACAAGGATGTACGGGAGGTTGGATCCGAATGGCTGACATATCAGGCAATGGAACAGTTAAAGATAGCCCGGTTTTTAGAGCATCAGGGTTGGAATCAGCAAGACATAAAACTGGCACAAAGCCATATAGTCAGCAGGGCGGTTTACCCGGCATCGGAATTGGCAACGACTCACTGGATAAAGTAAAACTCATCAGTATGCGAACTTACCGGGTATGATATTGAAAAAGTCACCAAAGACTGCCTATACAAAATTTCAAAGAAGCTGTATACCGAAAAAGAAGCCTTTGAGCAGCACCTTTCATTACGTACGAACGAGTTATTTGATATTCATGACAAGATCATGCTTTACGATTTGACCAACACCTATTTTGAGGGCAGCAAACCGCATAGTCAATTGGCTAAATATGGCCGCAGCAAGGAAAAGCGGAATGATGCAAAATTGGTGGTATTGGCCTTGGTGGTCAATCCCGAAGGATTTATCAAATACTCTTCGGTAATGGAAGGGAACATAACCGATGCAAAGACACTGGAAGGGATGATCAACGCTTTACGGATCAAGACTTCTGAAGCAGCCAAGAAAGCACTCGTAGTTATAGATGCAGGGATTGCAACCGAGGAAAATTTATCAATGATAAAAGCCAAAGGCTACGATTACTTGTGCGTTAGCCGTTCAAATTTGAAAAACTACCAAATGGATGCAGGTGTACCCACCTTTACCGTCAACGACAATAAGAAACAAAAGATTGACCTGTGCCGTGTAAAATCAAGTCGTAATACTGACTATTACCTTAAAGTAGAAAGCCAGGCCAAAGAAGCCAAAGAGCGTTCGATGAACCAACAGTTCCGCATACGATTTGAAGACGGGATGCAGAAAATAGCCAACAGCCTGAAAAAAAAGGGAGGCGTAAAACAGCAAGATAAAGTGTATGAACGCATCGGTAGGTTAAAACAGAAATACCCCTCCATTCATCGCTATTTTGAAATTAAAACCAAAGTAAAAGAACAGGTTGAAACCAAAAGGAAAAGAAAGGGTATTCAAGCAACCAGGGAAAAGAAAAGGATAGTAACCTCGATCAAATGGGCAATTAAAGAAGATGTTGATATAAATGCCCGAAGCGGCGTTTACTTCCTTCGCACTTCATTGGAAGGCAATTCAGAGCAAATGTTATGGCAATTTTACAACACCATACGCGAAATTGAAGCCACCTTCCGCACCCTCAAGACCGATCTTGACCTGCGCCCCATTTATCACAAAAATGATGACAGCACAATGGCTCACCTGCACCTGGGGCTATTGGCTTATTGGGTGGTAAATACAGTTCGCTACCAGTTAAAAAAACAAGGCATTCACAGCGGATGGAGAGAAATCGTCCGAACGATGAACACTCAAAAGACTGTTACAACTCTGGCACAAAACATAGATGACCAGGTAATCATGATACGCCGTTGTTCAGAACCGAACCAACAAGTACTAAAACTTTATGACGCCTTAAAATTCAAATATGCCCCCTTTAAAAAGAAAAAATCCGTAGTACACAAATCTGAACGCCAAAACTGTCAATCTACTGAACAGCAACCTTTTTTGTCAGGTTAGCTGCAATGATGGATTAACGATGATAGTGTGAAGTTTCTCCCTGTTTATCCGCCTCAAAAGGAGGAAATGAAATCAAAGGTTCGGCGAAACTCTGAAAGCATCATGCAGAGCATAGAACTTTTGCTATAGGTAAAACTTCCGGAAATTTCGAACTTTAAAACCTCAAACTTCAAACCCTGTTTTTATTCCGGTACCTGCGTTGCCTCACCCTGGTTCGGAGTCCAGATATCGTCTTTGTCCTGGTTGTCAGATTGTATATCCATGTTGTAATCACTATCGAGGTAACCTTTGCCACCTGCATGATCTTCCCATAAAGGCGAATAATCAATAAAAGTTATCTGACCATCTTTATCCCCGTCAGCGCCAAACATTCCCCAGGCTCCCGGGGCTAATTCCTTTTGAGCCAGCGCTCCGCCCCAGGCCTGTCCCATTGCAGAAGAAAAATCGAGTGTGTAAATCCCTCCCGATTCTGTTACCGGATTTGCTGATATAATTGATAAATGATTCCGGTGATGGACCACAACAAACAATTGCTGCGTTATCGTATTTGTAAAATGAAGATTCGCTGATCCATCGAGCCCTGTGACAGAGCCGTTATCCAGCAGAAATCCGGCCTGACGGGCTATCCTTGTTGCTGCATTAGCGGAGGCTGCATCTGGCGCATCACGAAGTTCCACAAGTATCCAGTCAACCACATTCGTATTGGGTATCGAGGCCACATTTTCAGCGCCGTTATAATTCCAGGGAGCGACGGTGTACGGCTGGCTCAGGGGTAAAATCCCATTCAGCGATGTTGTCATAAATACGCCATCAAAAGGGCCTTCCAAAAGCAAGGTCAATTCAAGATTCAATTCCGCGCTCGAAACAACAATATAATCTGCTTTAATCTCGGTATCATTCCCAACAGCATTTGCTGCAATCAGTGTCGCCGTATAGTTTCCTGCTGCATTAAACTGTACCTGCGGATTCTGTGAAGCTGAGGTTGTCCCTCCTGTGTATGTCACAGTTGATGGTGCAAAGGACCATGACCAGCTTGAAGGATAATTGGTTGACAAATCGGAAAAATTGACTGTTGCACCGACATAAGGTGTTGTCGTACTTGCCACAAAATCAGTAACAGGTGGATCTGTCCAGACACAACCATTGATCAGGGTCAGAAGGAATTCATTCCCTTCATCATCGGCCATGTTAGTAGAAAATTGCTTTGTGTTTTTGCCAGGGGTTGAAGTCCAGAATAAATTAGGGCAAACACTGGTCCCCTGTGTATAGGTAAATACAATATCGAAAAATTTCATTCCAACCGATCCCGTTCCACTGACGGCACCTGAGTATATGACCGCAATGGTATTCCAACCCGGAGAAGGATTGTTTTCAATAATATTGGTCACATAATTGGCTGAAGGGAACTGTGCGTTATAATTGGTCAGATTTGCCGGTGTCATTGGTGCAGCATTATATAACGTGTTGACCTCATAAGCAATATACCAACTCCATGATGAGATCAGATTGTTCCCAGTCATCGGATTATTTATCGCTTCCAGTGTTACCGGTACCAAAACGGTTCCCGGAGCAGGATTCGTTATTGAACCCAGTTTTAAAGTAGCCGTTGGCGGTATCCCCTGGGCATTAATATAATCAGTCTTGGTCATCGTGTTCGGGCCGCTGGCATTAACCGCAGTAAGAGAAACCGAATAAAATCCTGCTGCATTAAATTGTACCTGCGGATTTTGAGATGCCGAGGTAGTACCTCCGGTATAGGTCACTGTTGATGGTGCAAAAACCCATAGCCAGGTTGTTGGTGAGTTAGTGGAAAGGTCAGTAAAACCAACCGTCTGACCTACGAGCGGGATTACATTGTCCGATGAAAAGTCGGCTACAGGGGTATATAACACCGAAATATAATTTGTCTTTACCTCCTGGTCGCTTCCACCTCCATTCGTTGCAGTTAAAGTTACCGTGTACAGGCCACCGGCGGTAAACTGCACCTGAGGATTCTGAGAAGTTGAACTTGTTCCTCCGGTGTATGTAACAGTTGCCGGATTAAAAGACCATGACCATGAAGTTGGTGAATTGGTTGAAAGATCAGTAAAAGTAACTGTCTGGCCAATAAAGGGAGTTGTTGTGCTTGCTGAGAAATTGGCTACCGGAGCTGTCGCAGCGGTAAGCAGATCGGACTGCCAAACTCCGCGGCCATAGGTTCCTGCTCTGATACGGCTGTTGGCAGGAGTTGCATTGTAATAAATATCAAGATCGGCAACAACAACATTCGGAAGGCCGGTTGAAAACATAGACCAGTTGGCCGATCCTGCTTTTACAAAAACACCAACATCTGTACCTGCATATAATTCAACCTGAGATGTATTTTGTTTGTTTTGTACCAGTGACATAACGGGTATTGAGGGCAAACCCGTTGAAATATTTGTCCAGCTTGTACCACCATTAATGGTTTGATAAACCCTTGTTGTATTATAACCTCCAAGCGAAACCCATGCTGTGTTCGGATCGTCGTTTTTAATGCAGATATAAGTAATATCACCTGATCCGACAGGAATGGTACCTGTAATATTTGTCCATGAGGTTCCTCCATTGGTGGTTCGGTATAAAATACCTGAAGTGGCTGCATAGATATAGAGTGAATTTGAAGGCGCCACAGCCAGCGACTTTAGGGTTGAACCTCCCCAGGAACTTATCTGTGACCATGAACTACCCTGGTTAGTAGATTTAAAAACATCCTGGTAACCGATAAAAATAGTAGAGTGGGTTGTCGGATCAATCGCCAAAGGTGTGCACCAATGTGCTGAACCTGACAAACCAGTAGTGATGTCCGACCAGCTTACTCCATGATTAGTTGACCTTCGGATAGCTCCGTAATACAATTCTCCGTAAAGGACATTCTGGGTCGTATAGTCAATCGCACAATCAAAACCATCGCCACCGATTTCATCATTCCATAATCCTGAAAGGAAAGCTTTGGTGCCATTGTCCTGCAAACCGCATATATTTTCATTCGAGACGGTTTGCGCTACGGCCATTCTGTATATCTGGCTTATGGCAAGTCCGTTTCCCACATGAGACCAGCTTGTACCGAGATTGGTTGATTTATAAAACCCTCCGTCATTGCATTCAAACAAGGTTGACGTTCCATTCTGAAAAGCAAGGTTGTGCTGGTCGGCGTGAACTTCACTGACGCTGCAACTGCCTGTCCAGTGATTGCATATACTCCATGAGGTTCCACCATTGGTTGATTTCCAGGTGTTGACTCCGCCGATAAAGACGTTATTCGCATTGGTGGGATCCGCTGCAATACACAGGTCGTACCAACCCTGTCCACCTGATGCGGTACTGCCGCAATCCCAGTTTAACATATTCGTGGTTGCCCCACTGAAAACCTGTGTAAAAGTAGCGCCACTGTCAGTGGATTTATATATACCGGCAAGACCACTACCATCGGTAATTATAGCGTAAACAATTGCAGTATTATTTGCAGAAACAGCAAGTTCTGTTCTTGAATAACTTGTGCTCAGTGTCGCCGTCCATGATGTTCCGTCGTTGATTGACCTGTAAATATCGCCGTTCCAGTTCGAACCATAAAGAGTAGCCGGGGTTCCCGGTTTGAACTCCAAATCTATATATACATTGCCTGTAAGCAATGTCCAGCTTGTACCGCCGTTGATCGTTTTATAAACACCTACAGAGGTGGCGGCATACAAAATGTTATTATCAGAAGGATGAAGTAAAATCCTGTTGACAGTCCTGTGCTGACTTGCGGTAAAGGAAAGCCCGGTTGAATTCCATGTAGCCCCGCCATCAATTGATTTGAGCACTCCAACGCTATTGTTATCGTTACTCTGACCACCGCCTAATGCCCATAAGCTACCGCCATCACGGTCACCGGTGGCAATGTAAATGGTGTGCGGGCTGGAGCCGGGAACCACAACAATATCGCTCACACCCAATACTGCATTATTATCGCCAAGAGGAGTCCAGGAAGTTCCCCCATTGGTGGTCTTCCATATTCCGCCTGAAGCAGAGCCAACATAAATTGAATTGTTATCGCCTGAAACAAATCCAACACAATTTAACCGGCCTAAACCTGCATAACCGCCCGTAGTCGTTGTCGGCCCAAGGCTTGTCCAGTTACCGCTGCCGCTTTTTCCGGCAGGATTTTCCTTTAAATATTTTTCCAGTTCTTCCGAAGCCGAGGTTTCCGGGAACAGCCCGGTTTCCTTTACGATCCGGTTTTCCCAGTACCATTCCCAGCGCCTGAATTGTTTCCAGCCTCCGGCTTTTACTTTTTCACCCTGGGAATCTATGTAATATCCGTCTTTAATATTAAATGGCTCCCAATAATCGTTAAAGGCTTTTTGTAGTTCATAAAAGGTAAGAGTACCGTTTTGAACTTTATCCTTTGGAAGGTTTTTGGTCCAATCCTGTCCTGAGATTATCAATCCCGATATTAACAAAAAATAAGTAATAAATAGTTTTTTCATTGATCAGCGATTAAACAGACATCATTTTCTGAGTTACTTAAGAAATTCAATACATTTATAATAAACGTTGCAAAGTTACTATAGTTCGTCGTAAAAATAAAATCTGAATTCAATACTGCTGGGATCAGCCTGAGCGGGATTAATTAACATATAATGGAATTTTGCCTGAATCGTGATTAATAATTTTATGGGCTTAAGCCAGAAAAGAAATACTCGACTCAGGCAGGGGCTGAGCCGAACTGTGTAAGACCTGGTGAGGATACCAATATGAAGCCATGGCCCATGAGGACAAATTCGATCCGGCATTCAATCTCATGGCCCGGATATTTACCATAGTAAAGAAAACCTTCATTAAATAAATATCTTTCAATAATAAACGACAGTACAATCCGGTTTGGCTTCCCTGAACTTTTCAACATTTTTGGCTGAAACGCCGGTATTATAACATTCGAGTTTTTTCAGCCGGGGGAGTTCGAGCAGTGGTTTCAAACTCTTTATCGAGGTATTGTTAAGTTTGATTTCAGTGAGATTAAATAATCCTTCGAGGGGATTCAGCGATTTGATCTGGGTTCCGGAACAATTGAGCGAAACAAGTTGTGACAATACTGCCAGAGGTTCAATATCTTCAACGGGGGTATTTTCGATGCTCAGTACCTTAAGTTTTTTCAATTCTGCAAGCATGGTAAGGTCGCCGACCGGATTTTGGCTGCATTGAAGTTCTTCCAGTTGGTTCATTTTTGTAAGAGGCTGAAGGTTGTTCACGGATGTTCCGGCTATGATGAATTTGCGCAGCGCCCGGATCATAGTAATGGGCAGGAGATCGCTGATACGGTTGTTGTTGCTGATGACCAAGGAATCAAGATACAGAATTTCATGCAGTTGTTCTTTCGTTGGCGGAGAATCGCATCCTTCAAGTTCTGTAAAATATTCTTTCCAGGCTGCCGGCAAATTCTTCCACCAGTTTTCTAAATCTCTTGTCTTATAAATAACGATACATTCCTGATTTTTCTCTCTGAAATCAAAAGCAGATTCATCATTTACACGGGAACTATCGGCATAGACAAATTTCAGGCTTTGCTTGTTTTCGAGCGGCTTAAGCGATGAAACCCTGGTATTCTGAAGGTTCACAGTATGCAGTTGGCTCAGATTGCTTAGAAAATCAATGTTCTCGACAGCATTATCTGAAATGTCGAGATCTTCCAGTTCGATCACCTGTGAAAGTGGCGTGAAGTCAGTAATTTTTGTAGATGAGGCATGCAGGGTTTTAAGATTAAAAAACCATTTTAAGGGATTCAGAGTGGTAATTTCGGTGTTCCCTGTAATATTCATTTTTGTGATCGTAAGAAGGGCATGAAGTTCCTCCTGTGTAGGGATTTCGCTAATTTCAGCATAGTTCCTTGCAACGGCTTTCCATGCGTTTTCAAGTTCATTCCAACCTGAAGTCAAATCCTCCGATTCAAAGATCACGAGGCAGGAAGGGTGATTGCGCATATATTGTATGGCTTCGGTTTTTGCAATCCGGGTATTATCGCAATAAATTTTTTTCAGGTTCGGGCTGTCGTTAAGGGGTTGCAGGCTGCCTACTCCGGTACTGCTGATCCTGAGGATTTCAAGGTTTATAAGGCCGGCCAATGGCCCGATAGAATCAACGGTAGTGTTTTCACAGTTCAAATAGGTTAAGCCTGTCAAACCCGATACGGCATCGAGATTGTTTATGCTTGTTGCAGAAAAGTCAATGCTCACCAGATTATCCAGGTATTGTACGGGGCTCAGGTCGTAAATCCTCGTATCGCTGCAATCAAGCATTTTCAGGTTTGTCATTTTTGCGGTGAATTCAAGATCGGTAATTTTGAGTCCGTCGCATTTCAGGGTTTCGAGATTGACAAAACCGCTGATGGGTAACAGATCACTTAACAGGGTGTAGCCACAATTCAACTCCCTGATTGTAACCGAATAGTGCAGAGGTGAAATATCGTCAACCGGGGTTTGTGAGCAATCGAGTATTTCGAGATGATTTAAATTACGGATGGGAATAAGATCGGTGATGAGGGTGTTTGGGCATAAGATTTCACGGAGTTCGGTAAGTTCACTTAAAGGCCCAAGGTTCCGGATTTCCGAAATACCGGTAATATCAATTTTCTGTAGTTTTAAAATCCCTGATATCCGGCCATGAACCGGTTCTGAATCCAAGTATATTGTATCTGTACTATTTAGTGAATCAAAAAAGGTTTGCATTTCTTCTGGCATTTCAGTTCTAAAAATTAAAGATGAGTCGGAATTAGCATGATCAGATTTCGGATTTGAATTTACTACGATCAGGCTGTCAGTAAAAAATGAAATATCAGCCATTTCGATAGAATCAAATACAAATATATTTTTCCCCAGTATTTCTTTCCATGTATTTGTGAGGTCGTTCCACCAGGCCTTGTTTTCTTCCTTTTCGTTGAGTTTGGTGGTATAAACGCTTGCTATCTTCAGGGCATTGGCCTTAATGTCGAGGTTGACTTCTATGAACCTGACATTACGTGAATGAACTGTATCCCCTGTAACCGTTATTGCGTCGAGTATCCGGTTCATGGAGACTTTGAAATAATTCAGATTTTCCTCAGTAACAAAGTGGTTAATATCCGAAACAACGAATTCAAATTTTGCGCTTCTGAAAAAGAATCCGATGTCCTTTAAATATGCCTGAACATCCTTATTCAACGGGACTTCCCGGTTTTCATCCAGATCATCTTCAACCTGTACCTTATCATTCGCAAACATTTTCAGGTAGCTGTCGTTGATAATGATTTCCTTTTCATTCATCACCGATGTGGGATCTCCAAGGAAATTTAGTGTTTCTTCATAATACTTAACCAGTTCGGTGACCTGTTTTTTGTACTTATCCAGATCTGGTGCGGATAATGTTCCTTTAACCTGGGAATGCAATTCGGATGAAGAAGATATAAGTAAGATTGCTGCAACGTATCGTATAAATATTTTCAAGGCAGATAGAATTTAATGAGTTCTTCTTTTTCCTGTTCATTGATCTTGTACAACTTGGAAATCAGCCATCCGGAATTATTTCCGGGACGGTTAAAAAACGAAACTTCAAAATACCAGCCATCAACCTGGAAAAAATGAAATTTGACCTGGCCAACGCTCTCAAAGCTCATGTTCCCTTTTTTGACTTCATAAAACAAGAGGCTCAGATAATCGGGATGAAAATCCTTGCGGGCATAATATTCTACATAAATATCATCTCTAAAAGCCTTATAAATGTTCATGAAATCGAGTTCATGGCTCATGGGATGCAAAAAGGAAGTTTTTATCTGATCTTCGTCACCTTTATAAAACAATTTCAAAAACCGGTTGTAGTAGATGTTTGTGATCACCCATTTTGAACCCAGATTTTCCTTTTCAAGATTAAGAAACAAAAGCAGGTTTTCTTTATTGTTTTCATAATTAAAGGTGGTCAATGCTTCGGCGAACCACGAGCCACCGTGAAATTCGAGAAACTCGGGTGATGCTTTACCGGATACCTGATTAATAAATTCTTTTTTTAAGTTCTCATCAATATAACTGCCGCTCAAATCAAAAAGCATGTTCAGGTAGGTACTTCTGAAACCGTTATCCCTGTAAAGGCTGTCGCCCGGATAGTAACGGACTCCGAAACGGTCTTCCTCGTTATTAAACCTTCTGAAAAACTGGTTCACCTGTTTTGTCTGGGCATAGAGGGAACTTTCATCTCCGGTAATGGTTCCGATGCTGTTTTGAGCAAAAACTAATGTATTACTCAAACTTAAAGCTATCAACAGATATGATATGAGATTTTTCATAGAATTGCCGGGAGCATGATTTTATTGAATTTCAGAACTAAAATTGCAACTTAATATTAATAATTGCCCCCGGCACAAGTCCGGGAAGGCAATTATTTAAGAATGCATGAAAAATTCAAGACTATTCTTTAGAGGTTTCTTTAACCCTGATATCTCCGAGAAGCACATCCCAGAACCCGATCAGCCGGCCGGCAATCTGGGTTTCTTTACGTTTTACATAAACGGTAATATCCTTTTTTGTAACATCCTGGTAAACAAGTCCGCCTTCCTGGTCATATCCCGAAAACTTCTGAAAAATGGTTATTACTCCAACATAAGTTCCGTCGGGTTGCTTTTCAAGGTCGCTTACATATTCGATCTTATACCATTCCACATCAACCTTACTGTAATTCAGCCTCATAAGCCTTTCAAGGTATTTTTTCACCTGGTAGTAAACTACATCGGGGCTGTTGAGTGAGGACACACCAACTTCACTGCCATCCATAAATAATTCGACCGCTCTTTCAATGACCCTGGTAGCTTCGGAGTACTCCGTTCCTTTGTCGCCGATGAGGCTGATATATTTACTCAGGTCGCGAACCTTTTCAAGGGCAAGTGAATCAATCGCCTGTTTGCGCTGCGGACTTAGGTTGTCCTGTGCTACAGTTGAAAAGGAAATCGAAATAAACAATAATGCAATTAAAAATATGTTCGGTTTCATAAACGGTTATTTTTTAATTAATTCAAGTTCTGTTATCTGGCCATATTCATCAAATTTCACATTATAGATGTCATTGGTATATCTTTTCTGATCCTTAACAAAATTCAGATAAGCGTCAATGGTAGTAGGTTTGTCGTAATCAGTGATGCCGTCAGCCTGACTGATAATGATGAGGACAGGAACATTTTTGCCGGCGTACAATTTCAGCGCTTCTGCAATTTTTGCATTGGCAGTTACAACATCTTTTGCATTTGCGATCTGATGAAAATAATCATTGATGTACTGATACTGGGGAATCTCCTTCTTTTTCTCTTTTTCAAGTTTTTTTTCATCTTCAAGTTTTTTGATCCGCGCTTTTTCCTTTGCGATCTTATCCTCAACTTTGGTAATAAGAATATTAACTTCAGGATCATTCAGATTTTGAGCTTTAATGTCATTCAGCCTGCGTTCCATCTCAGCAAGGGGCATGGTTCCGTCATCATCCAGTATAGCCTGTAACTCGGCTTTGGCTTTTTCCACCTTTGCAGCATATTCCTTTGCGGCTGCTTCCTGTGCCAGCTTCTTTTTATTTTTACAGCCGGTGGTCGCAAAAACTATCCCTCCTGCAAGCAGGAAGAGGAAAAGTTTAAACGTTAATTTCATTGCATTTTTATTTGTCATAATATTGATTTTTAGTATTTAATTAACTATTTAAATTTGTTTTAAGTATAACAAAGGTTAAAATTGGAAGTTCAAAGTTTAAAGTTCAAGTCTCACGTCACAAGGCCAGATTTTCATGTTTATTAATACGGAACAAAATTATATATATTTGATGCCAGAATTTGTAATGAAAAAAAAACATTTCAACATACCTGTTTTCATTCCTCAACTGGCCTGTCCGTTTCAGTGTATCTATTGCAATCAAAGGAAAATATGCGGCCGGGGAGAAGCTCCCGGAACGGATGAAATTAACAAAATCATCACTACTCATCTTGCAACCATACCTGAGAAAGAGGTTGAAACCGAGCTTGCTTTTTTTGGTGGAAACTTTACGGGGCTGCCTCTTGCTGAGCAGCAAAAATATCTCGGACTTGCCAATCCCTTTATCAATTCCGGAAGGATTAGCGGTATCCGGTTATCAACAAGGCCGGATTTTATTAACCATGATATACTTGAGTTGCTGAAAATGAATCATGTAACGGTTATTGAGCTTGGCGCCCAGTCGCTCAGGGATGATGTCCTTAAACTTTCAAAACGGGGCCACACAGCTAAAGATGTTGAAACCGCAAGTAAAATGATCTTGGATTACGGATTCACTCTCGGTTTACAAATGATGATCGGATTACCCGGCGATACCCTGGAAAAATCGCTTTATACAGCGAACCGCATTATTCAGTTTGGAGCGGAGCAGACCCGGATTTATCCGACCCTGGTCATAAGGGGGACAAAACTGGAAAAGTTATTTCTTAACAATAAATATAAACCTTTATCATTGGCTGAGGCCGTGAACTGGTCGAAAAAGCTGCTGCTGATCTTTGAAAAAGCGGGCGTAGAAGTTATCAGACTGGGATTGCATCCATCAGAAGGCTTGCTGACAGGAAATGAAATGATTGCAGGACCATTTCATCCTTCCTTCCGCGAATTGGTTCTAACAGAAATCTGGTCCGATATTCTGAGTCCATTATTAAAATCAGGTGGAAAATATATCGAAATTTATGTAGCTCCGGGACAACTGAACTATGCCATCGGCTACAATGGTAAAAACCGTAAGTTGATTCAGGAGCAATTTAAAAAGGTCAGGTTTTATCCCGATCCGGGTTTGAATGAGGGAGAACAAAATTACAGGACAGAGAATTTAACCTGAATAATTCATGAGAAATGATAACTTGGTGAAACTTAGAGTCTTCGTGTCTTTGTGGCGAAAATTATGCTTGCTACTAAGTCTCAAAGGCACAAAGGGATCACAAAGTTGTGAATTAATCAGGTTAAATAGTGCAAATGAAAAAATTATTACTGCATTTTATGCAAATTGATGTAAGTTGTTAAAAACTTCAATGACAATATGACAAAGAAAAGTAATAAATGGTTCACTAAATTGGAAATAAATATATAAATGATGCTGAACTTGTAATGAACAGCTTCATTGCAATTAAATCAATAAATTTTCTTTATTGTCCTATTGATAAATTACTTTTTCTGTATATATCTTATCATTAACCTGAATTTTTAAAAAATATATACCTTTGGATAGACCTGACATATCAACTTTATTCAAACTAGGAAGTACATGTTCCTTGTAATACACCGGCTTGCCTATAATATTTACAACCATTATTGAATATTCAGAAACAATTTTACCATACCATTCAATATTAAAAATACCGGAATTAGGATTGGGGTAGATTTTAATTTCAATCGGGGATTTTTCCTTTGTTTTTGAATTATGAGTATCAGATTCCGGAATAACAGGATTAAGAATTTGTTTTAATGCTTCAGTCTGATTATCGGAAGATACTTCAATCACTTTTGAATATGTTTCTGAACCATTTGTATTTGTAATAGTGCAATACAAGGTATATTGCCCGCAATTTAATTTTGCTGGAATTTCAAGACAAATCCCGTTTGAATAGATATCAGTGTTTTCTCCGGTCAATCGCCAGGTTATGATGTCTGTTCTGATAGAATTCTTAACAAAATATGTTTTTTGGATATTCGCATATTTATTTCCAGATATAATTGGTAAAGAAATCAAATTACCTTTGTATTCTACTAAAAGACCCTCATCTATTTGAGCGGTAAATTCACTACCATTTTCAACCCTAAATCCCGGCATAAGCAGGATTGATTCTCCCGATCTGAATGAAACATCTGCACCATCCACGATTTCAAAGTCCTCCATCGCGATGGTTTTATCCCATAAAGCTGGAGTGACATTATTGCCAGCCACTATGATTTCCGAAGCTTCAAATTCACGTGTATTAGAAATTGTACGGTTTTGTAAATACATCTGATCCAACATTATTTCATTCCGTAATAAAAAAAGAAATGAACTAATATGAGCTACATGGGTCAAATTGTTGACTGTAGAATAAATATCATCAAATGGTACATCTCCATTATTAATATAAAGTTCTTTAGGATGGGAATTGTCAATAACAAAATAACCAAGGTTGTATAAATCAATTAATTCCTGATCAAGGTCAATTGCACTAACAATGGGTAGGAAAGCAATTCGATAATCAATTTCATTTTCATTAACATAATCCCAATAACCGGCAGGAGCATTGTCATAAAACTTGTCATCATAAGTGTAATAATCACCAATAGTAAAAAGCGTTTCCCAACCCCATGGCCAAGGAATCCAATGTTCAGCTGTTAATCCGAAAGCTAAATAGTTCATATTGACCATTGAATAATTACATTCCATAACAAACCGGATTGGCCATGAACTGTTCAGAGTAATATCAGGAATAAAAGGAGAACCCATAGTAATTCCCTGGGGGGTTCCTGCATTACTGCCATCAGCGAATGCAATATTCCGACTATTTTGCGGGAACCCTAATCCTGATAAATAATCCTGCAAATTGTTAAATTGGTTGTGTCCTGAAATATGATTTACAATCATCTCCTGAGCGCCTTCCGACATCATTCTGCCTATTACATCCTCAAAATTTGTAAAATCACCCAACGTACAACTCATTAAACTGATATAAAAATTGAATAGCAGCCCTGATGACTGTAATATGTTGAATATACGGAATGCGGCAAACTGAACACCTGGTGGTATATTGGCACCTTTATGAGGTGAATCGTATGAAACATAGAGCCTGCATTGATGATCATAACCCTGATCCTCTAAATTCTTTAGAGCAATTCTTGAAATCAATCCACCCATACTTTCGCCGATGATAACTATTTCATTAAAGCCGGTTTTTGCCTCATTTATTCCTTGAATCAATGCTTGTATTGTTTGTTCGGCATTTGAAATAACACTTAACCCAGGCGAACTTAGATTTACGAAAAAGCAGTCGTAACCCCTTTCCGATAATTCAACTTGTATGTCATCCCAAGTATTATATAAATCAATTGCAGATTCATTACCAGTAATATCAAAACCTTCAATAAAAATTACCGGTTTATCAAGCTCGTTGTCGTTGCCTTCAAGGTAATAATAATTTCCATTTACCAGGGTGATGTTCGGATCACTTTTTGAAGGGGTAGGCAGGATCAAACTCTTAATATTTATTTTGGAATAAGAAATCAAAGTATCTGTACCTTCAATAAGTTTAAATCTGATGCTTTTTTTACCGGCAATAGAATAATGTACATTGTATTGACATTTAGCTGATAAATCTAAGACCTGGTAGCCCATACCATCTTCAAAATCCACATAAAAACCGTCCACATAAGTGTTTGTATTGGTAAAATACAGGTCAGGATTATAACTAAATATGACCGCTCCGTTATAAGTTTCAGGATACATAACCGAACCTGAAAACACCCTGAATTGAGCATAATCAGGTAGCGAATCAGGATTGTTCATAAGGTAATTTATAGTATCTTCCGTAAGATAATCCACGTCCATATTCAAAACTCCCAAAGCGATGATTGAAATCCCGAAAGTATTGATAACCGAATATTGTTCAAAAACACTATCTGGGGGAAACGAATTCAATCCGGTGGTATCTGAATCTTTCATAGCATTGTATAGTGCAAGCCAACTATAGCTTGAGGTAATAATGGGATCACCCGCATACCAATCTTCGGAATAATCGGTAAATACCATTCCCATGTTCAATAAAAATCCGGTTTCCATGTCACCGTGATCAAGGCTGTCGTAAGCATTCCTAACTGTTTCTACAAAATAACCGGGAGGAAAATCTTTCTGTTGTGCTGACACAACCATACCGGTAATTATCAGGCATATAGTAAGTTTAAGTTTCATTTTTTTAATTTGTATTATTCAATAATTTCAAAAATACTGCTGTAAAATTCAATTTTTATCAAACCCTTTCCAGGTTTAATATAAAATCGCTGTTTAAATGATTGTTCTTCAAACCAATATACTGATGAATAAATTTGACCATTTACTGAAAAAGTGTCAAGAATTTCTTCATATGAAGAAGCCAATATAAACCAATCGTTAGAATTATTATATTCCAGTGTAATATTAGCAAAATTAGGCTCAGCATTTGCGTCAATTTGTAATGTTAACTTTGAAGTGTCGTTTCCTATGAAAATCATTTTTAATCTTTGAACATAAACAGTAACATTATTAATAGGAGCATTTTTCCAGCCATATTCATAAGTTAAAGATCTGTCATAAACCTGGTAAATAATTGTATCTGTATTTGAGATTAGGAAAATAACAGTGTCGGAAATATTGTATGGTGCAAGGCTTAATTCCAAGTCGCTCAAAGGTATATATTCATCTTTTTCACATGAATGAATTAGTAATGCAAATAATAATATAAAAGAAGAAATTAAAACCCGATTATTCATTTTTTTAATCTTTAATTTTTTCCTTTAGTCTATTAATCTCTTTATCCTGGCTTATAATGTACAATGTCAACTCTTCAATTTTCTGCAATAATTGTAATTGAAAATCTCCTATATTTATACCATTTGTCTGCATTTCTGAAGCGCTTGGAATACCAGGTAAATGTTTGTTTTGTTTAATAAATTCCTCGATTTCAAAGATGTTTTTAAGCTTATATTTATCTTCAAAGACATAATCTGCGCCTTCACCAGCATCAACGGTGATTTCAATTTCCTGAGAATGAATTTTACCTGCAACCGTTAATAGTGCATCAGTATTAGCAGTCCCAATACCAACGTCCCCCGAATTATTAACGAATATACCTTCATTATCTCCATCACCTGAGAGCCAATGTCCATTTAGCTTAATATTATCTCTCATGTGTAATTTACCATTTATATCCAATTTTTCATATGGACTGGAGGTTCCAATTCCAACCTTTCCATCAGCCTGAACTACGAAATGTACATAATTATCAACATTTGTAAGCAATAAAATGGGGTTCTGTGGCACAGCCCCACCTAAACCTGCCTTTACTAGTAAGCCTTTACCATTGGCCTGTGAATTACTTAATCTGACTGCAAAATCTTCATCAGTACTGTAAACATCCAATTTATATAAAGGATTGTCATTGCCAATGCCAATTTTTCCAGTTACATTTAATCCATCATTACCTTGAATTTTTACGGCCCCGTAATTAGCAGTAATTGTCCGTCCTGACCCAAATCCGGCTGGTCCATCATAGGCAGTTTGTAAACTTACAGTTTGGTATGGCGGTAAATCCTGCCATATCCCCAATCCATCATTATCACACGTCAATACACGTCCTTCAAGTGCATTTGTAGGCATTAATAAATAATTATTATTCCGGTGATTAAACATATCAAATTACCCAGCTTTAGCATATCTGACTTTGTCATGATCAAAAAACCTTGCCACTTTACTTTTATTCCATTGCAGACTTCTCATGTATGACCGA
>Ga0172368_10003818_pt1 | contig 17914 bp, 14 predicted proteins | sample Lak11m_FD_114540 | JGI IMG/M metagenome (GOLD analysis project Ga0172368, IMG submission 114540) | Freshwater microbial communities from Kabuno Bay, South-Kivu, Congo - kab_022012_11m | ecosystem: Environmental > Aquatic > Freshwater > Lake | place: Democratic Republic of the Congo: South-Kivu...
CAATTCATAATGAACGGCTGGAACAACTCCGGCTTGTTTTGGATTTGGCTTCCTCGCCGACAGCTACCATTAAAGTATTCTTTTGCCTTTGCTTTTCCTGCTGGCAGTACGTGGCAAGTTGATATGCCATATCGTTTTATGCCAACCCTCGGCCCCCAAGATCTCCACTATGCGTCTGAAGGGAAGCACTACCGACTCTATGAGAAGCTCGGAGCCCATGAAAGAGATCTCGAGGGGACAAAAGGGACAGCGTTTGCTGTATGGGCCCCCAACGCCAAAAGAGTCAGTGTCGTAGGCGACTTTAATCGCTGGGATGGCCGCCTGTGTCCCATGAGATCCATGGGTACTTCCGGCATATGGGAGATATTCCTCCCAGGCGTAGGCCAGGGGCAACTATACAAATACGAGATCAAGACCAATGACGGACATCTGCGTATCAAAACAGATCCTATGGCATTTTTCATGGAGCCGAGGCCCGGTACTGCCGCTAAGGTCTGGAATATGGAAAAATTTCAGTGGGCAGACCAGGACTGGATTGAAAAAAGGACGAAAAGAGACGTCCTTGCAAGCCCCATGAATATCTATGAAATTCATCTGGGATCTTGGTTGCGCATCGCACATCAGGGATATCGTTGGGCCACATATCGGGAAATCGCCGAGCCACTGGTGAAACACATGAAGGGCCACGGATTCACCCACGTAGAACTAATGCCTGTCATGGAGCACCCCTTTGACGGTTCTTGGGGCTACCAAGTTACTGGATATTACGCCCCTACCAGCCGCTTTGGCACGCCTGACGACTTTAAGTACTTTGTGGATTTCCTCCACCAAAACGATCTTGGAGTTATTCTGGACTGGGTACCAGCTCATTTTCCTCGTGATGACTTCAGCCTACGTTTGTTTGACGGCACGGCCCTCTACGAACACGCTGATCCTCGAAAAGGAGAGCATCAAGATTGGGGGACCCTTATATTTAATTACGGTAGGAATGAGGTCCGGAATTTTCTCGTCGGAAATGCCCTGTTCTGGCTGGACAAGTATCACGTGGACGGCCTGAGAGTTGATGCGGTTGCCTCGCTCATCTACCTCGATTACAGCCGCAAGAACGGGGAATGGATCCCAAACGAGTATGGAGGCAACGAGAACCTGGAAGCAATACGTTTTCTGCAAGAATTTAACGCTATGGTTTACGGATCATTCCCAGGATGTTTCACCATAGCGGAAGAATCGACCGCCTGGCCTGGGGTAACTACTCCCACGTACCTAGGAGGCTTGGGGTTCGGCTTCAAATGGGACATGGGATGGATGCACGATACGCTGCAGTATTTTTCCAAAGACCCTATTCATAGAAGCTTCCATCATAACGACCTCACCTTTTCCATGATGTATGCCTACAGCGAGAATTTCGTCCTTCCCCTTTCCCACGATGAAGTAGTCCATGGAAAAGGGTCTCTGCTAAGGAAAATGCCTGGCGACGACTGGCAAAAAAAGGCTAACTTGCGATTGCTCTTCGCTTACATGTACACGCACCCGGGAAAGAAACTCTTAATGGCCGGATCAGAACTCGCCACCTGGAACGAATGGCATCATGAATCGGTCTTGGAGCGAGACTTGCTTCAATATCCCTTCCACAGAGAAATATCTGACTACGTAAAGGACCTTGGCAGACTCTACGTTTCAGACAGCGCTTTGTGGGCATGGGACCACCAGTCCAAGGGCTTCTCGTGGATAGACTGCAACGATAACTCCAACAGCGTACTGTCGTATATTAGGCGCGGCCCCGGCGGATACCTTGTATGTGTTATGAATTTTACCGCCGTGGTGAGATACCGCTACCGGATTGGTGTGCCGGAACTCACAACCTATCGAGAGATAATTAATTCGGACGCAAAGGCATACGGTGGAAGCGACGTAGGGAACGGCGGTTACGTTGTGGCGTTGCCTGGCGACCACCACGGCTACCCTCAATTTCTGGAACTCACCCTACCGCCTCTTGCATGCCTTATCCTAAGAAAGGCGTGAGCCTGTGGTAAAGTCGGAAGCTATAGTGCTTCTCTAAAACCCTGTCGGAATCAAAAACGGTTTGCTTGGACTGTCATGGCCATGTCATTGACCCGGAGTAGAATGGAGATTCTCTGTATTAACACTTCGGGTCATGCCTTGTCATACCCGACGTGATCGGGCGTCCAATATCCCTAGGTTCCCGTTTTCACAGGAACTACAGATGGACTCGTGCAGGCAATTCGCGTTTACTCTCGAGAATCGCTATACCTGACGGCTAACCAATGGCCAGAAACAATCAGGCATAAGAGATAAGGCAGCAGCCCCATTCTGCCCTTCGGAGCGCCCAGAAAGCGTTCTCTTTGGGAACGTTTCTTATGATATGTATTTCGCGCTCAATCTTACCGCCTATTTTCCTTACAAATTCTCGGAAATCAGCTATAGTGAGTCGATGAATATCCATGGTATTGTGCCATGGCTGAGGATGCGTGGCGCACATGGGCGTCTTGCCCGTTACAAGATATTCGAGGCTGATTTTCCAGTGGCCAAAATTGGGAAATGTTATGATGGATTTGGAGCCTACCCGAAGCATTTCTTTCACGACTTTTTCTGGATACATAAGCTGTTGTAATGTTCGACTCAGCACCACGTACTCATAACTGAGATCCGGAAAACCCTCCAATCCCTCGTCAAGGTCCAGAGTCATGACCCGGATACCCCTTTCGATGCATCGGATAACCTTCTCTTGGTCCAACTCCACTCCGCACCCTTCAACGTCCTTCTCGTCCCTCAATCTCTTCAACAGCGTCCCCGTCCCACAGCCTAAATCTAGTACTCGCGTTCCAGGGGTTATCATGTCTATAATAACGTTAAAGCCGACCTGAAACTCATGAAAAGGTGTTCTCGGTTCCTGAAATTCCACCGCTGTCATGGCTTTTATCAATCCTCGTTGTCAATGAACTGTGCTCAAGTCGGGCAGAACAGGTTTCATCCCGCAAAAACGCATCAGAGTTTCATCAAGCGAGTAACGACGCCCTGTCGAGGCCATACTCTTCAAGAAGTCCCCAGCCTCCATGGATTGAAACCATTCGACCCCGAAACGAGACTCCAGAAATTGTCTCATTGCGCTTGCCCCTGTCCATGCGCTCAGATAATCAAAAGAATAAAAATCGGGCTCCATGTCCACTAGGTACCCTTCAGGTTCATACACGAATCCTGTTGCCTCGTGAAGCCTTCGACAATATGGTTCCGAGTTCTTGATGTCGCCTGTGCGGTGAAGCTCTAGTTCTGCGAGAAACTTACCGATATATCTTCGTACGAGGCACAATCTTCTCAGACGCGACATTTCAGAAAGCCGAACGGCCTCACCAGAATCTAGTCCGCCCACGGATTGCGCCCACAAGGGGTTCTCAACCAATTCCATGAATAGAAACGCAAAAGCCTCATCGAGCGCTGTCGAACGATAGAGACGGCGGTATTCCAAAGGCAAATCCCTGTCGAAATGACTTAGATAGAACGCGTGTCCTACTTCGTGGAGCAGGGTCTCCATATCTATGAGACCGCCGACCGGCTTCATCAGGACGTACACCTCCCCGGGAATCTCTACCCCTATACACACGGCATCAGGATTCTTCGCGGCATAAGAATCCATATTTATCGATACGTCGGATCTCGCCATGAGATCAAACCCCATACCCTGAAATGTCCAGCTAATCTTTTCCCTCAATGACTCCACTGGGAAGTAACGGTCAAAGTCTTTTATCCGGAGGAGATAAAGGGCGTGGAACCTCCCAAGTCCCTCGAAAGGTCGTCCAATAACGTCTTCCACCCATAATGTCATGCCCTTGTTATAAGTGTCTGAGGTTTCCTCCAGATAATTCTCAAAGACTCGAGCGCTGTTGTCAAAATCTGCTCCCTTCTTTGCCTCGCAAAATGCCGAAAAATTAGGGTATCCGAATTTGTCCGTCACCGTGCGAATGGTCAGTTCCAACATGCCCAGCAGCATTGGATTAATAATGCCTTTGTGGAAGATCACACACTCGGAAAGCATGGCCTCTCTCTTGTCGAAATCTGATTGCGCCTGAAGCCAAGGGACAACCTCGAGAGCAGGTACCTTTTCCCCTGATACATGCATTCTGCCTCGCTCAAGGTAAAAGTTTAGCATGTCGGCCAATGACGAAACCTCTTCCTCGATGACAAGGTCTGTGCAAGCGTGAAAGAGCCGGTGGACGCGTTCAAGACCGTCGGATGTGTCGGCTTTTTTTAGATTCTTTCTGAGGAATTCCCATGTCTTGGGTCTAAGAGGTATGGGATGGGATTCCAATATGTCTGCGGTATTGAGGACTGAAACCCTCCCCAGCCTCGAATCCAGCGATTTGCGCGCTAATTCTACCTGCACTGCGTTTATCTCATGCATTATCTTATCTAGAGTGAGTTGACCCATGTGCCTTTCCCAAAAGCATACTTTCCGATCGCAAAAAAGCAATCTCTCGTAGCGATCCACCCATAGTACGATGGCCGCTTGATTGTCGCACGATGTCGAGGTTTGAAGCAGTTCAAAAAGGGAGGTGTTGAACCAAACTATCGCGTATTGAAACTAAGTAAAGCGAAATCTCACATAACGTCAAATCATACGTACGGCGATAATTGCTTACGATGAATGTAGAATGTTTCCTCAGGATGATACGCGGACCTCACATCATCTTCGGCCCGTTGCCTGACGCTGGACGCCACTCCTGCGGGCGTTTCGGTTGTGGTTTCCTGCATTATTTTTTTTGTTCATCAAGCACTCCCACGAACAATACCCATAAACAGAATAGGTCATGGTCTGGTTCGGGGTGAAATTTCTCCCACACGTTTTACATCTTTGCAAAATGTTCCTCCTTTGCGGTCAACAAACGCTGCCGGTTTAGCTTATAGATTTTGTGCCAACGCGACCCCTACGACTCGAGCTGGGGATTGTATCCCTCCACGTACTAACAAAGGACGCTACGAGTCAAACAGCCCTCGTGTATGCTAAGCCGCGTAGTTTTCTAACGACGCTGTTTCTTAGAAGCCAGCCCAGGAGTTTTGCCACGCCCAGTGCTTCTACTTCGAAAGGCTCACACCAGGAAAAGGTTAAGTTGGCTTCCTACTGGTTAGGTAACGAACACGCCTAAGGGGACTGACATATTCCCCCGTCCAATCACCAATTGCTGAAGAGCGATTTCAGGCTGATGGTCTATGCCAAAAGGGTTTACTCTAAATATTCAGAATGCTCCATCCCGGAGCCTTCGACGTGTCTCTTACCACTTGGATCTTGAGTTGTCAAATAATGCCCTGAGTACACAAAAAAAATTTTTCTGTGCTAAACAACAAATTGTGCTTACAGGCGTATGACGAAAAGCCTCCTATAACGAACAAATAACCTCGACAGCTCATCAACGTCCTTATACTTACATGTTGACAAATGATTTTGACTTCCGTTCCCGCTTCCGTTAGATTGAACACCGCGCCACGATTTGGCTTGAAAGACTCACAATGAAGAGCCTCTCCATACTGGCTGCCGTTGCCATTATTGGTATCCTCACTACCGCCTGCATCCCTTTACGTTTTTTGAAGGGGGGCCTGCACCGCAGCGTCGATGAAAACCTTACTATCGTCGGTCTCACCCAGGACCCCAAAAAATATCTCGAAAAAGAGATTGTTTTCTCCGTCCGCTATTACAAGAAGGGAGACTTGCCCTGTCCGCTGGGACCTAATTATATTAATATAATCATCGCAGACAGGGTAAGCTATATCACCTTGAATAAAGTTTGGATAAGAAAAGATCGCGCTTCCGTGCTGGATACCCTAAAAGAGATGGAGACCGTCATCATGAAGGCAAGAATCTTCGCGGTGGACAGCGCTAAGGATCCGAACTTGGAAACGCTTCAAATTGTAAAAGAATGATTCTCGACACAATGCAGAGGTAGATTGTGAAAAAAATTCTCATCACTAGTGCTTTGCCTTATGCAAACGGCGATATCCATATAGGTCACCTCGTAGAATACGTCCAGACTGACATCTATGTACGCTTCCTCAATCTCATAGGCGCAAACGTGCTCTTTATCTGCGCCTCAGATGCACACGGAACCCCTATTGAGATAAATGCATCGAAACGCGGCATCAGCCCAGTCCAACTCGTCCAAGAATATCATGCAAGACACCTTAGGGACTTCTCGCGGTTCGAGATACATTTTGACGAGTTCTATACGACAGACTCCCCCGAAAACAGAAAACACACGGAAAATATCTTTTTGAAAGCAAAACAGGGCGGCCACATCATTGAAAAGGACATCGAGCAATTTTATTGCAGCACGTGTGGGCGCTTCCTTCCAGATCGTTTCATCAAAGGCACGTGTCCCAACTGTGGAGCGGTGGATCAATATGGGGATGTCTGCGAGGCATGCGGCGCTACATATAGGCCCACAGATCTCAAAGATGCCCGCTGCGCGACGTGCGGAGCCTCCCCCGAAATCAGGACATCCCGCCATTATTTTGTTAAACTAAGCGATTTTTCTGAATTCCTCGACATGTGGACGTCCACTCCGGGCCGATTGCAGTCAGAGATACGTGGCTTTGTGCACAACTGGATCCAGCAAGGACTACAAGACTGGGATATATCCCGCGACGGCCCATACTTTGGGTTCAAAATCCCAGGCGAAGAAGACAAATACTTCTATGTCTGGCTGGATGCGCCAACCGGCTATATTGCCGCCACAGAACACTATTGCACCACCAAAGGCCTGTGCAAGGTAGAAGATTTCTGGGTGACATCCCGAGACGACGTCGAGATACACCATTTCATCGGTAAAGATATCGCCTACTTCCATACACTATTTTGGCCTGCGATGCTAAAGGCGGCCGGATACAAAACCCCGGACCACATCCACGTCCACGGATTTCTCACTGTGGATTCCAGGAAAATGTCCAAGAGTAGAGGGACATTCATTACAGCAGAGACCTTCGCTGAGTTTGTAAAGCCATTGTACCTGAGATACTACTACGCCACGAAGCTTTCCAATTCAATTGAAGACCTTGATCTCAACTTGGAAGAATTCGTCAATCGTACCAACTCAGAGTTAGTTAATAACATTACTAACCTCATCAGCCGAACCATCGGCTTTCTCAATAAAAGGCTCGACTCCCGGCTCGGCAAAATTCCAGAATACGTTCTTCCGTTAATTGAAAAAGTGGAGAAGAGCGTCCAAGCGGCGAAAGAAGACTACCTTGCCCTCCGCTTTAGCCAAGCGACTCTTGAAGCTCTTGCCATATCTGACCTGGCGAACAATTACATTCAGCAGAAAGGACCATGGACAACGGTCAAGACTGACCCAGAGCGCGCCCGAGACGAGCTGACCTTTGTCGTCAATTGTATTAAAATCATAACGATAATCCTTAAACCTATCTTACCCTCATATTGCTGCCGTGTAGAAAAAATCCTCCTCGTGGGCAAGTTAAATTGGCAAGACGCTCAATTTGATCTAGAGCGCAGGCTCATCGGACAGTTCGAAAAACTAGCCGAAAGACTTGAAATAGGGATCATGGAAAAAGTCATTGACGCATGTCGGTCAGGTGCGGCTTTGCGGCCTCAGGTCACAAAACAGGCCCCATTGCCTCCTTTGAAAGAGGAAATAACTATAGAACAGTTCGCAACCGTTGACCTCAGGGCCGGAAAAATCCTCAATGCAGAATATGTCGAAGGTTCGGACAAGCTCCTCAAGCTTACCGTGGATATTGGGTCAGAATCTCGTGCCATATTTGCCGGCATAAAGTCAGCATATACGCCCGATAAACTCGTAGGCAAAGTAGTGGCCGTGGTCTGCAACCTCAAGCCGCGAAAAATGCGTTTCGGCGTCAGTAATGGCATGGTCCTCGCCGCTGGAGACGAAGGGAATATCGCCGTATGCGAACTTCAGGGAGACGTGAGGCCGGGCAGCCCCATTCGATAAGCGCTAACGATCTGCAAAAACCCTCGCCTTCCATGAATCCTGACGCGCTCGCTCCTTATCGCCAACCATTTCATAACACTGGCTCCGGAGCATATACAGTTCCCCGTTGTAAGGGTTTGCCTTAGACGCTGCCTCGAGATCGCTGATCCCTTTGGGAATGTCGTGAAGCTCGACAAATAGCTTCGCCCGACGCATTCGGGCTTCAAAATGGTTGGGGTCTATGCTTAACGCCCTTGAATATGCTTCCACCGCCCTCTCTATATGTGAGTCAGCTACATGTATCTCCGCCATAGTCAAAAAAGCTGGCACATACGAAGAATCTTTCTCCAAGGCCTTGCCTACCATCTCTAGGGCCTGGGCGTTCTCATGCTTCCTTAACAATGCCTCCGCCATGAGTTGATACGGTGCAGGGTTGTCCGGAAGCAGCTTCATAGCCTGCTCAAGGTCTTCCACGGCCCGATCAAGATCACGGTCGCTAAAAAAAATGCTTCCGCGCAGTAGCAAAGCCTCCGCGTTGGTTGAGTCCAACTCCAGCGACCTGTTGAGGTCTTCGAGTGCGCGATCACCCCGAGACATGAGTTTGAAAATGTAGGCCCTCTTGACAAGAAGCCACAGATCATCAGGCTGCATGCCCAAAGCTTTGTTTATGTCCCTCAGGGCAAAAAAAAGATGCCCTAGGCCCATATACAGCATTGCACGATCAACATACGGCCTAGGGTTCTCAGGATCCAGGAGAATCGATTTCCTCAAATTTGTAAGCGCTTCGTTATATCGTCCTAAAAGAGTCAGTATGGACGCCTCGTTAAGATAAAGGACCGGATCGTTAGGGTTTGATTGTTCCAAAGTCTTATAATCTTTTAACGATTTTTCCAGTTCACAGGCAGCCCAATACGCCTCGGCGCGATACCAATACACCTCGTGCATGGATGGATCTAGTTCGAGCGCTTTGTTGAAGTCCATCAGAGCTTTTGAAAGATTACCATCTCTTAAGTAAGCATATCCTCGCCGGAAAATAGCCTGGGCGTTCTTCGGAGTGATTTTTATCAGCGCATCCATCTCAACCACAGCATCCTTATACTTTTTTTCTTCAATGGACGCTGCCGCATTCCCAAAATAGGCTCCCTCCTCTCGATCGTCCAATTCACGCGCCTTGTCGAAGCAGGCTTTGGCACTCTGAGTATCCTTCACCGATAGATATACAAGACCTAGCGATACCATGAGGGGGGCAGACTGTGGATTGAGTTCAACCGCCTTCCGTAAATCCTCTATAGCCGCAGAACAATCTTGGAGTTCAGCATAAAATCGGCCACGACCAGCCCACACCTCCCACGAATCAGGACTTATTTTCACAGCTTCATTATAATCCCCCAGGGCCGAAGCCCATTGTTCCAAGGCTTGACGCGCTCTCGCTCTCATGAGCAAACCAGCAAGGTCCGAAGGATTGGCCCTAATGAGTTGATCCAAAATTACTATGGCGCCCTCATAATCCCCCTTGGTTATGCGTGAGGAAGCCTTTTCTATCGACGAGCCCTGCTTCTCCCCGCAGGCGGTAAAAAAAGCAACCATCATGAATACCAACGCCAGATATTTTCCCAAAACCTTCAATTCAGCAAACCCATGGCCTTGATTCAGGCTGAGACCTCGAGAACTGGTATAACCGGTGTACGTTTCTCCAGCCATGTTGTCAATCAACTCACACCCAATCAACACAATAAGACTACGGACTGAGTGCAAGGTTTTTTTATTGCCAAACAAACACAATTGTGTACTAATATATAACATTATTTCAAATTGCTAGCTTTTAATGATAATATATCATATTACATATACGCGACATATAAATAAAAATAGAGGATAAACCATGCAACTGTCGTGGGAATACCTGCCTTACCTGCAAAACTTCTTCCAACTAAACTTCCTGTTTAGCAACCTTGAAGTGTCCTCTCAGACGCTCCTTTGTGCGAGACTTGGCTTTTTTATCATGGGCATTGCCGGCATCGGTTATGTCGCCTTGAAGATCAGTATCCGGCTCCTAGATTGCCTGCACGCCTTTCTAGCAGGGCTCGGCGCGCTTCCGAGAAGCTTTTTCCTCCTTCTCATACTTGTTATTCCATTGTCCCCGGAAAGCCTAGGATCCAGATGGATGGGATACATCCTTCTGGTTATGGCAATCTTAGGGTTGTCAGTCCTTAGCGCATTCGCTCTAGTTATCTGGAAGCACGGGGTCGATCAAACCTTGCGTCTTTTGGAGTACGTGAGAGTCAGGAAATCGGGTGACGGCCAAGGATACTACTCACCTCGAGACGTCCCAGAAGACAACCTCGTCAGGCCAACAATGGCGCCCCCAATTAAGGAGACTTCTTAAGAACAGTCCTATTTCGTTTTCTCCACTTTGATTAGGTACCGAAGCTCTATTTCATGCTCTCTGGGGTGGTCAGTCTCCAACAGCAGACGTCCCATGTAGTAGAACCGATCCTGTTCGGTTCCAAGATTCAGCACAAGCTTGAACAAAGTCGTGCTTCCAGGCTCTGCGCGCACCACTTGCGGTTCCAAAGATCCTGAAAGACTTCCTGCCGGAGATTTTATGCCGGTAATCGCGTATGGTTTGTCAGAAGAATTTTGCAATTTCATCTGAAAAGCTGTTTTTTGTTCCAATTTGTTCAGTTGCCGAGCCAGTGAAGCGGGTTCAACATTTATATTTCTTACTAAGTCCGCGAGAAGACTGAGCTTCACCACTGGTCTCACCGGATCGTTGGAATGGACGTAGATGGATTTCTCCTTGCGGCCTGGCCTCAACCCAGTCGTGTCAAACTCGGCCTCCAGGTTAGTCCTGCCCCCTGATGGAATTTCTGAATCCCCCTTGATTGTTCGAGTGCAGCCGCACGTTGCATGGAGTTTCTCTATGCGCAGGAACTGATCTCCAGCGTTAGTGACCACAAATTCGTGCTTTACCGTTTCTCCATACAGCACTTTCCCAAAATCGTAAGCCTCACTGTCAAATACTATTCTGGGGCCTCCCGCGATCGCCAGTCTGACAACCGAAATAAGCAGCAAGGGAATCAAGATAGCCACGAAACGTGCCATGCTAGATCTTCTCCTTTTCAACATGAGTCGGCAGTGGTATCATATTTGATGTCTGCCGACCAGAATCAGCCCGGACAGCAGTACCGAGAGAATGGCATGAGCCCCCTTCCAGGTTGGTGTGTCAGTATAATACTACCTCGCTTCAAAGCAACATCTATTGGCCTGCTAGGGATGCCCACGAACTTAACTCTTCACGCCTCAGTTTCCAGAGCCCGTCGCGCAGCAATTGCCCGGCGAAACTTGTGTGGTCTCCTCGGGACGTCAAACTCTTCGCCCAATGCCGTTTATTTGCCCAGAGCCTGGATGCCGTTGCACGGGGATGCGAGTCTGTTTTATAAAGGTCCAAGATCTCGGAACGCACATACCATGAGTTTGTAAAGCCTTCCTAAGGAGCATACAGTGTTTGGTATATCGATGTGGGAACTTGTCTTGATCTTACTGGTCGCTCTCATCTTACTGGGGCCGCGCCAATTGGCCGAGACCGCCCGCGTTGTAGGCAAGCTCTACAGGGAGTTGCTCAAACTTACCTCCGAGGTGAAAGACACGATAAACCTGGATGCCCTAACTGACATAAGCACCCCCAAATACGAGCCGCCCCCAGAGACTGATCTGCCAAGAAATCCTGCAAAGGCTCAGGAAATAATATCGGGGCCAGGAGAAAAAACGGGGCCCGATTTTTACGCAGAGCTGCTCGAACAATCAGCCGAAGCCCCCGATACAGAACAGCATTCCCCTGATGAAAAAGACGATTCAAAGCAAGATTACGAAGTCAAAGAGAAAAAAGCCTCAGCAAGAAACTCTCCGGAGGAACGTGGACCTATCCATTGATCCATCGTGATAGAGTAGAAAGTGAACCCTGTGAGGAACGATATATTCATAAACTGTGGACATATAAAGCTTGAGGGCGTCCTGGAAATTCCAGGAGATGGTCAGAGCCAGGTACCCGGCGCTGTGATCTGCCATCCCCATCCTCTGTACGGAGGCACGATGCACAGCAATGTCACCCGTGCCCTTAAGAAAGCATTCTTGGAGAGAGGTATCGCCACGCTCAGATTTAATTTCAGGGGAGTAAGTCGAAGCGAGGGGAAACACGGCAACGGCATTGATGAGATGCAAGATGTGAGGGCTGCTCTAGATTCCCTTGAAGCAACACCGACAGTGGATTCTAGCAGAATGATAGTCGCAGGCTATTCCTTCGGCTGCTGGGTGGGCCTGCGGGCTGTAAATGATGATACGCGTCCGGCAAGACTTGTAGGTGTTTCGCCCCCTCTAAATATGTACGACTTCAGCTTCATGCGATCGAATCTGAGGCCAAAGCTCTTTCTGGTCGGAGACCAAGACTTTGTCTGTCCGGTATCCTCATTTAGGAAGTTCGTTGATGAGTTGCGTCCTCCTAAAATGACGTTCATATTGAAGGGTGTTGATCATTTTCACACGGGTAGTGAAGACGATATAGTTTCCCTCGTCCACTCATTCTTAGATGCTTACCCCCTTCAGAATACCGCTAGATAATGCTTTGTTCCAAGGAAAGTTGCCCCTGACATCTTCCAGCGAGGAGTATGCTTAAATGGGATTTTTGGCCAGATCTGTCTCTTTTGTACGATATCATGTGAAAGGCGTCGTAGAGACTGGGTTTTGGGATACCATACGCGAAGGCATCGCAAACGGCGCGTTTCGCAAAAAAGAAGGACCCGGAGATGAAATAGGCTCTGGTTGGGTATCTCTACAAGACTTTGATGACGGCGAATTCATAGGCACTTCTTATATCTACGGTAACTATGTCGGGCTGTCATATAGACTGGACGTGGTTAGGATACCCGCAAGAGTACTGGAAGTCCATTTCAAGAATGAAAGAAAAAAACTGCTCGAGCAGTCCGGGCGGCCAAGGCTTTCATCGCATCAAACCCGTAACCTAAAAGAGAGCATCAAGGAATCGCTCAAGGTACAGGCTTTCCCCTCGATTCAGGTGGTGGATCTGGTGTGGGATACAGCCAAGGGCCTCGCTTATGTCGCCACGCATTCTCAACGCTTACGGGAGAGGGTTGAAGATCACTTCAAAAAAAGTTTTGGACTGACTTTGATCCCAATGGCACCGTTCATAATGGCCGAACAATTGCTCGGCTCTACTAGGGATAAGTCGAAACTCGAACAATTGCAGCCCGAATCTTGGGCGCCCTAACGAGGGACGAAGCGAATGGATCTTGTAGATATACTCAAAAATAAGGCATTTCTCGGCAGAGAATTTCTCACATGGCTTTGGTTTCGGTCGGACGCGTCCGACGGCATCGTGGAAATACCAGGTAAAAGTACCATCGAGTTGCATTTCCTAGATAAGATGGTCCTAAACCTTTCAGGTTCGGACAGCCCCCAGACGGTTACCATAACAGGAGGGCAATCAGAACTTAGGGAGGGTATGGCAGCCCTAAAAGAGGGAAAAAAGATAGAAGAAGCTAGAATCTCCATCAAAGACGCCCACGAGGAATTTACGGTGGTCGTCAAGGCGTCATGGCTTTCATTCAGCGGTTTCCGTCCACCCCCATCGCTTCCGTCAGACTCGACTGATTCCCTCGAAGGGGAAGGACTATTTATGGAAAAAATGTACTTGCTTGAGCATTTCCTTGACATCGTTGACGAACTGTTTGAGTTTTTCCTGAAATTAAGGTTGTCCGATACGTGGGACGCGAGAGAACTCCCTGCAATCAGAGAATGGATCAGGAGAGAGGCCGGATAGGCATCCCTTCTTTCGGGATTGACAAGACGCTCCCGATGGACGTAAATAAAAAGGAGCCTGAGTCCGAAATATGCAAGCAGGTCCATGATCCCCGATAGCTCAATCGGCAGAGCGGGTGGCTGTTAACCACTAGGTTGTAGGTTCGAGTCCTACTCGGGGAGCCAAACCCATAAATAAAATCAAGATGTTACATACCTAAAAAGATTGGGGAACTTTCAAGTTCACGCGTTGCGTGAATTTTGCGTGAAATTGGTCGACAAAGTTCTGTGTCTTTCAATTCACTTTTCTTTCAAAACTTTTTTGTCCTATCCTCTCATTAATTATCAAATTCGACTGGAACAATAAAAGGTTGGGCGAAGATGAAAGTGAAATACAAACTGACAGTCGGATACTTACTGGTAGCTATACTCATTACCCTCAGCGGGATCTTCGGACTTTATGGTACTGAGAGAATCATAAGATTGCTCGAAGGGAGAGATGAGCAAGTCAGATCTGTTTTCATGCTGGCTTCCAAACTGAGTGTTGGTGTTAAGGATGCAGAGAATGATGTTGTGATGTGCCTGGTGCTCGGAGACAAGGTCCTCAAGCGAGATTATGTTAATCATATTAAAGAGTTGAAGAATACAGTGACCATGTTGGACCAGAGAGTGACAATTCCCGGAGGCAAGGACATTGTTTCCGTCATTAAGTCAGAGCTTGAGCGAGTCGCTTCATCTGGTCATACTTTGCTAGAAGCATTTGACACCGATGTGGAGAACAAAGGAAGTTTTGTCGCCTCGGAATATGCGGACTTGATATCAGCGTTCACGACATCAACCTCGAACCTTAGAAGATATGGTTTGAAACTAGCGGAATTAGAGACTGATTATTTAAACAGACAGGAGCCGATAACAGCTTCTCTGGACCTGGTTTCGTATGCGAAGAGGCTGCAGGCTCATCTCATGGGTTACTTTCTCCTTCATGATGAAGTTGACCGAAAGAAAGTCTTGGACAGATATCAAGCGATGAAGGATGCAATTTCTGCCCTAGAAAAGAGACTGAATGATCCTTCAGCGCAACAAATCCTGAATCATGTAATGATAGACATGGAACAGTTAAGACCGGAGGTTGAGAAATTGGTGGCACCAAGAGTGACAGAGTTTCGAGATAAATCACCGGCTTTATATAACGCTGACTCAATCCGCAAGGTGTCAACACTTACTGATAGCATCAGGGATAGAGGAATGGCTCTTGCTCAAATCAGTGTAGATTTGGAGATAGAACCAAAGAAGGCTGCGGTCGAAAGAGCTCGTTTTATCCAATTCATCATAATAGGTGTCACGGTTGTCCCAGTTCTCTTAGCTTTTATTCTGGGATATGCAGCGAATAAGACTGCAAACGAGTTGGATGAATCCAGAATCAGGCTAATCCAGACAAACGATGAACTTAAGATAACGAACGAGCGATTGAGAATAGAAATCCTTGAGCACCAGAGGTCGGAAGAAGAGAAAGCCGGTTTGATAACGAACCTTCAGGACGCCCTTGCTCAAGTGAAGGCACTGAGTGGACTCATTCCGATCTGCTCCTCATGCAAGAAGATACGTGACGACAAGGGATACTGGCATCAGGTTGAAACATACGTTAGAGATCACTCCGAAGCAGAATTCAGCCATAGTATCTGTCCGGATTGTATCAGGAAGCTGTACCCAGACCTTGCCGATAGCATTCTAGGTTCTCGAGAAGAAAAAAACGTTTGAGAACCGAGCTTCGCAATAATAGACCTTAATCCCGAATCTTCGACCTCAGTTCCTGTAGTTCTTTCATGATGTCTAATAATTTGAAAAAAAATCACTCTTCAAAGGATTCTACCTTTTCGGGCTACCCCTTCAATCCTACAAGAAATGACTTTCTATTGAAGTATCGCTAAGAAATTCAGATTTACCTTCCCTACTCCGTCCTATTGTTCATTCGGGAGATTTTGGAGTTGCGGGAGTTGATTGAGGTTCCTTTGATTTAGGACCTTTCCAAGGTTTCAGGTATGAGACAGGAACGGTATAGGTTTTGGTCATCGTGGAACTCCCTTTGGTTGGATTGATCGGGAGAGAGACTTAAGCCATCGATGTAAGGACAATGTCAAGCTATTGAAGACGACGTAATGAAGAAATTTATACCGGTGAGAGTTCCTGTAATTTCTCCTTCAATGCTTGTATCGGACGTTTGCGACCTAGAGGACTGAGAATAGTTAGATTTAATTTGCTATTGAGGTCCCAAATATCCGTTGATTCCAGTCCCCCGGAGTCCCCAATAATGTATTCCAGTTGCTTTTTCAGATCATTCATACACCCCAATACCTGACGATTATTGGATTTCTGGTAACTCAGGTATTCACAATGGGTCAAAACCGCTTCGATCTGGACCTGAGGAATTTTTTCGTGGAGTAAATTTTTAAATAGACTTTGACCAAATATGAACTTAAATGACTGGAAGTCCGGTTTTGTCAGGCCAGGAATGAACATCGAGAAGAGAGTCACGTCATTCGTCAATAAAACACACTTCTTTCTTTCAATGCGGAGGAGATTTCCATGCCAACTCCAGAAGGGATCATCAGGAGTTTCATCAGTTACTTTGGGTTTCAGCTCCGACAATAATTTTTGGGTGCAATGGATTATCATATTCTAAGATATGGGAGTCTGACGTTTTTTGGGGGAAGGAATGTCATCTGTGAATCAAAAATTGTTTAAAATCGTTTCATGAATGTTTCGGTACAAGCCCGCCAGGGAATAGTTCTCATTTTCCCTTGTAGAGATCTGGATATAACTTCTTCGCACACTCGGGACAGACGCTATGACTGAAATCAGCATGAGTTCTATCCCGGACGTACACTTCCACCTGAACCCAATTGCCATGATCATCCCTGATTTTCTTGCAGTTCGCACATATTGACAAAAGTCCTCGCAAGGTCCTCACTTCAACCAAGCTCTTCTCTAGGTGCTCAACGTTTTCTCTCAAGGCTGCTTCCGCCTTCAAAAGGTCCCGATTAAAACGCTCAGTGTTCAACATGATGTAAGAGAATGTAATGACTATTTGAAATGCCATCGTAGTCACAAAAAAACCGGTTTGAAATGGATTTCCGGTGAAGATTTGGAAACCAAAAGTAATGAAAGTCCAGATACCCCAGATAATCACCACAGTACTCATGAGCGCCATCTCAAGACCAAGAATCAGAGAAAACGTGGATCTTATTGCATGATAATTTTTGAAGACCACGAAGGATGTCAAGAAATGAGGCACGGAGAATGTCAAGGACATAGTGATAGCCCTCAATGGTGCTGAATCGAAGAAAAAGATAGAAAAACCCGAAACCAAGGCACTCACCACTGGAAGCGCATACCAACCACCAAACATCTCCTTCAACCCAAGAAACCTCTTCATTCCGCTCAGATAGAGAATACCGGCCAAGGGGAATGAAAAGTTTTGGATTACTATTGATATCGGAACCGGTATGGTTCCCCGGAAAACAATCATGAGATAACCAAGAGCGATACAGCCTCCCCCTGCTGTCCAGTGACCAAAACCGGGGTAATTATTGGATCTCAAATAAAAGAAGACCATTATGAGCATCAAAATAAAATTAACAACTGCACAAGCTATGAATAGAGGGTACATGAGGGCTTGCTCGACATCCTGTGGGCAAGTCAAGTTGGGGACTTAAAGGAATAAGCCGTTGGTTCCAATTGACAGGTGCCCTATTTCTAAGGGTAAAGAAGATATCATCGAGCTTTGCCCGACGTCAATTACAGTTGTGCACTGATGACAATGCTACTTGTGCATATTGTTGACAGTTTTTTTGGTCCTGGTAGGGGACCATATGGTTATTGTTCCTCCTGTGGTAAATTTTGCTCTGGGTTTTGTTTAAGAGCTTTATCAGTTCTGAAACTTGATCCTGTGAGTTCCAGGATAGTGCAGTGATGGACAAGGCGGTCTATGGCTGCGGCTGTGGTCATTGGATCTTTGAATATCCTGCCCCATTGCGAAAAGACAAGGTTGGAGGTGATCAGGACACTTTTTCGCTCGTATCTTTCAGCCAGAAAGGTAAAGAGCACCTCCATCTCCTCTTGTTGTTGTTGCACATAGCCGATGTCATCTA
>Ga0172368_10003820_pt1 | contig 17901 bp, 15 predicted proteins | sample Lak11m_FD_114540 | JGI IMG/M metagenome (GOLD analysis project Ga0172368, IMG submission 114540) | Freshwater microbial communities from Kabuno Bay, South-Kivu, Congo - kab_022012_11m | ecosystem: Environmental > Aquatic > Freshwater > Lake | place: Democratic Republic of the Congo: South-Kivu...
CGCTGGTCAGGTCATCGTACCATGCGCATGAACAGGTGCGCGCGTTGAGCGTGGTGCACCGCAAGTTGTACGGCGATGGCGCCATGACCGGCGGATCTTGAACACCCAGGGCAGCAAGGGCTGATGCCAGAGCAAAATTAAAGCACCAACAAAAAAACAGATCCATGACGACCTTCCGCATACCCAGAGGGAGGTCGTTTGATTTTGCGGCAATCACTGCGATTTAGGAATCAATGCTATACTTTTCAAAATCCGCATTGATTGTACATACAACAAACCCGACAACGCTAGGAGAAAAGATACGCATGCGTAAAAATATTGTTCTTACGCTGAGCGGTTCGGACCGCGTTGGCATCGTTGATTCGGTAACTGGCATTTTGGTAAAGTATGATGGGAATGTGGAAACCAGCCGAATGGCCCGGCTGGGAGGCGAATTTGCGATGCTGATGCTGATATCCCTTCCTGAAGAACAGCAGGCCAACCTGGAACAGAGCCTGCAGGAATTGCGCAGGCAGGGTTTCCAGGTTACCAGCAAGCCAACCGGGCAGGATCTTGAGCAAAAATACAGCGGCTGGCTGCCATTTCAGATCGAAGTACACGGTGCAGATCACGAGGGCATCGTGCACCAGTTGGCACACTACCTGACGCAACGCGGGATCAATATCGAAACAATGGAGACGGGTATTATTCCTGCCCCAATGAGCGGCACGTTGTTTTTCTCGATGAATGCGGTGGTACTTGTACCGCCCGCCTTATCGCAAAAAGACTGGCTGATGGACATGGATGATGTCGCCGACAGGTTGAACGTGGAGATCAAGGTTGCCGCACTGAAAAGGGAATAAGAAGAACTGTTAAGTCTGAATAAATAATAACAGGGCTGTTGCGCCGGAACGGCACAGCTGCCCTGTATTTAATTCACCCGGCACGAAACGGGTTCTACTGAACCACGATATTTACCTGGTAAAGAACTGTTGGCATGCCACAAGGTGGCGTTGCCTGGCGGCAAAGCGGGTCACCAGATGCGCTCAATGTGACTGTACCAGCCTTGAGGGTTTCATATACTCCCTGGGCGCCGCGGATCACAGCAATATTTTTTACCCGGCTAATGACGGTTGGATCGCTGAGGTTGATATCCCATATATATTCATCGCCCAGTTGGAGCAAAAAGCTTTCTCCGAGCTTGACAATTACAGTTTGGCCCTGGTCATTACGGGTGATGGTTTTTTGCCCATCCGTGTCCGGGAAAGGAGGAGTGTCTGTCACTGGAATAGGCGTTTGCAGGTTGATGGTAGACCCTCCCTGCCCGGTTGAAACCTCCGGGCTGGTTTCGACTGGTATCACGCCAGTGGGCTCCACTTGCACTGTTCCGGCTGGCTCCTCAACAATTGGGTTGGTTGTAGTTGGAGATGCAGATTGAGAAGGTTTTGGTTGCGGCAAGCAGGCTGCAAGCGCAAATGCGGTTAACAACAACACAGATAAAATTGGCAATAATATTTTCATTTTCAAACTCCCGTAGGTTGGTTCGATAAGCTGTTAACGCCGGGCGCAGATAAATTGTTCCAATATTTTGAGATTGGCAGCTGAATAATAAGCCCCCACCCGCAAATTCGCGAGCAGGGGCCGGGTAGAAAAACAGAGCAGGTTTAAGAACCACCTTCAGGCTTGCGATAATTGCGCAGCACATTAAAACCGACCAGCATCTTGCGTTCTTCATCCCACAGACGGTAGCCAAGCGACTTCATGCTTCTGAAGAAGGTCAAAGGTTTGATGTGGAAGAGAGGATTTTCGCGGTAGGCAACTGAAAGCTTGTAATTGGGAATCTTCGGGCTGAGGTGGTGGATGTGGTGATAGCCAATGTTACCGGTAAACCAGTTCAAGATTGCCGGCAACTTATAAAAAGAACTACCTGTGACACCAGCCTTGAAAAACTCCCACTGGTCGTGACGGGCCCAATAAGTGCCTTCGAAATTATGCTGAACATAAAATAACCAGACACCGGCGGATGTGGCGATGAGCAGGATCGGCACTTCCACCAGCAGGAACGCCTGCCAACCTACCGCTCGAATGAGAATGACCACCAACCCTGCCAGCGTTATATTCGTCCACAATACACTGGTGCGCTCGCGCTTACCGGCGGATGGGGTGGCAAAACGCTGCAGAACAACAAAATCAATGAACGAACCAACGGTGAACAGGATTAACGGGTTGCGCAGGATGCGATAGCCAAAGCGCTTATACCAGGGCATGGCCAGGTATTCCTTCACGGTCAGGGTAAGCACATCACCGGTGCCACGCCGGTCCAAATCGCCTGCCGTGGCATGATGGATGGAATGGTCGCGTTTCCACTGGTAAAAAGGCGTCAACACCAGGAGGCCAACCAGGCTTCCTACAATCTCATTGGCACGGTGATCCTTAAAGAATGAACCATGACAGCAATCGTGGAAGATAATGAATATGCGCACCATGAAACCGGCAGTGGGGATTGCCAGGAGCAGGGTGAGCCAGACACCAACACGCAGGCTAAAAACCATCAGGATCCACATGGCAATAAACGGCAGGACCGAATTAAGGATCTGCCAGATACTGCGCCATGTATCAGGCATTGCATACCTGGCGACGATGGCCTGCCAGCGGATCTGGGAGTTACTTTGGGTCATGAACAACTCCTTGTTCCCGAATTTATCGTTTAAAGGTTCAGGAAGTATAAAGAAAAACCATCGAGAGAATTCTCTACCTACATTTTACAGCAAAGAGGTAGCAATTATTCTTATAGTTTGGTGAGCAAATCAGTAAGGGTTATATCTGCCAGGGAATGCAAACGCAGGGTCTCTCCCTGGATGTTCAAGTGACGAGTGATCGGATTGGGCACGGCTACAACCCGCACACCCGCCCGCCCGGCAGCAATGATACCGTTTAACGAATCTTCAAAAATGATCGCTTCATCAGCCTCCACACACAAAGCGCTGAGCGTAGCCAGGAACAAATCCGGGTGAGGTTTGATCCTGGTCACATCTTCGCTACATTTGATCACATCAAAGAAATGAAAAAGAGCGCACCGTTTGAGGTGAGTATCCACCCAGGAGTGTGACGAACTGGATGCGACCGCCAGTTTCATTCCGCAAACCTGCCCCTGGCGCAGCAGATCCTCAACCCCTGGCAGGATCCTGCTTTTTATAATCAGTTCCATTCTGCGTTTTTTAATCCTGGGCCAGAAGGTTTCAGCATCAATATCCCGCCCGGTCAGGGCACGCAAATATTCCAGCGGTTCAAACTCACGGTCAAATTCAGAACCAACCACGCGGCCATAGACCTCAACAGGCAGATCATGTCCAAACTCATTGTAAACTTCATTGATGGCATAATACTCAGGCGTTTCGGTATCAAGCAAGAGACCATCAAAATCAAAGATCAGGGCTTTTAACATAGAAATTGATTTTACCAATGAAACCCTGTTGTAGCGGTTCGCAATCTCGTGCATAATAGGAATGTTGGTAAAAGCCAATTCCCCCAAGAATGGGGCAAAGAAATCGACACCCATCCCACCCGGTGATGGGATCATCCAAACCATGGTGAATATATGCAAATCACGAGCAACCGGTTGTCAAGCGAAAATGCCAGCCCGATCAAATTCGTCCAATCGCCCAATCACGGCAAGGTGTTATCTGAAAAAGCCTTTATCATCATGCATTATTCTGGCGGTCCAGATCTGCAAGCATCGGTATCATGGTTGATAAATCCAGCCAGCCAGGTCTCAGCGCATCTTGTCATCGGCCGGGATGGCAGCATAGTCCAGCTGCTGCCATTCGACACCGTCGCCTGGCATGCCGGTCAAAGCACCTGGGGAGGCTATTCTGCACTGAATAACTATTCAGTGGGGATAGAGCTGGATAACGCCGGTATGATGAAACGTTCAGGGAACCATTGGCTCTCATCATTTGGGAAGATCTACCCGGATGATGAAGTGATCACGGCACCGCACAAAAGCTTTCCCAATGTAATGTATGCCTGGCATAAATATACCGATATCCAGCTGCAGGTGGCAGCGGAGGTGGTTGCCACCTTGGTCCGAACCTATGGATTCAGGGAAATACTCGGCCACGATGACATAGCTCCCAAGCGCAAATGGGATCCAGGTCCGGCCTTTCCGATGGAAAAATTCCGGCAGGATGTATCGGCGCTGGTCAAAACGTCAAGCCCAATTCCAGAACCGGCACCCGTCCCTACGCCCTCACCAAACCCAATACCCACTCCTGCCCCTGATCCGGCACCAACACCTGCGCCAGCGCCCACGCCTGCGCCAGTGCCAGTTCCGGCACCACAAGAAAACAAACCTGTGCGCTACAAGGTGGAAAACCTGGATACCGGTCAAAGTGATGAGTTCACCTGGAGCACAGCTTTCAAACCAGTGGTGCTGCTGCCGGTGCCGTATGTTTCACAACTGGGCCCAGGGGCCGATGTTCATCACAACGACTGCGGTGCAGCCTCGGCGATCATGCTACTGAGGGCCTATCTCAACTTGCAAATGACACCGGATGAGTTTTACACCAGGTTCGCCCTGCCAGGCGACCCGTTCCTGAGTGTGATCCAACTGCGCAACGCCATGGGAAGCCTGGGCTTGCTGACAGATTTCCGGGCATCACTACTGGTGCAGGATCTATTCGCGGCCTTGGCGGGTGGCAAACCACCGATCGTGCTTCTGCGATACAAAGTACTGTTTGAAGCCGGCTTGACAGAGAAATCCTTTGAGGGGCCGCATTTTGCGGTGGTGGTTGGCATGGATGTCAAGAATATCTTTATCCACGATCCGTTGTACAGCAATCCGGTGGATGGCAATGCCCACACCTACCCGCTGGATATCTTTTGGAAAGCATGGAAGGAAGTGGCCAATGACACCAAGTATCCAAACCCGGAACGCGGAGCGATCATCCCAACAGCTGGGATTGGATTCCGCCTAGCACGCAAGGTAAAGGTTAATAACGGCACACTCAATGTACGCTCGGGACCGGGGACTAATTTCCAGGTAGTGGCCGTTGCCAGAAAAGGAGATGTTTTCGAGGTTACCCGCGAATTAAATGGTTGGGGCGAGATTGGCGAAAACCGCTGGTTTGTATTGTCATACACGGTGCCAGCCTAAAAGGCAAATTAATTAACAGGATGGGCTGTCCGAAAAGTCGGGCAGCCCATCCTGTGTCTATTTGATAACAATATACTAAAAGAGTTTTAAGACCGCCTGCGAAGCCCATGCAAAAAGAGATTGAGGGATGATGCTGAATGCAACCGTCAGCACTGCGCAGGCAGCAATGGTGAATTCCAACCAGCCCTCGCGGGTAACCTTTGGGCTGCCATCTTTCATGTACATGGTCACAACCACGCGCAGATAATAGTAGGCTGAGATGAGCGATGTGAGAACGCCGATCAGGGCCAACCAGTAGATTCCACCTTCCATGACCGCGCGGAAAAGGTAGAGTTTACCTATCAATCCAAGAGTAGGAGGCAGGCCTGTCAAGGAGAGCATGAAGATTGTCATGGCAGCAGCCAACAGGGGATTTTTCCTACCCAAGCCCGCGTAATCAGCAATGGCAAGGCCTTTACCTTCAGCCTGTTCGAGCGCAATGACAACACCCCACGAACCGAAACTTGTGATGGTATATGCCACAAGGTAGAACAGCCCGGCAGCCACAGAAACCAGACGCACAGCCGGATCAGCGGGCACGAAGGCCATCAAAATATAACCCGCCTGGGCGATGCTGGAATAAGCCAGCATGCGCTTAATATCAGTTTGGGCAACGGCGATGATATTACCAACGATCATGGTCAGGGCAGAAAGAACTGCCATCACAGGCATCAGGTCAATAGCCAGAGAGGGGAAAGCCGTGGCAAAAACACGCAGAAGGGCAGCAAAACCGGCAGCCTTGGCGCCGGCCGCCATAAAGGCTGTCACCGAGGTCGGAGCGCCCTGGTAAACATCAGGGGTCCACATGTGGAACGGCACCAGTGCAACTTTGAAACCAAAACCAACCAGGATCAGCGCCGCGCCAATCAACAGCAGGGTGGCGTTGGCCGCCCCGCCCGTAACGGCAGCCACGATACCATCAAAGTCGGTGGTGCCGGTTGCGCCAAAAACCAGGGCAATGCCATACACCACGAAACCGGTGGCAAAGGAGCCCAGCAAAAAGTACTTGATGCCTGCTTCTTCCGATTCTGTGCGCGGGAAAGCAAAGGCAGCGAGCACATACAAAGGAATGGAGAGTAGTTCCAGCGCCAGGAAGGTAATGATCAAGTCTGTGGCTTGCGACATCAGCATCATGCCGGTTACGCTGAGCAGCATAAGCACGTAATATTCGCCGCGCTCAATCTTCATTCGGCTTAAGTAACCGTAGGCGACCGCGATACCAAACAGACCGGTCAGGAGGAAAAGCAGGTTGAGAAAATTAGAGAAACCATCCAGCACAACCATGCCGCCGAAACCAACAGACTGGCTTCCCAGTTGTGTCAGGCATAAGCCGGTCGTCAGCGCCAGGCCGGCGGCAGCAAGCAACGCCGTCAACCACTTGCGTTCCCTGGGGATGAATAAATCCACCAGGAGCAGCACACAAGCCCAGACCGCCAGGGTGATGACAGGGAGGATGGTATTAATATCAATTTGGGTCATATCCACTCCACAGTCCCAAAACATCGGGACTACAGTCAACTCTTATTTAAACGGAATGAGCAGTTTCTCCACCGCCGGGGCGATGAGATCAAAGAAGGGCGCGGGGTATAAACCAATCCAGAAAATAAGAACAATAAGCGGCAGCAAGGTGATGATCTCCCGCGCATTCAAATCACGTAGAGCTTGACCATGGTGCTTGACTTCAGCCACGATCGAGCCGACAGGGCCAAGGAACATTTTCTGGAACATGTACAGGATGTAAATGGCAGCCAGGATGACGCCACCTGCCGAGAGGATGGCATATAAAGGTGTGCCAAAGGCCTTGGATCCAAAAGCACCCAACAGGATGGTGAATTCACCGACAAAACCATTCAACCCAGGCAAACCCATCGAAGAAAGGGCCACGATCAACATGAGTGTGCCATATACGGGCGTTATCTTCCACAGCCCGCCGTAAACGGCGATCTCGCGGGTGTGGGTCTGCTCGTAGATCATGCCGACGAGCAAGAACAGGGCACCAGTGCTGAGACCGTGGTTGATCATTTGCAGGATGGCACCTTCAACACCCTGGGCGTTGAGAGCAAAAAGGCCGAGCATGACGAAGCCGAGGTGACTGACGGAGGAATAAGCAACCAGCTTCTTGACATCCTTCTGCGAATAGGAAACCGCTGCGCCATACAGGATGCCGATGACAGCCAAGACAGCAATCGCGGGCGCATACTTTACGGCCGCATCGGGGAACAACTCCAGGTTAAAGCGCAGGAAGCCATATGTACCCATTTTCAGCAGAACCCCTGCCAGGATCACGGAACCAGCGGTGGGTGCTTCCACGTGGGCATCCGGCAGCCAGGAGTGCAACGGCCACATCGGGACCTTGATCGCAAAAGCGGCTGCAAAAGCGATGAACAGCCAATTCTGGATGCCGGGGGCGATACCACCTTTGGCCAGCAGGTCGGGTACGCTGAAGGTACCCTGGTTGACGCCGAGCCACAGGATGGCTAGCAGCATCAGGATGGAGCCAGCCATTGTATACAGGAAGAATTTGACAGCAGCATATAGGCGGTTTGGACCACCCCAAATGCCGATCAGGAAGTACATGGGGACCAGGGTGAATTCCCAAAAAATATAGAACAGGAACAGGTCCTGCGCCAGGAAAACACCCAGCATGCCCACTTCCAGCAGCAGGAAGAAGATCATGAAATCCTTGACACGATCCTCAACAGCCGTCCAGGTGGAAAGGATGGAGATGGGTGTCAGGAAGGTGGTCAACAACACGAGCAGGATGCTCAGGCCATCAATCCCCAGGTAATATTGGATGTTCCAACCCGCCACCTGGATCCAACTGTGCTGCGAAGCCAGTTGAAGATCGGGGTTGGCGGAATTAAACATCGAGAGCACCCACAGCGAAATGCAAAAGTTGATGAACGCAGTGCCCAGTGCCGTCCAGCGGATGGCGGTTTTGGCTTCAGACTTGATGAACAGAAGCACAAGCACGCCAACCAGCGGGAAGAAGGTCACCAGAGTGAGGGGTTCAAACAAGAAGTTCATAGTACATCCTCTCAGCCTTGATTAAGTCTTTACTTCAAAAGTAGATAGCCAAGGATGGCCACCACGCCCAACAATACGGACAGGGCATAACTGCGCACGAAACCATTCTGCAGCTTGCGCAGGGAATTCGCAGAAGATTGGATCGCATCAGCGAGCACTTTGGATATTTTGTCAACCACACCCAGATCGACCGGATCTGCCAGGAAGCGTGTCAACCCGACAAAACCTCTGGCGATGATCGAATCGTGGAACCACTCGTGCCAGATGTCCCAATCGACTTTCTGCGCCAGGAAATGGGCCAGGTCCATGTAACGTTCAACGAACAGGAACCAGTAGGCCTCATCCACGTAAAACTTGTTTTCAGCGCCAGTGTACAAAGCGGAAATCGGCCAGGGCATCTTCTTGATCGGGTCAACCTGCCCGGTCCTGATCGGGTTGCGCCCGTAAAGCAGCCAGGACAGCCCGATGGCAGCCAGGGCCAACACCGTGGAAATAACCGCCACAGTCAAGTTGAACTCGCCTGGGACGATTTCGATGGTGTGCTCGAGCCACAGGGTGAGAGTATGCACACCCGGGATGTTGAGCATGCCGCCAAAGACCGAGAGCGCTGCCAGCACCATCAAGGGAGCAGTCATGATCAACGGGCTTTCCTGGGCATGGCTGGCGACTTCGTGGCGCGGCTTGCCAAAGAAAACCATCCAGATCTGGCGACCCATGTAAAAGGCGGTCAGGAAGGCAGCAATTGTCAACAACCAGTAAACGTGCGGGTATTCCTTAAAGGCATCCGCCAGAATCTCATCCTTTGACCAGAAACCGGCAAAGGGGAAAATACCTGCCAACGCCAGGGTGCCGATCATGTACAGCCAGAAGGTGACAGGCATTTGCTTGCGCAGCCCGCCCATGTTGCGCATATCGCCTGGATCAAAGACTTCGGCATGGTCATCGTGATGGGCATCATGCCCCGCGTGGCCATGAGCCATGTGATGGTGACCACGTTCCATGCCGAGGATAACCGAGCCGGCGGAAAGGAAGAGCAAAGCCTTGAAGAAGGCATGCGTGATAAGGTGGAACATGCCTGCGGCAAAGGCACCCATGCCGACCGCTGCCACCATGAAGCCCAACTGGCTGATGGTGGAGTAAGCCAACACCTTCTTGATATCATACTGTCCGACAGCGATAAGGGCTGCAAAAAGGGCCGTGACCGCGCCCAGCGTGGTGACAATGTACTGTGCTTCGTGACTGAGGGTATAAATAGGCGCCGAACGTGTGACCAGATAAACACCGGCGGTCACCATGGTGGCGGCATGGATCAGGGCTGAAACCGGCGTGGGACCGGCCATAGCATCCGGCAGCCAGATGTAAAGCGGGATCTGGGCTGATTTACCCACAACGCCCACCAACAGGAAAATGGTGATCCATAGGATGACCCAAGGCTCGGCGGTGGAGGCGGCGGTAAAAACCTTATCGAAATTGGTTGATCCAAACTGCCAGAACATCATGAAAGCGGCCAACAGGAAGCCAAAATCACCGACACGGTTGGCTACAAAAGCCTTCTTGGCGGCATTGGCGTTGGCAAATGACGGGCGGCCGAGCGTGTCCATGTCGTACCAGAAACCGATCAGCAGAAAGGAACATAAACCCACACCTTCCCAGCCGACAAACAACATCATGTAGGAGCTGCCACTGACCAGGATCATCATGGCGGCAATGAACAGGTTCAGGAAAACAAAGAAGCGGCGGTAGCGGGGGATATCATTCTTGAAGCGCACATCCTCGTGCATGTATCCGATGGCATAGATGTGGATAAGGGTGCCAACACCCGAGACCACCAGCATCATGGTGACGGAAAGAGTATCCACGCGGAAGGTCCAGTCGATCGCCAGGGTACCGATGTGGATCCATTGCCCAAGCGGAGCGAGAGCGACTTCCGGCTGGATGGTCAGCGCATAAAGCTGGAGCAACGCAACAACAAATGCGGCAGCGGAAGCCAGCACGGCAATGATGCCGACCGCTTTTTCGCCGAGTTCCAGTTTTGTACCTGTAAATTTATTGAACAGTTGAAAGATATAAGGAAGGAAAATATTGATGGTTAATCCGACAACAGGGGCAAATACAATCCAGGGGACAAACTTCAAAAGGGATTCAGCGGCAGGATTCATATCGGTTTATCCCTTCAAACTCGTCAACTGGTCAACATCAATACTCTGCCTACTGCGGAAGATGGCAACGATCAGCGCCAGACCAACCGCTACTTCGGCAGCAGCCACCGTCATCACAAAGAAGACAAAGATCTGCCCGTTGAAAACGGAAGTGGTATTCATGGTGGAGTACATGCGCGCGAATGAGACGAAGGTGAGATTGGCAGCATTGAGCATCAACTCAATCGACATGAATATCACCAGCGAGTTACGACGGATGAGGACACCCATGGCACCCATGGTAAAGAGAATGGCAGCAAGTGCGAGGTAATAATTAATTGGGATCATGTTTATCCCTGCGCTCCTTTCTTACCCGATGGGGCTTGCTTGGTCAGAACGATCGCACCGACCATGGCGACCAGCAGCAAAATGGAAGTGATTTCAAAGGGCAGCAGGTATACAGTGAACAGTTTATTCGCCAGCGGGGATGGGGCTGCGTCAGCAACAGAAGTAGCCACCTGCAAACCAGTGGACCCCACCTTCTGAAACACCAGGTAGGCAGATTCAGCAACCAGCGCCAGGCCAAGCAGGATGGCAGGCAGGAAGGTTTTCAATTTATATTCCGACGGGATCTGCTCGACACCCAGGAGCATGATAACGAACAGGAACAAAACCATGATCGCACCGCCGTAAACGGTCACCTGTGATAGGGCGATAAATGGCGATCCAAGGATCAGGTAGAATATGGCAACCGAGGCAAAGTTGAGCACCAGATACAGGGCCGCGTAAACCGCGTTTCGGCTGAGAAGCATGCCAGCAGCCGTGCCAATGGCTGTCAGGGCAAGCAGGAAGAACAGGATCATTTCACCGGACATTATTGCACCTCGCGAAGCGGCTAATCTTGCGGATCTTTCATTTCTGGAACTGAGCGGGTGAAGACACCCGGTTCCGTCACTTGCGGCGTAGCCAGCACGCCCGCCGGCACAGGATCAATCAGCATATCCTTGTTATAGATGGCGTCATGGCGGTTGAGAAAAGTCAACTCGTAATTGTCGCCCAAAACGATCGCTTCAGTGGGGCAGGCATCTTCACAAAAACCGCAATAGATGCAACGCATCATATTGATCTCATAGGTGCTGGCGTAACGATCGCCGGGTGAATAACGCTCCTCGTCGGTATTCTCGGAAGATTCCACGAAGATGGCATCCGCCGGGCAGGCTGCTGCACACAGGGCACAGCCGATACACTTTTCGAGGCCATTATCATAGCGCTTCAATTCGTGACGGCCGCGGAAACGCTTTGATACCTGGCGCTTTTCCTCCGGATACTGTATCGTAACCGGTTTTTCAGCGATCATTTTCAGCGTGGTCCACAGACCATTCGCCAGCTCTTTGAAAGGTTCAACGAGCCTCATAGACTTTCCTCCGTAAAGAACGATCTACCAATCCAATGGTGACAAACCCCAGGAACCCAGAAACAAGCGGAATGAAATAAATTAAATACTGGTTGATTTGTGCCAGAACGATCCCAACCGCCGAAACGAGCACCACAGCCAGTGAAAGCGGGAGCATGGCCTTCCAACCGAAGGACATCAGGCGGTCGTACCGTATGCGTGGTAATGTGGCGCGCACCCAAATCATGCCGAACAGCAGCACGATGATCTTAAGGAACATATAGACCGGTCCGAGCAGGGCAAATTTATCAACGCTAAGAAAAGTGTCCTTGAGAAACCAGAACTCACGGTACCCGCCAAAAAAGATTGTCGCAGAGATGGCCGAAATGGCGATCATTTTGGTGTATTCAGCCATAAAGAACAGGGCAAACTTCATGCCAGAGTACTCGACGTGGTAACCGGCAGTCAGTTCCTGTTCGGCTTCCGGCATATCAAAGGGGGCGCGGTTCAATTCTGCCAGGGTGGCGATCAGGAAGACAACCGCCCCGGTGGGTTGAAGAACGGCGAACCACATATTTTTCTGGGCTTCAACAATGGCTATCATGTTCATCGAGCCCGCCAACAGGATGACAGCCACAAAGGAGAGACCAAGAGCCAATTCGTAGCTGACCATTTGGGCAGTGGAACGCAGGCCGCCCAACATGGCGTACTTATTATTGCTCGACCAACCTGCCAAAACGATACCATAAACCGCGATCGAGGCAATTGCCGTTACATACAGCACACCGACATCCACATTGGCAATGTACAAGTTGATGGTTCGGCCAAAAGCCTGAAAACTCGGTCCCCACGGCACGGTGGCAGTAATGACCACCGCGGGAACAACTGTCACGATTGGGGCGATGATAAACAAAATCTTTTCAGCCTGGTCGGGGATCAACTCTTCTTTAAAGATCAACTTAACCGCATCCGCGATCGGCTGGAGCAGGCCAAATATGCCAGCCCGGTTCGGACCAAAGCGTACCTGCATACGCGAGAGCACCTTGCGCTCATACCAGGTCAGATACGCAAAACCGGTCAAAAGCACCATGACCAGGATAAACGATTTAATCACCCATTCCAGGATTAATGCCCAATCCATGCGTTACCTCCTCTCGCCCACTGCACCGGCAGACCCTTGCGAGGCATTCGCGGCAGTCGCCTGCGAAAATACCACTGCGGTGGGTTCGGAGATGGGGAAACCAAAACTACGGTAGACCAGCACAACACCAGTGGAGATGGTGTCATCAAATTTAACTTTTACTTCGGCTTCAAGACCGTTCAGGCTGATCCTTGCCATCCCACCGTTTGATACGCCAAACCTGGCAGCAGTGGTTGAATGGATGGTCACGCCCGGCTGGCCGATATGGCTCTCAAGCAGTTTTGCCGGCAGGACAGTAGTGCCCATGTCATAAAGTTTGGTAACAGGCACGGCCAACAACTCGCCGTCGGCGGGACGGATAGCCGGGTGGGTAGGCGTTGGAGAAACGGCCGTGAAAGACGAGAGCGCCAAATGGGCGCCCAAACCCTGGGTGTTCTCGTATGAAGTGCCACCGTAATACAAATCGCCACGGCCAACCACCGGCCACTGCTCGGAAACTTCAGCCAGCCTGTTATAGGTGACGCCTGTAAAGGAAATCTCTGCCGCGGCTAGCTTATTCATTACCAGCAAGGATGAGCGCCCTTCCAGCACTAGTCCACACTTTTTTGCGATCTCAGCTGTGATGCTGAAATCTGCTTTTGTTCCGGGGTGGGCAGGAACAGCCGGGGTGAAGCGCTGGACCCTTCGTTCACCGGATGTATATGTACCCTCGCGCTCGGTGTAAGCAGCCGCGGGCAGTACGACGCCAGCCAGGCGGGTTGTTTCGGTGGGGAGAATATCCTGCACGATCACTGCCGCGGAAGCCTGGAGAGCGGCAGCCAGCACGGGATCATCCCCGGCCGGGTCCGCGGCGACAATATAGACAGTCTTGCCTTTTAGAGATGCAGCCAGATCCGCGGCAGGGCGCAAGCCAAGTTCCCAGGCACCCTGCGCATTGGGCGTGGGCCACACGCCCACCAGGCCATTATTTGTTTTACCGGCGCGTTCCTTTACCAACCCGGCGCAGGCCGCTGCCAATGCAGTAGTGCCGCCCAGGCCAAGACCATCCGAACCAAAGAACACTACCAGGTTGCCTGCATTTGTGAGCGCTTCGCCAATCTTTTCTTTCTTAACCAGGCTGTTGACGGTTGCGACTTCATCACCGTAAGCATAGCGGACAACAAAGGTGGCAAATTCATCCAGTTTTGTGGCATGACCAGCAGCCACGATCAAAGTTGCGCCGCGCTGGGCGGCGGCTTTGAGACGCAGGAACCAAATTGGAGCCTCATTATAGAGATCAGAGGCAGCCACCAGGATGGTGTCGCCCTGTCCGAGATCCCCCAGGTTGGAGCCGGCGCTCAGGCCGTAAGCAGTTGTATATTCGCCACCACCCATGGGGCTGTACAGATGGATCTGCGCGCCCAATCCGGCAGCCAGTTGTTTGAGATTGAAGAGATCCTCATTGGCAAGGCGCCCGCCAACCAGGATGACGCCATCCGACCCGGCGGCAGCCAGCTTTCCGGCGGCACTGGAAATGGCGGTTTCGAACTCAGCCGGGCTGGCAACCAGGCGGGATCCAGCTTCGGTGTAATGGTAGCTGGCAAAACGGCCTTTATCGCACATCCAGATCTCGTTGACCTGTTCATTCTGGCGCGGCAGGGCACGCTTGATGACATATCCGCCACCCGACTTGGCTTCGCGGCGCACATTGAAGGTAACATTGCACCCAACTGCGCACTGCGAGCAAACGGAAGCAGCATTCTTCATTTCCCAGGGGCGCGCACCAAAACGGAAGTCTGCGGTGGTAAGCGCGCCAACCGGGCAGATATCGGTGGTGTTACCCGAAAAAATCGAGTCAAAACCCGGATCAGAAAAGGTAATGATATCAGTGGCGCGCCCGCGGCTGTAGAAACCAAGAACCGGCTCACCAGCGATCTTTTCCTGGAAGCGGATACAGCGCGCGCACTGGATGCAGCGTTCGCGGTCAAGGAAGATCAGGTCGCCGAGCGGCACGTGCTTATCCTGATGTTGTTTTTCGTCAAACAGGAAGCGACTCTTATCGGAACCGTGTGCCATGGTCAGATTCTGGAGCGGGCATTCACCACCCTTGTCACAGATCGGGCAGTCAAGCGGGTGACTGGTGAGCAGCAGCTCGAGGATTTCTTTTTGCCCGGCTTTGGCTTTTTCGGTTGCAGTCAGGACAGCCATGCCTTCGGAAACGGGGTTGGTGCAAGCCGTCTCAAGCTTGGGCATGAACTGCATCTTGGGCGCACCATTTTCATCCTTTACCGGCTGGCCAGTGGCGCGATCGATCATGGGCCGGCCAATTTCCACCAGGCACTGCCGGCACATACCAACCGGCTCCATCTTGGGGTGATAGCAAAAGACCGGGATATCGATACCAGCCTGCTTGGCAGCATCCACCACCAGCGTCCCCTCCGGGACGGTCACTTTAATATTATCTATGGTGAGGTTTACCATTTTGGACATATCTTAAGCCTCGACCTTTGCCGCGAAATCCTCGGGGAAGCGTTCAAGGGCCGAGGTGACAGCCATGGTGGAGAAATCTCCCAGTGCGCACAGGCATTTTCCATTAACCTGGGTGGCGACAGTCTTGAGAAGTTGCAAATCGGCATTAGTTCCCTGACCATCCTGGATGCGTTCGACGATATGCAGCATCCAATAATTGCCATCCCGGCAGGGGGTGCATTTACCGCATGACTCATGCTTGAAGAAATGCACAGTCTTGTCGATGACCCAATCCATGTTGTGGCTGTCATCGATAATGATGACAGAAGCTGAGCCAAGTAACGACCCAACACTCTGGACGTTTTCATAATCCATGGCAGTATTCATCACCTTGTCGAAAGTGCTGTCATCGACACGGATGATGGAAGATGAAGCCCCGGCAGGCATGATGGCCTTGACCTTCCTGTCATTCGGGATGCCACCACCATGGGTAAAGATAAGTTCGCGGAAGGTGGTGCCGAGCGGCAGCTCATAATTGCCGGGTTTATTAATATTTCCAGAGAGAGAAAAGACCTTCACTCCGGGGCTTTTTTCGGTACCCAGACTCTTATACCAAGCCGCACCCTTCTCAATAATAAAGGGTAGGTTGGTCAGGGTTTCAACGTTGTTGATCACAGTCGGTTTGCCATACAGGCCTACCACCGCCGGGAAAGGCGGGCGCACACGCGGCTGCCCGCGTTTGCCTTCGATCGACTCGAGCAGGGCGGTTTCTTCGCCGCATATATAAGCACCCGCGCCAAGATGGGTCTTTAACCGCAACGAGTATTCGGTGCCAAAGAGCCTGTCGCCAAGCACGCCTTCTTTTTCCATCTGCAGGATGCACTGATCGAGGAATAACTGTAACTGCTGGAATTCGCCGCGCAGGTAAACAAACCCTTCGGTGGCACCCACGGCATAACAGGCAATTGCCACGCCCTCCAGAAATTGGAAGGGGTTGCTTTCCATGATCTCGCGGTCTTTGAAGGTGCCAGGTTCGGATTCGTCAGCGTTGCAGACAACATAATGCGGCCAGATGTTGTTGGGCAGGAATGACCACTTGACGCCGGTCGGGAAACCCGCACCACCGCGCCCGCGCAAACCGGAAGCCTTGACTTCATCGACCACCTGCTGGGGCTGCATGTCCGTGACAACCTTCTTCATGGCCGCAAAACCGCCATTTTTCTTGTAAACTTCAATATCTTTGATATCGGAAATATCACGATGACGCAGCAAAAAGTGAGTCATTATCTCAACTCCTTGCCATGGACGCCTGCTTTGAGTGCTGCCACCAGTTCCATGGTGCGGTCCACTGTCATGTTTTCGTAATAGGTTACTTTATCGCCTTCCTGCAACTGGAACATGGGAGCCTTATCACAGGCAGCCAGGCACATCACAGCTTCCACCGTTACCAGCCCGTCAGGGGTGGTCTCACCAACCTTGACACCCAGGTTTTGGCATAAGGCATCCAGAAACTTGTCTGCCCCACGCAAGGCACAAGGCAGGTCATTGCAAACCTGCATGCGATATTTGCCTGCCTGTTCATCATGATAGAGGGTATAGAAACCGACAATTGAGGCAACTTCGGTCACATCCAGCTCGAGCATGGCAGCAATATCTGCCATGGCCAGCTTGGTGATGTAACCGCCTTCACGTTGGGCCAGATATAAAAGCGGCATGACTGCCGAGCGCTTGACGGGATACTTGGCGAAAATCGCCTTTACTTCTTCCGGATATTTTTCGGCGAGACTCATCGGTCAATATCTCCCAGAACTATGTCAATGGAGCCAATGATGGCAACCAGGTCGGCCACAAGGAATCCCTTTGTAAGCACGGGCAGAACCTGCAGGTTATCAAATGATGGGGTGCGGAAATGCACACGGAACGGCTTGGGGCCGCCGTCGCTTTCCAGGTAAACGCCCAGCTCACCGCGTGGCGATTCGACCGCCGAGTAGATTGCGCCCTTGGGCGCGTCGAATCCTTCTGTCCACAACTTGAAATGGTGGATCAGGGCTTCCATACTGGTACCAATCTCGGAGCGCGGCGGGGGTACGAACTTGTAATTGTTTGAGCGAACCGGACCCATGGGCAGTTTATCCATCGCCTGCTGGATGATGCGGATGGACTGTCGCATTTCTTCGATACGCACAAAGTAACGCGCGCGTACATCGCCTTCGGTACGCAGCGGGACTTCGAAATCATACTGTTCGTAGCCTGAATAGGGGGCAAATTTGCGCACATCGTAATTGACGCCTGAGCCACGCAGGGTTCCGCCGGTCAGACCCCAATTGACAGCATCCTCAGCCGAAATCTTACCGATCCCGGCCGTCCGATCTATGAAAAGCGGATTCTTGGAAAGCAGCGATTCATACTCATCGATACGGCCAGGGATGATCTTGATGAAATCCCTGACTGCCGCTTCAAACTCAACCGGCACATCGCGCCAAATACCACCAGGACGGATATAAGTGGTCATCATGCGTTGACCGGAGACAAGTTCCAGGATATCCAGGATCATCTCTCGTTCGCGGAAACAATACATGAA
>Ga0172368_10003821_pt1 | contig 17900 bp, 14 predicted proteins | sample Lak11m_FD_114540 | JGI IMG/M metagenome (GOLD analysis project Ga0172368, IMG submission 114540) | Freshwater microbial communities from Kabuno Bay, South-Kivu, Congo - kab_022012_11m | ecosystem: Environmental > Aquatic > Freshwater > Lake | place: Democratic Republic of the Congo: South-Kivu...
CGCCCGCGGCGCCCGGCAGCATGGGGGAGCAGGCCAGCCCGAGCAGATAGCCGATCATCAGCGCCGACATCACCGGCCACGCCCCCGCCAGTACGGTGGCGATGGTGACCAGGTGCCGGTACGGCGCCGGGCCGGCCACGCGGAAGATGAGCGCGGCCAGCAGCGGCACGATAACGGCCACCGCCAGCCCGAGCAGCACCTTCACCAGCAGCACCTGCTGCCACCGCACGGGGTGGGCGAACAGGAACCGCGCGCGCTCCGGCAGCGATTCCGAACTATACGCGCCGGCCCCCACGGCCAACCCCAACAGCATCGGCAGCAATAGCCATGGGATATACTGTTCACCCCCGGTCGGCTCGCCGCAAAATGATTGCCCGCCCACAAAGAGCGACACGATCAGGATGCCGACCGCCCAGCCCAGCAGCCACAACCGCCGTTCCCGCAGCTCTTTCCAGCATAACCTGATCATTGATCCATCCTCCGGCTGCGCAATGTGGTCAGGTCGATCTCGACGATGGGATCTTCCTCGAGCAGATAACAGCGGCCCGTCTCCCATTGCGCGATTGACGGATCGATCCCCGGATCATACGGTCCGTCATGGAACGAGCGCGTCATCATGCCGACAGCGGCAATGCCGGCCCGGGGCTCAACCAGATCGACGACCCAGAGATCATATCCGAGCGGGATCTTTCGCATGAGAGATGACGGACTGCTATTGGTTAAAAAGAGCAGGTACCGCCCATCGGGACTGACTTCACTGTGCCAGTGATACAGCGCATACCGACCCGGCGTGAAGGTGATTACTTCATGCACGGTATCGGCAGTCACGTCCCACTCAATGATATGCAATACACTTTCACCAGGCTGCTGTTGACCCACCAATACATGAGTGGCATCGCGAAATCCGAGCGGCTGAAAAAACTGGCCGAATTGGTGTTCTTGAACAAAGCTGACATTGTGACTTCCTGAAGACATGTTATGGAGATATTCTAGCGATGACGGAGGAGATGTTTTTCCGGCCATGGAAAAAGTCACACTCGCCTGATGAAGGGAAGATCGCAGGGGCGACGGGGAGAATCGCCACTGACCGCCCGCATCTCCCCGATGGAACATCTGCGCCATTCCCAGCGGGAACAGCGCCAGCCAGGCCAGCGCTACTGCGATGCCTATGCGCCCCGGCAGGAACCACCGCCGCGCCGAACAGGCTTCCCACGCCCCCTGGGCGAGGAGCGCGCCGACGATGACCAGCGCGAACAGCACGGATTGCTGCGGTAAGTCTTCCGGCCTGAACGGATTGGTAAGAATCATCCAGCCGCCGCCGATCAGCACGGCGGGAAAGGCGGTAAAGGCCGATGCGGCCACCGCGCACAGCGCATAGCCGGCCATCAGGTAGAGCGCAAAGGCCGGCATCATCCCTGATGCTGTCATCTCCTGAAATGCCGGCCAGGTACCGACTAGCACACCGAGCACCACCCCGGTGATGGCCGGCGCCATGATCGGCACCGGGATGGTGAACAGCCAGTGGGGAAAACCGGGCACCGGCAGTATCGTCCGCGCGCCGGCGCCGGTGATGGCAGTTTGGGTCCGGTAAATGGCCCACAACAGCGTCAGGCAAATCACCAGGAAATAGGCCGACAGGAAGGGACTACCTCCATATTGATCCCAGAGCGGGCGCGACAGCAGCGGCAGCCCGACGCCGATCGCCAGCGGCAGCCAGTCCTCCCGCCACTCCTTCCACAGCAGGCGGCCCCAGAGAGACGGGCCGGTCTGCCGTCGCCCCTGTATGCGGACGGTGACCATCCTACGCCTCCTCCGGATGCCCCACCAGCGCCACAAAGATGTCCTCCAGGCTCAAATCCTCCACCTCGAGCCGGGACGAACCCAGCGCGCGCGCCGCGGCCGGTGTTCCGTCGGAAAAATCGCTGACGATGGCGGTCGCCTGCCGTCCTGTCACATTGACCGACAGCGCGCCGGGGAGACGCTTTGCCAGGCCGGCGGGCGTCGTCTCGAAGGTCAGCACCAGCCGCTTCACCTGCGCCTTCAGCTCCTCCAGCGGCGCGCAGCGGATCAGCCGCCCGTTGTCGATGATCCCCACCCAGTCGGCCACCCGCTCGACTTCGTGCACGATGTGCGAGGAGAAGAAGACGGTGCGCCCCTCCTCCTGGATCAGCTCGATCACCCCCTCCAGGAAATTGCGCCGCACCACCACATCCAGCCCGGTGGTCGGCTCGTCCAGGATGAGCAGTTCGGGCCGGTAAGCCATTGCCAGCAGCAGTGCCAGCTTGGCCTGCTGGCCGCGGCTCAGCGCGCGCACCTTCGTTTTGCCCTGCAATTCCAGCCGTTTCTTCATCTCGGCGGCAAAGGCGTCGTTCCACCCCTGGTAAAAGCCCTTGCAGAACCAGATCATCTCGTCCACCGTCATCCAGTCATACATGAGCTGGCCGTCGCCCACGAAGCCCACCCGGCGCTTGATCTCCAGCGTGTCATGCACGCTGTCCAGCCCCAGTACCCGCGCCGTGCCCGCGGTTTTGTCCAGCAAGTGCAGCAGCATGCGAATGGCCGTGGTCTTCCCCGCGCCGTTGCGCCCCAGGAAGGCGAAGACGCTGCCGCGCGGCACCGCCAGGTTCAACCCGTCCACCGCTCGCGTGCGCCCGAAGCGCTTGGTCAGGTTTTTCGTCTCAATCACGTGATCCATGGGGAACCGGCTCCTCTCCCTGCAAAATCTGTAATCGTGCCTCGACCAGTGTCCGAATCTCCGCCGGCGTGGCGCCCAGGTGGTAGGCCTCCACCAGCAGGCGCTCGACCGCCTCCGCCAGCGCCTCGCGGCGGTATGCCTCACCCAGGTCCGCCGCCCCGGCGCTGATGAAGCTGCCGCGCCCGTGCCCGGTGGTGATGATCCCCAGCGCCTCCAACTCCCGGTAGGCGCGCGCCACCGTCAGCGGGTTCACCCGCAGCTCCCCCGCCAGCTCGCGCAGCGATGGCAGCGCGTCGCCCGCCCGCAGCAGCCCCGCCGCGATCGCATGCTTCATTTCGGTGATGAGCTGCGCGTAAATCGGTATGGCGCTCGTAGTGTCAACGGTAAACCGCATGATCCTCTCAACTGTATTATTGTATTAATACAGTAATGCAACAGGTCAAGATTGTCAAGAGGGGTTAGAAAGAAAAATCAATCACCGTTCGGAGAGCATGCCTCTTTCTCGTACTCTTTCTCTTTCTCCCCCGCATGAACCAGGAAAGCTGAGGAAAAGGCCTGATCAGGTTGTGATAGCTCTATTCGTTCTTTCCCACGGTAACCGTTCGCATGGTCGAACAGGCAGGGAAATGGCCGCATGAGACGAAAACGGAGAGCAGGGGGTTGCCATGGTTCATCAAACGGAATTCACCATCACGACGCACCAGCATGGGGAGATGCACGACATCACCGATCGCGTGGCGGAGATTGTGGCGCAATCGGGTATCGCCGTCGGCATGGTGAACGTGTTTCATGTCGGCAGCACCGGCGCGGTGGGCGCCATCGAGTTCGAGCCGGGGTTGGAACGCGACCTGCCGGCGACCTTCGACCGGCTCATCCCACCGAGTCGTGACTACGGCCACGAGCAGGCCTGGCACGACGGCAACGGCCATTCGCACCTGCAGGCCACCCTGCAGGGTCCGTCTTTCACCGTCCCCGTCGCCAATGGTCGCCCCATCCTCGGCACCTGGCAGCAGATCTTCTTCCTCGAGTGCGACATCAAACCCCGCACACGCAACATCATTGTGACAGTCTACGGCGAATAACCCCTGGGAGCGCCGGCATCTCCTGCCGGCAGATCACGCGCCCGTTATCGCTTTATAGTGCCTGTCGAGAACCAGCTCTCGAAAGTCACAAAAATCGATACCGGGCGCGTAATCTGCCGGCAAAAGATGCCGGCGCTCCCAGGGGATGGCGCTCCCAGGGATTTACTGATTCACCACCAGAATATCCGTCACATCCGTCACCGGCACGACGCACTCGGTATAACTACCCTTGCGCGTGAACTTCAGTGCGCCGTGGTGCAGCGAACGGACGGATTTAACCATCATGGGCGACTGGAAGCGCACGGTGACGGCCTCCGCCGGCTCGCCGGTGTAGTTGGCCAGCAGCACCACGCCGGCGCCTGGCGACCACAGCGGATAGGCGAGGATCTGGTTGGCTGAGGTGACCGCCGGCGCCTTGACTCCGGCATCCAGCGCGAATTTTACGTAGACGTCGCGCTCGGCGCCCTGCGGGTAAATAACCGCGCCTGCCAGCGAACCCTTGACCTGCTTCGCGCCGTCCAGGTAGGCCTTGCCCGGCGCCTTTGCGGCGATCCATACCTGGCCTTTGCCGTAGCGGCGCACCGGCTGCGTGATGCCGGTCACGTCGCGCCCGTAAATCGGGCGTCTCCAGTCGTCCGGCCTGATTTGCTCGCCCAGGCGCTTCAGATCGCCGGTCGGCGTCCACGCGCGCGCTGTGGTCCCGAGCATGGTATTCCAGGCGTCGGTGGGCGAGTTGTATTCGTCGCGCATGCCGGCCCAGCCCGCGGCCCACAACCGGCCGCCTTTCTTCACCCAGGTATCGATGGCAGTCGAGGCGGCAGCCGGGATGGACTCGTTCACCACGTAGAGCGCCTTGTATTTCGCCGCGGCGAAGCTCCCATCAGCCACCTCCTCGTCGCCGACGATGTCCACCGGGATGCCGGCGTGCAGCAACGCCAGGTAGGCCATCATTTGCTCATTCTGCTCAGTGTCGTCCGTCTTCCACGCCGGCCACGATTTCGAGTAGAACAGCGCCACCTGCGCCCTGGGCGCCTTCCCCGCGTAGAGCAGGCCATCCACCGCGCCCATGTCGCGCAGCAGCTCGGCCACCCCCTGCACCATGGTGAAATTGTCGCTCCAATGGTCGAAGTAGGTGTAGGCCGGGCCGTAATAATAGAAGTCGAAAATCTTCACCTCGCGCGCCAGGCAGCCAAAGGTGCGCAGCTTCACCGTCGCGCGATTGGAGTCGCAGGTAATATAATCGCCCATCACCAGGTGCTGGGAGCGCAGGGCGCCGCGCTCGAAATCGACCAGGAGGGCGTTGCTCTCCAGCGGCCGGCGCGGGTTGCCGCCGCCGACCCAGTCCTCGTTGAAGCCCAGCGACACGCCACGCATTTTGCCGAACGCGAAGGCATCGATGCCGCGCGGCAGGCTGCCGTAATCATACATCTCGGGTGGGCCGAAGTTCACCCGCGTGCCGATGACGTTCGGATCGTTTTTCATCACGCGGTCGGTCGCCATGGCATACATCTTCGCCGTGCTGTCGTTCCAGAAGCGCACCTGCCAGTAGAACAGCCGCCGCGCTTCCAGCGGAGCGTTCAGCAGCGGATCGCGCATCTTGTAATACTGCCACCAGTTGAACACCGGTGTTTCGATCTCGTTCCAATTCGTTTTGCCGAAGAATGCGGGGGTGAAACCCTTGTCCTGCAGATACTTGCGGAACTCCGCCTGGCATTCCGGTCCGGCGAACCCGATGCCATCCGGCTCGTCCATCAGATCGGCGACAACCTTTGGCGCCGGATACGGGCTGTCCTTTCGCTGGGCAAAGGGGCCGGCGTAGGTTTTGTCCAGCCAGTCCGTCAGCTTCGGCCAATCCAGCCGCACGCCTCCGGCCGCCTGGTCACTCGGCGGATTGGCCACCATGCGCGGGTAGACGGTGCTGACGTTGATGCCGCGGTCCATGGCGAGTTTGCGCAGCTCGCCCGGTTGACCGCCGTTCTGCTCCCACCAGCCGTTCATGCCCAGCAGCTTGATGATGTCGAAGTCCATCTCCGCGATGGCCGGGTCGGTGTAGAACTCCCCGTTCGAGCGGAAGCCGGTCATGCAGATGATCTTCTGCGGCATCGGGCCGTCCGGCAGCTTGAGCGCCTTGATCTCGTTCATCCGCCGCGCGGAGTCCTCGCGAATGGAGAGCAGCCACTGCTTATCCTTCACCGGGTCCTGGGGGATGCGTAGCGAGATGACGTTGCCCGGTCGCCCCTGCCATTCGCGGTCGTAGTCGATGATCGAGCGCACGATGGCGCCGTCGTTCGGCGCGGTGGCAATGTCGAATTTCGCCCGCACGTCCTTCAGGTTGTCGAAGATGAAGCGCACGGAAACGATGGGCAACTTTGCCAGATAAGGGGTGAAGTCCACCCACTCGCTCGGCCCGCCGGCCGGATGCGGCTGCACAACCTTGGCATCGGCATTGGCGGTGTCGCCGATATACAGATCCGCGGTCGTGCCGCGCGTCGTGTTCGCGACGACATGCACGCGCCAGGCGGTCTGCGCCGGCTCGAGCACGGTGACCCGCACCCAGACCTGACCTTCGGCCAGCGCGAAGCCGGCAAGGAACAACAGGCATGAGAACAACAGCAGCATACGCATGATAGGTAGCCTCCCGCAGAAATCGTTGAATACTCAAGCAATTCCTTGCGGCGCGGCAAATCCCTGCAGCGTTCGAACTACAATCTCCCGCGGAAGAGTGATTAGTGGTTAGTGACCAGTCTTTGCGACCTGTCAAGCTTCCGGATACCAGCATAGCCTGGCAGGATCAAGGACACTAGCCACTGGTCACTTTGCCTGTATTTATTGGTTCCGGCTTCGCCGGGGTAGGAGTCAGAGTCAAAGGTATTGACTGGTAAATAATTATGTCAATGTTGCACGTGCAACATTTTACTGAACGCTTGTTAATTATTTGCGGTAGTTTGCGGGATTTTGTGGGGTGACTGTGCGGTAAGCGCCCGGGGACATTTCCCGGAAGGCTGGCCTGGCTCAATTCGGAGGCGGAGGCTGGGGGGACAGTCCCTGCAACGGCGCTGTTTTCTTCAGACGGGCATTAGCTGCGGAGACAGTCCCCCGGTTACAATACGACATCAATCCATAATTTGCAGCGCCCCTGTCAGGCAGTAACGGGTGCACAGGCCGCAGTCGGTACACTTTTCCGAGTCCACTTCGGGGGCGGCGCTGGCTTTTTGTTTCAGCGCTTCCGCTGGGCAGACGCGCACGGCGGGGCACCGGTGATTTTGCGGGCACTGGTCTTTGAAAACGATGACGGCCATGGACGTTCTCCCTTCGCCCGGATGATTCATGCACCGCTCGCGCACCTGCAAAGCGATGCGGCTACGAGCGATGCATGAATAATTCGGGTTAATTCAATCCACAAGAACCCATGCAGCAGGATCCATCGGCGCACCCGCCGGCGGACGCCGGCGTCTTCTCCTGTCCCATGCGCCCGGCACAGGTGGACATCTTCTTATGCACCTTCTGCTCACCGCACGATGGGCAGCTCACGCCTTCCCCGGTGTTTCCCGTGCGCACCAGCTCCTCAAATATCGTTTTGCAGCTCCGGCACTCGAATTCGTATAACGGCATGCTCTTTCCCCCCGTATGCATCGATCGGCGGACTATTGTCCGCGTATTGGTATTATATTACTATATGTTCATATTGTAAATACCTTAAACCGGGAGAAGTGAGACATTATGCCGGGAGGAGGCCTGCCCCAATACCGTTCAAAAGTCCTGAGATTGCCTTACCTTTGACGACCAGCCTTCCCATAAAGCAGGCGCGGGACGCCTGCGATCCCAGGAGATTTGAACGGTATTGTGTCTGTCCCCTATTTCCCCCCTGGTAGTAATTCCCAAGCTGCGGAGAGCCGGAAAAGCCGGCAGAGCGAGAGTCACACCGATGTACTACACTTTTTTCAACTGCGCCGCTTTTTCGACAGCGAGAAATACCGGGGAAATACAGGGGACAGGTTCAATACCGATGCGTGAAATTTTGCCGATGCGCGTAATACCTGTATAATAGGAACAATCGTTTTTGCCATGAAGGGAATGCTGCCGTCCGATGACCGTGTCTGACGCGCCGAGGTGCGCGAACCATCCGAAGGAAATCACCTTTGTCCGTTGCGCCGCGTGCAACACCCCGATTTGCGACAAATGCAGGGTGTTGACGCCGGTCGGCTATAAGTGCCGGACATGCGGCCTGGGAAAGCAGGTGGCGCTGCTCGCGCCGTCTGTTCCGCGGGTGCTGGCTGCCGCAATCATCGCGCTGGCCGGCGGAGCGCTGGGCGGAGTCGTGCTCGGCAGCATCGGCTTTTTCGGCATCTGGCTCGCATTCATCTACGGGCGGTTTCTCGGTACGCTCATCCTGAAGGCCACCCGGGGGAACAGCGGCGCATTGATGGAGATCGTCACCGGCGTTGCCGTCATCGCCGGCGGCCTCGCACCGCGCCTCCTCCTCGCCGCGCAGGCCGTGCATATGGCCTCACGCTGGTCGTTGGGCCGTCTGGTCACCGGCGCCGGACCCGTGCTGCAGCCCCTATTGATGGCTATCGACCTGTATACCCTCGTGATTGTCGTCGTCATCGCCGCCACCGTGGTTAGCCGACTGCGCGGGTCGTGGAGCTATCGGGGGATGTAAGGACGGTTGGAAGGTTGGAAGACTGGAAGACTGGAAGATTGAAAGTGATTAGTGATTAGTGATAAGTGAAGATGCAAATGGCCTGGTGGTTGAGTAGGCAGGAGAGCTTTCCCGATCCTCTCCGCAGCCCTCGCGCCGTATCGAAACCACCGCGGTTCCAGGGAAGCCTTCTTATACCCGCGGTGGTTTCGATACGGCGCGAGGTTGGTGGAAAGAAGCGGAAAGGCTTACCTGCCTACTCAACCACCGGACCGAGCACAGTAGCTGCAGCACTGGATGAATCTCAAATCAACCTTCGATCTGATTGCGGAACGCCTCCCGCACCTTCTCGTCTCCCGACGCGTCCACCGCGTCACGGATCTGCGCTCGACGTTTCTCTTCCGCGGCGTAAATCGACAGGGCTTCCAGCGCCTTGAGCGCGGCGCTGCGGCCTTCCTCGCGCACCACACGCAGCAGGAAGTCGAAGGCATCGTTGCTGCGGATCAGGCCCATGGCGAGCAGCAGCGTGCGGCGCAGGGAGAAGTCCACCAGATTTTCCCAGCATTGGCGCAGCGCGGTGAAGGCCTCGGGCAAGCGGGACTCGCCCAGCGCCAGTGCAGCCGCTTCGACCAGGTCGGTATTATCGGAGGTGAGGAACCCGGCGACGAACGGCGCGGAGCGCTCGGGCGCGATGGCCAGCAGGCCGGCGAAACACGCGCCAAGCACCGGCGCCTCCACGTCGCCCACCAGCGCCTTCAACCGCAGCAGCACCTCGCTTTTCTCATCGCCGAGATAGGTCAGCGCGTTCACCGCCGCCAGGCGCGCCGGCATCTCCGTATCGACCAGCAGTTCCTCGATCGCGATGTGCGCCTCCGGGTGATCCATGCGCGCCAACGCCTGCGCGCACAGGCCGCGCAAATTCGCCGCCGTGTCCGCCCGACCACCGTAGACCGGCTCCATCTGCCGGTAGCGCATCCCGTGCAGGTAGATCGCCTCCCAGGTATTACCGAGCGCGTCCAGCGCCTGCACGATCGCCTCCTTCGCGCGACATAGCTTATCCGCTTCCGCTCCCTGGCCGAAAAGACGCTCGCCGCGTGCAATCAGCGGCTGAATGAAGTCGGTCGGCCCCGTGCGCCCCATGATCTCCGCCACGCGTGCGATCACCACATTGCTCCGATTCGCCAGCGCCCGCAGTAATTCAGCGCGTGTCGCGTCGGTCAGCGGCGCCGATCCCAGTGCCGTCAATCGGGAAAGCGTATCGAGCAGGCTGTCGTGTTTGGCCATGGCGGATTCCTTTCTTCAGAGCATACTCGATTGCCGGTAAACCCTCAATAGTATCGAGAACATGCTCCTCAAATTGTCAGCATACCTGTGCTCATAATGATAACGGCAGCAGGTAGAATGACAGCACCGGTATTACCGATCGCGGCCTGCACGGTGTCACTGCCGCTGCCGGATTAGGGGCATATGCGTCATGTTACGGTTAGCGCACGGCATTTCTTACTCTTGCTCTATCATCTTGATCTTGCTCTAAAAGCTTTCCTGCAATCAAGTAAGCTTTGCGGAGATGATTACCAACGAGGCTTGCGGGAGTGCCGGGAGGCTTTTAGAGCAAGATCAAGATGATAGAGCAAGAGTAAGAAATACCGGACGCTTGCCATATCATGACGCTTATGCGGATTAGGAGTAAGGTGATACATCCGATGGGCATCTGTCGAGTGGGGATCGGGCTGATGATACTGGCGCTGTGCCTCTGCCGTCCCGTCTATGGGGTTGAATTCGCACGGCTGCCGGAGGAACTCGCCATTTCCGAGGCGATCACGTTGGAAGAGCGCGGTTCGCTGGAAATTACCGAGCAAGCCGGCTATTTTCGGTTTCCCGATGAGAAGCAGGGGTCCCTGACCACCCAGTTGGACTACGGCCTGACCGATCGGCAGGAAATCGACCTGGACGTGCCTGTCATGTTCGCCAAACCTGCGGGGGAAGGCTGGCGGGCCGGCCCTGGCGATCTGGAGATCGGCTTCCGCTACGGCGTGATCGATTACCGCACGCACCCGCTGGCGCTCGATGTCGGGCTGGGTTTCAGCGTGCCGACCGGCAGCAACAGCCGTGATCTGGGGAAGGGACGGTGGACCGTGGCGCCGTCGCTGACCGTCAGCCGCTGGATAGGCTCGATCAACGCGCAAGTGAATCTGGAGTGGCGCCATGCCCTCGGCAGTAACGGAAACGATTCGGCCAATGATTTCGAGTACAACCTGGCGCTGGTCTACCCCACCCGCCGAGGGTTCATGGTGCTGGAGGGCAACGGGGAGAGCAACGAGGAAAAACTGTTCTACATTACACCGGAGATGATCTGGCAGCCATCCGAGCATACCAGCCTGCTGCTGGCTACCCCCATCGGCGTCACCCACAATGCCGGCGGAGTGAATTTCGTCGCCAAGGTGAGTGTGGAGATCGAAGGCCTGTCCGGCGCGGATTGAGCCTTCCGAGGGACTGTCCCCGCCGCTAATGCCCGTTGGTTGAATCGAGCGCCGCTGCAGGGACTGTCCCCTCCGGCTTGATCGGCGGGTCGGGGCGACTGTTGGCGTAGAGCTCGAACTGGAGGCTTTGCGCGGGCTGGTAGTCGGGGTCGGTCCGGTCGGGGTTGAAGCGGGCGACGAGTTGATAGGAGAGGTGGATATCCTCCACAACATCGAACTCCGGCAGGCTGACGTGGGCGATCCCGTTTGCGTCGGTGCAGGCGGTGAGCAGGCGTCCGCCCTGCCGCATGCGCTCGGGCAGCGGGCTTTTATTGTAGCTGTCGTAACCGGGCTGATAACGCACGGCGTACCAGCATTCCACATCTTTGCCGGCCAGCGGCGCGCCGCCACAGGTGAGGGTCAGCGTATAGGCGTTTTTCCAGCATTTCGCCGACTCGTCGAAGTCGCGCTCGACCCACAGGACGGTCGCCTGTGTTTTCCGCCGCGCCACCACGGTGAAAAGGTGCAGGTTGATCTGCTGGTCGCGGAAGCCCATCGGATCGTCGCTGCCGAGATGCCCGGCGCAGGCGACGCGGCCATCGCCCAGGTAGTGGATCCACGGCTGGTACACCTCCGGCCCCATCTCCGGGATGCCGTCGAGCGGCTGCCAGGTGAGCCCCAGGTCGTCCGACCAGAAATAGGATTGCGGGCGCAGGCAGCCGACCAGCAGGTTGTCCTCCGTCAGGCAGACGGTTTCCGGCGCCGTGCCGGCGCGCTTCTGCTCGAAAGGGCCGGGGGTGAAGCGGCAGCCTTCCCGATAGATAAACTGCCGTCCCGGGAAGGGGAAGATGCTGTTGTTGATGCAGAGCAGGTGGCCGTCCGCCAGCTCCACGAAGTCGGTTTCCGAGACGTTCTGCCCGCCATAGATCGGCAGCGGCCCGTCCCATGTATGGCCTTCGTCGAAGGAAAACCAGAGCGTCATCTGCATCTCGTTCATCATGTCCAGGTTCATCGCCGTGCGCAGTGGGCGGTCGGCGTCTCCCCAGCGCGGCGCCAGCGGCAGGCAGAGCACCAGTGTCCCGTCGCGCAGCGTGCGCAGGCGATGCGGGTAGCTGCTGAAATGCGCGTCATGAAAGGGCGACTGCTTCACCCAGGTCAGGCCGTCATCCGCCGAGGTAAAGAAGATTTCGTTCGCCTGCAGCGATTCGTCGAGGGAGTAGCAGCTCCACACGAAGCGCAGAAAGCGTCCGTCCGCGGTGCGCGCCTGCCCGAAGGACCCCGCGCTGTGCTGGAAGCGGCAGGGCGTGTGCGCGATCACCTGCCAGTTCTGCAGCCCATCCGTCGATTCCAGCAGCACCATCTCCATGCGGTACGGCGATTTGTCGTAGCCGTTGGGCAGCCCCATCGCGTAAAATTGCCGCCGGGTGCATTGAGGCAGCGGCGGGTCCGGACGGGTCACCTCCTCGCAGGTCAGATACCACTGCCCCCGCTCCCCCGGGAAGAAAGAGACCCACGACGTGTAGCCGGGATGCTGACGCGACCGGTACACTTCTCGCGACTCGAAATGCACGGCGCACACCGCGGATTCGATCCCCTGCATGGCCTGCCCCTTTCCGGGTGGCGTCTTTGCGTCCCCCGACCCATTACCTTATCTTACGCCAGACAACACCATTTTCCTGCGCATATTTATTCTTCGTGTCTTCGCATCTTCGTACCTTTGTGGTGCAGAAATGCTGCACCACAAAGGTACGAAGATGGCAGCGTGATTGGCAGCACGTGCATCGCGTGGTATGATAGCGCCCGAATGATTCGACCGGCGAGCCGCGCGCCTGGAAGGAGGTGAGCGGCAGATGGAGAATCAGCACAGGCAGAACGTACGAAAAGAGGTCTCGACCACATCATGGCACTCCCCGAGAACGACACCCTTGAAGATCCGATCATCAATCGGGTTCGCACCTTCGTTGATGAACAGACCGGACGGACGATACGGCAACTGACCGACTTTCCCAACGGCGCGCACCTCGGCTACTTCCGCACCTTTCGCCAGCTCCCGGACGGGCGCATGCTGGCCTGGGCGCGGCGGGAGAACGGCCGCGGGGCCATCATTATCGATCCGGACTCCGGCGATATCGAGCTGCTGCCTCACCGATTCAGCACGCTGAAGCTGCGCGAAGCGGACGGGCGCAACTGGTACATACGCTACAAAGATCCGGATGCCTGGCGCAAATGGCGCGAGGAACGCAAGAAGGGTAATAAACCGGAATTGCCGAAAGGCCAGCAGCTCTGGCAGATCGACCTGCCCAACGGCGCGCCGGAGCTCGTAGCCGACCTGCCTGACGACCTGCCGGGTGATGTCGATGACATCACCATCGATGGCGCCCACCTGATCCTCCGCCATACCGAGCAGGACCTGACGGAATACCCGATCCCGACCACCAAAGACGTCGAGGCGATCAATCACTACTTCCGCAGGCCGCGCCGCGGGGAGCTGTTCGTCTACCGGATCGCCGACGGCAAGTGCTGGAGCATCCTGCAGACCGAAGACATCAGCCCGCTGCACATCGACACCTCGCCGCGCGACCCGGAGCTGATCCGCTACGCGCTGGATATGCCGGACGCGCACGGCCAGCGGGTATGGTCCATCCGCCTCGACGGCAGCGACCGCCATCCCATCCGCAAGCAGGAATTCGGCGAGATGATCACCCACGAATTCTGGTGGTCCAACCCCGACTATATCGGCTTCACCTACCAGGACCGCCGCAACGACCCGACGCTGCTGACCCACCACTGGGCGGAATACTCCTTCGCGCTCACGCGCCTGGGCATCGCCAACCTGGCGGGCGAGCAGGTCTACCTGTCCGATCCGATCAATTCCTACCACTCGCACCTGTATCGCTCAAACGACGGCACGCTGGTCAGCGGCGAAGGCACGGAAGGACACAGCTTCGTCTACGCTGCGCGCTTCGACATGGCGAACCCGCAGATCGCGATGAAGCCGCTGGCCACCATCCACACGGAATACGTCCCCTTCCGCGGCCAGGGCGTCGATTGCAACTTCTCCGCCAACGATAAATGGCTGATCTACGCCGACAAACTCGACCCCGAAGGCCCGCACCAGTTGTTTGCGGTAGAAATCGATCTGTAACCTTGGAAAAATGGATGGGAGGAATGGGACGAATGGGAAGTATTGAAACATGTTCCAGATCCCATTCCTCCCATCCATTTCGCCTCTATACGCCGCCTGGGACTGCCCCGGCCCTGCAGCCAAAGTGCCCGTCTTCGCCTTATATGCCCGTATCCGGTACCATAGGGGCTGTCCCCGCCTCCCGGTGCCCGTTTTCGCTCTCAAATCGCCTGCCGTTTACTCTAACATGACGTTTATGGGGTGGATCGGTAAATGAATGTGCTTTTCCCTCACCCTTTTTCCCATCGAGATGAGGACACCCTATGTGTGACAAATGGCAGACACCACCGTATACTTGATGCGGAGGTTACGGTTGTGAGTGCGCCCGCGAAAACCGAACGGTTGTCATGTCGCATCACACCTGCCGGTAAACGGTTGCTGGAATATGTTGCCGCCCGGCACGGTATGAGCATCAGCGAATATTTCCTCGACCAGATCCTTGACATCGTTGGTCGCGAATTAGCGGAAGAGCTCGTAATTCGTATCCCCTGCGAGGAGTGGGAGACACTTGGGGCTGAGTTGGATACCGATGTTGAGCCCAACGAAAAACTCGTAGAAGCGGCGCGCACCTTTGCTCGCGGCACATTTACGGGGGATGTCTATCATGCTCCGGATTGAATCTCTTTTTCAATTTCCGTAACCGTTCTGGGGTCTTTCTCTTTCTCTCCCGCGTAAACCAGGAAGACCCCGGAAAAGACCGCAACGGCGACTCATCTCATATGTCCATCCCCGCTACACAGGCACTTTGCACTTTTCATTTTCATTTTGCATTGTCATCCGCTTTCCACTATACTGTACGGAACTTTCGCTCGCCGCGTTGGAGGCGTGCAACGGGAGAGGTTGGAGTATGGCGCACATCAATGAAAATTATCTGAAATTGCCGGGCAGTTACCTGTTCGTGGAGATCGGGCGGCGCGTGGCGCAGTTCAAAGCGGAGCATCCCGAGGCCGACATCATCCGGTTGGGCATCGGCGATGTCACCCAGCCCCTGCCGGAGGCGGTGATCGCGGCGATGCACCGGGCGGTGGATGATATGGCGCGCGCGGAAACCTTCCACGGCTACAGCCCGGACCAGGGATACGACTTCCTGATCCGCAAGGTGATCGAGCACGACTATAACGCCCGCGGCATCGCCCTCGACGAAGACGAGGTATTCATCAGCGACGGCGCGAAGTGTGATGTGGGCAACTTTCAGGAGATCTTCGGCGCCGACAACACCGTGGCTATCACCGATCCCGTGTACCCCGTCTACCTGGACAGCAATGTGATGGCCGGACGCACGGGCGAGTTGGGCGAGGATGGCCGTTTCGGCAAGGTCGTCTATCTGCCCTGCACGGCGGAAAACGGCTTCCGTCCCGCGCTGCCGGAAGAAAAGGTCGATCTCATTTACCTGTGCGTGCCCAACAACCCGACCGGCACCGCGCTGCCGAAATCGGAGTTGAAAAAGTGGGTCGATTTCGCGCGCGAACGGCAGGCTGTCATCCTCTACGATGCCGCCTATGAAGCCTATATCACCGAGCCGGATGTCCCGCACAGCATCTACGAGATCGAAGGCGCGAAGGAGGTGGCCGTCGAGTTCAACTCCTTCTCAAAGCTCGCCGGCTTCACCGGCACGCGCTGTGCCTACGCGGTAGTGCCGAAGTCGGTGCTGGCCTATACGCGCGCCGGCGAAGCGCGCCCGCTGAACCCGCTGTGGAATCGCCGGCAGGCCACCAAGTTCAACGGCGTGTCCTACGTCGTGCAGCGCGGCGCGGAGGCGGTGTATTCCGAGGAAGGCCGGCGGCAGACCCGCAAGCTGATCGACTATTATATGACCAACGCCCGCATCATCCGCGAGGGGCTGCTGGGCATCGGACTGCAGGCCTACGGCGGCGTCAACGCCCCGTATATCTGGCTGAAGACGCCCAACGGCCTGGACTCGTGGGCTTTCTTCGACAAGCTGCTGACCGAGGTGAACGTGGTCGGCACCCCCGGCAGCGGTTTCGGCCCCTCCGGCGCGGGCTATTTCCGCCTGACCGCCTTCGCCAACCGGGACAATACCGAAAAGGCGATCGCGCGGATTACGGCGGGGTTGCGCGTGTGAGCACGATGGCGCCAACCATGACCGCGCGCGAGCGAGTGCTGACGGCGCTGGCCCACCGGGAGCCGGACCGTGTGCCCATCGACTGCTGGGCGACGGCGGAGGTGAAGGCAGCGTTGCGCCGGCGGCTGGGAGCGGCGGATGACGAGGCGATGCTCCGTCACCTCGGCGTGGATTTTCGCGTCATCCCCGGCCCGCGCTACATCGGGCCGGAGCGCCTCGCGGGCGAGGATATCTGGGGCGTGGGGCGGCAGACGATCGCCTTCGGCGAGGGGGATCGGCAGGGGAGCTACCGGGAGCTGGCGTCATCCCCGCTGGCGGACGTGTCGTCGGTCGCGGAGATCGAGCAACACCGCTGGCCGTCGCCGGACTGGTGGGATTACTCCGAGATTGCCGCGCAGTGCCGCCGGCATGCGGGCTATGCCGTGGTGTATGTTGGCGACCGGTTGGACCGCACGGCGCAGCTCAAGCCGGCGATGTACCTGCGTGGGGTAGAGCAGATTCTGCTCGACCTGGCGATAGAGCCGGAGATCGTCGAGTGTATCGTCGCGCACATCGTCGAATACTACCTGGAATACAACCGCCGGGTGTTTGAGGCGGCGGGGGGCGGCATCGATATCTTCATGATGGGCGACGACTTCGGCATGCAGACCGGACCGCTGTTGAGCGTGGCGATGTGGGAGCGCTTTTTTGCGGTCGGTTTCCTTCGCTTCATCAATCTCGCGCACCGCTACGGCATCCGGGTCATGCACCACACCTGCGGCGCCGTGCGCCCGCTCATCCCCCACTTCATCGACGCCGGGCTCGACATCCTGCAGTCGCTGCAGCCGCGCGCCGCCGGCATGGCGCTGGCCGGGTTGAAGCGTGATTTCGGCGCCGATCTCTGCTTCCACGGTTCGATGGATATCCAGCACACGCTGCCGCGCGGAACCCCCGCCGACATCGTCGCCGAAGTGCGCGACCGCATGGCAGCCGGCAAGCCCGGCGGCGGCTTCATCATCTGTACCGCCCACAACATCCAACCCGACACGCCCATCGACAACGTGGCGGCGCTGTTCGAAGCGTATCATCGGTATGCGGCGTATTAGCGGTGTCAAACGGGCATATTCACGAGATGCACCGGGTAATGATGTCACACGAGGGGTATCGAGTATGAAGCGTCTGGTAATGATTTCGGGGTTCGTCGCGGCCGGTCTCGCCGGCCTGGTCGGACTGGCGTATGGGCAGAGCGTGGGGCATGCCGGGCAGGCGCTCATGCAGTCGATGTCCGTCCTGCAGGCCACGATACTGGGCGTGGTGGAGGGATTGACCGAATATCTGCCGGTCAGCTCGACGGGCCACCTGATCATCACGCAATATTTCCTCGGGCTGAACCGCACGCCGGCTTCGAAAAGTGCGGCCGACGCCTATGCCATCGTCATCCAGGCGGGGGCGATTATTGCCGTGCTGGGCCTCTACTTCGGGCGTATCCGGAGCATGCTGGCGAGCATCGTGAAGCCGGATCAGGTCAACCGCCGGCTGCTCATCGGCATTATCATCGCCTTCGTCCCCTCCGCCGTGCTGGGATTGGCACTGAAGAGCCATATCATCGATAAGTACCTGTTCGGCTACTGGCCGGTGATCGCGGCGTGGCTGGTGGGCGGGGTCGCCATGCTGCTGATCGCGCACAAGCGGCGCGGCATCGCCCCGGACGCCGGCAATCCGCTGGAGAGCCTGACGCTGCGCGGCGCGCTGTTCATCGGGCTGCTGCAGTGTCTC
>Ga0172368_10003826_pt1 | contig 17881 bp, 15 predicted proteins | sample Lak11m_FD_114540 | JGI IMG/M metagenome (GOLD analysis project Ga0172368, IMG submission 114540) | Freshwater microbial communities from Kabuno Bay, South-Kivu, Congo - kab_022012_11m | ecosystem: Environmental > Aquatic > Freshwater > Lake | place: Democratic Republic of the Congo: South-Kivu...
CTCTAAAATAAAAGGTTTTAGAGCAAACCTAAGAGGCGTTTCTGATGTTTCCTTCTTCCTTTTTAGACTTGAAAAATTATTTGCTTAAAAATATTTACTCCCCAGAAAATAAATCTGATGCGTGATCTGTTCTGTAAAGTGGAAGGTTCTATTTATTTATTTTATTGTAAATTGTAAGTTTACGCATTTAAAATTGTAAATTTTGTTTTGAGATTATGGAAAAAATGAATCAGGTTTAATTTTAACTTCATAAATAAAAAATCTAAAATGTAATTTTTTATTATTCACTCAGTCCGGCGAAGCATCTGCTTCGTCGTCTTTATAATTATAGCATCTGCTATATTATTCTGTACTCATTAAATCAAAATTACTGTTTTTTAAGAATGCAGCAAATGCTACAGAAATAATAGGACGAAGCGAATGCTTCGCACGGCATTTCATTTTTTAGAAGGTGCAAAACCCATTGAATCCGTTCCCTGTCCATTTGTGTCTAACTGCTCACTGTTAACTGCTCACTGCCCCCCAATCCTTTTAACCAAGTTATTAATGCTCATATCCCAAAGAAATTTTTGTTCAGTGAGATCTTCAGCTTTACAAAAATCAGTTATGGTTAAAAAAACATCATTGGTAACAGGTTCAATATTGATTTTCATTTCCAGGTACTGTGCAGGATGATCATGATCATCAAGCCATTGATATCGCACCCACTCATGTTCTTTTTTGTTCAGCAACTTTGCTTTTTGTTCCTGATCGACCCATTTAAATGTGATAATACCATCTTTTATTCTAACTTCATCAGAAAACCATTCTCCCAATGACTCGGGAGTGCTTATAAAATCGTAGAGTATTTTAACACTCGATTTTATAGGATATTCCAGGGTGTATTTATTTAAACATGACATAATATTCAGATTTTATGTTTTTATAAAAAAAAACAATATACAAAATTTTTAAACCGTTTAGCAAGAAAAAAATATTAATATTTAAAAATATTCATTAATCAACTGTAAATCACCATATTTAATTTAAGTGAAATTATTCAAATTTTCTTCACCATTCATTTCTGATATTTTTATGATTGTTTCATTATTGTATAATGCCAAAGTCTATCGCAATCCACAAAGTACTAAAAAAGTCTTTATCAACGGCAAAAAGGCCAGTTTCACCTCCCTTACTGAGACCCTCGCCCGGATTGACCATTAAAGCATGTCCCAGATTGGCAACCTCATAAAATATTACAACCACATCTCCGTCAGCATCTTTATAAAATGTTTTGGTTATGTCGGCTTGTTTTTGAAAAGAAGGCATTGCAACATCGGCTACAGTATCAGTGTGATGCAGATAAGTCCATTGCTGTATCAGTTGGTACGAATTTTTAATTTCTACTACAGGATCATTTTTCCCATGAATAATTATTATTCGGGGATATTTATTTTTGAAACCCATATTTTGCTTCAAAACCGGTGCGGCGAGTTCTCGTGAAGACTTATTTTTTATTGCAACCATCGACATTAACCCGCTTACAGGGTTAGTAGCTGCCATGAAGGGGCCACCGGCCAAAATAGCTCCGGCATTGAACAGTTCAGGATAATCAGCCAGCAGAGCCACACCCATAGCAGCCCCTGATGACAAACCATATACAAAAATTTTCGAAGAATCTATTGGGTATTTTTTAGTGGCATAGTCAATCATTTGTTTAATCGATTTAACTTCCCCCTTTCCTTTACTAATATCTTTCTTCCTGAACCAGTTGAAGCAGGTATTGGGATTATTAATAAACTTTTGTTGCGGATAGAGCATAAAAAAGCCATAATTATCAGCCAGTTTGTTCCAGCCTGATTGCTTTGCCATAGATGCAGCATCTTGTGTGCACCCATGCAGTGCGACAATCAATGGTCTTTTGACACTGTCATTCAGGTTATTGGGAACATGCATATACATTTCCAGATTGCCCGGGTCAGAGCCAAAATTTTTAATTTGCAGCATTTCATTTTGCCCCTGAACGAATGAACTAAAAAACGCATTTATTATAAGACTTAACAATAAGAAAGCACAAAATTTATTTATCATTCTTTTCTAATATAGGTTTTTTAGTAATAGTACACTTGTTGTTGAATGGCTCTGAATTAGTCCTGTATTCATAAACAACCCCATTCTTATCATTGGCATCATAACCTGTAATTCCACCTTTAGAAGTCTCAGCACAAAACCAGGTTCCCTGAATTTCTGTCAAGCCCGATAAAACATAATCAAATATTTTTTTATTGACTTCTTTATCATTAAGTATATAGGTTACTTTTGTACTGTCATTTTGCACTTTATGTGCCTTGCCTTTTTGCTTATCTGGTTCTTGTGCTTCTAATGTGCTGAAAGCAAATAATAGCATGAGAAATATAAATTTATAACTTTTCATGTTAAAATGAATATGAACTTTAAGTTAAATAAAATCACATTAATAGTCTAAATTTTCTAATCTTTACCTTTTTCATTTTCATCTGCTTTACTTATGAGTTTTCCATTATTCTCAAAAACCGCTTCGAATGCCACTTTATTTTTTTTAACTTCCATTTCATAAGTGATAACACCTTTGGCTTCTACTTTATCAATCTCACCTATTTTATAACCAATAAAATCTTTGGCAAGTGTTGCTTTAACAGCCTGAGAAAGTGCAGCTTCACCAATTTCAGTTTCAACTTCGAGGAGCGTTCCCTTTTCATCAAATAGAGCAGACACTTCAGTTTTATTCATTTTAAACTCAACTTCATATTCACCAGCTTTCTCAAGACTCCATTTTGCTTTCTTTACCGTTGGGTACTTGGCAGCAAATGCATTTCTAACTATTTCAGGAGCAACTACTTTTCCTTCTGGAAATGGTTTTTCTTTAACATTTTGGGCACTAACATTTAAATGTATTCCAGTAATTAAAATCAATAGAAATATTTTTTTCATAATATTTTGTTTAATACGTTAAAAATACGATTTTTTTTAAAGATACAAAATGTTAGAAATCAGATAAATTGTCAATCGGCAATTGTCTTAAAGGTCATATTTACTTATATTTACCATCATCCCCTTTTCCATTCCCGGACAGATTACAATGGCAAGTTTTTTATTGTTCATATAGTCACAATTGTGCTCTGAACCAATCCAAACATAATTTTGTTTTTGAATATAAGCATATAAATCTTTATGTGTTATGGGCTTTTCAAAAAACTCAACATAAACTATCTTAAGAGTTTCTATATGTAAATATACTGTTATGGCATTACCCAGACTGTCTTTTAAGAAATATTTAAATTTTTGCAAAGAATCAATTTTGAATTCTTTGGGTAATATCTTAAGCAATGCTTCTCTGTTGGGCTGTTTTGTCAGCAAAAGCTCCGAAAGGCTTAACTTGCTATCGAAATCTTTTGGATTAAAAACCTGTGCCTTAGCAGTGTAAAAACTAATAAATAGCGTAAAAATTAATATTAATTTGACTATATTTTTCATATTTTAAGAGATTTTTACAATCTTCCGATAGGATGTTCTAATTGAATGACTTGTATTGCTTTGAGTTGTAATTTTTAAAAAATAAACTGCATTGGGCAAGTTTTCAATATTGATTTCATGTTGTCCAGCAGGAAGTGTTTCAGTTAACACAACTTTATTATCAATGTTTGTCAGTTCAACACTTAAAGTCTCAACTTTTGAATAATCAAAACTAATTGAGTTTGTACATGGATTGGGATAAACAGAAACAGATTCTTCCATAATTGAATTATTTACCGGTACATATTGAATTTTTGTTGGCACAAAAGTAGGCAACCCATTCTGGCCCAAAGTGCCTGTAGTAAGGGTTATTGCGTTATCAACCACATTACAACCATTACCAATGACATCAGGATTATTAATTACAGCTATTTTATTTGAGTTGTATTTTACAATATATATTTTATTGTCAGGTCCCAACTGTATGGCTGCTTTTATATAGTATGTACCAGTTATTGAAGGTGATATGGCAAGCATTGAGCTGGCAATATTGGCACTGTTAAGGTCAAATTGATAAATGGTGCCATTATAAGTTCTGGACACATATAAAAGCTGGCTGTTTGGAGAAAATTCAACACTATAAGCATATGGGATGTTAGAGAGAACAGTATTTCCTGTAGTTACAAAAGGTAAAACAGCTCCTGTAGCAGGGTTAAACCGATACAATTCTACATAATTCAAGTGATTATTAGCCATTGCTAAAATATTTCCATTAGGTGATATTTTCAGATATCCTAAACTTGCATTACCGGACGGATTGCCAGGTAAACTTCCTGTGGGACTTTGCACTGAGCCTACATTATATATTTGGGGTACAGTATCTACACCAGTAGCCGTCACTTCCCAAACATAGAATGCATTATTGCCTGTTGTATTATTGACAGCATATTGTTTTGAAATGACCCAGTAACCAGGACTGCCAAATTTGCTTACAGCCATCAGGTTTTCCCTAAAACTCACATCTGGTTTTAAAGGAATATTTTCCTGTACAATGGTAACTGTAAATGGATTATTGAAATTTACATTTACAACAGTATAATAGATGCCATCACCTGCCGGATTAGTCCATGTACACCCACCCCACGCATCAACAGTAAAAACATAATAATCCCGGCTGTTATTTACCAAACCAGGATTGGGAACTATTATAGCAGATTGTGTACTCGATAAATTTCCTTTTAATGTTGAAGATATAAGAGCATGATTATAATCCCAAAGATAAGTACCATCGGTGTAAAACAACAAGTTACCGCTATCATCGCTGATACATGCTACGCCTTCTTCAGTGTCAAGCTGACTACCCGAAAAAGCAGTTGGATAGCCACCAGTCAACTGATTAAAGCTTAATCCTGCATGTGTACCAAATAACCAGTTTTTATTTGAATACTGTCCAAAGCTGTTAAAAATAGACATTACAAATAAAAGTAAAACAAGCATGAAATTTTTCATAAGTTTGAATTTTATTTAAAAATCCAAATATATGTTAAAAAATTTAAAATATAAATAAAAAATAAACATACTATTTTATGTAAAAATTCTTTCAAAAAAATACCTAAATTTGTCGCACATTTATAAATTTGAACCATGAAAAAAACAATTTTTATTATTTTAATTTTTTGTTGCTTTTCTTTTAATATGATGGCACAAGAAAATGTAAAACGCTATGAAGTTAAGTCTGGCAAGTTAGTAATGACAAGTGAGATATTTGGTAAAGAGCAGGATATGACTCTTTATTTTGATGATTATGGTTTGCTTGAAACTACAGAAACAAAGGGAGAAATAATGGGTTTTAAAGTCAATAATATTCAAATTCGAAAAGATGGTTATTACTATACTATAGATATGAATATGAAAACCTGTAAAAAAACAAAAATTGACAGCACAACCACATCACAAAATATCAACTTCTCAAACATGACTAAGAAAATGATTGAAGATCTCCATATCACAAAAACCGGCACAGAAAATTACCTTGATAAAGTATGTGATGTTTGGGCTATGGACCACCCTGATATGAAAATGAAAGGCACATACCTGATTTGGAAAGGTATCTCACTCAAAACAGAGATGGAAGCCTCAGGTATGATTATTCGTATGAAAACCAAAAGCATTGACATTACCTCTCCTTTGCCTAAAGGTATTTTTGAAGTCCCTGCAGATGTTAAAATGACAGAACAAAAATAGAAAATATCGATTTTTTTAAGCAATATAAAAATTTGGTTAAAACATTCTTTTATAAAGTTAATTATAAGTAATCTTCTTATTAATTACAACTTATTGATTTCTAAATAATTATTTATTTTGCTTTCAAAAAAGGATTCAAAAAGCAAAAATTATTGCTTTCATAAAGAATAAAATAATACTTTTGTAATAATTATTAAAAAATTAAAATCCTATTTATTAACCCAAAAAACGTTTTATGAAAAAAGTTTTTACAATTATTTTGTGTGCAGTATTGTCTGTTAATATTGCACTGGCACAGTCACAAAGCAGTGCAGGAAAAGCTCCCAGACGCATTAAATCAAACCACACAAATGAAATTCAGAAAAGCATTAACAACATTTCAGGTGCGATTACCAGTTTGAATAATTATGTGCCAAACAGCACAACAGTTCTTAACTTTGAAATCACCTTTGCTTCTCCTGATGATGAATATTTGGATGGTCTTTCTTTGACATTTCCCACGGGAATGACTCCGATAGTAACCGGCACAAGTGACCCTATTGCAGCATCAACAGGATGCAGCAGTGCCACAGGGCAACTGAATACTATATCAGGTCAAACTATTTCATGGGGTGAAATAACTACTCCTACCCAATGTGGTTATCTAACTCCAGGTGTCTATTCTTTTAGTGTTGGTGTTACCATTGGTGCCGTTACAGGCAATCAGTCAGTAACTTACACTGCTTTTGGTGATGGTTATGGCAGTGCACCTCATACATTTACCGGTTCAATTCAATTAAGTGAAGCTTCATCTAATGATGTTGGCGTAACATCTATTGACATTTCAGGTTTTTATCTTCCAACAACAGTTGTAACGCCAAAGGCAACCGTTAAAAACAACGGTACTTTAGCTCAGACTTTTGATGTAAGTTTTACCATTAATAATGGAACTACAAACGTTTACACCGACACCTTTAATGTTGCAAACATGGCTATAGGCACTACATTACAGATTACTTTCGACTCTTTATGGACAACCGTTTTAGGCAACTACACTGTTACTGTTGAAACACACTTAACAGGTGATACTATTGTTGCAGACAATTCTAAAACAAAAACTGTTGTTGTTGGCTCATATTCTGAAGCTTATACAGGCAACACTGGCGACAACACCTATAACACAATTAATTTAGTTACTGGTGCAAATACAGCAATAGGCACAATAAACTCTACACCATTCCCAATGGCAGAAGAATTTAATGGAACAAATATATACAGAGTTTATAACGACAATTCTTTTGGTACAGTAGGTGGAGATGGTTCATTTACATTATTAGATACTCTTACAGGTGTCAGTGGTACACCAACAGGTTTAGCTTGGAATTGGACTACAAGCACAATGTATGTTATGGTTTTAGATAATGCAAATTTACCACAACTTTGCACTTTAAACATGAGTACTTATGTATTAACACTTATAGGTGCTGGTACTGAAGGATTTATTATTGCTATGGACTTTGCCAGTGATGGCTTTTTATATGGACCTTCATTAAGCCCTGACAGCTTATATAAAATTGACCCCGCAACCGGTTTAACTACTCCTATTGGACCTCTAGGAGTTGATATTAATTACGGACAGGATGTTTCTTACGATTATGCTACCGGTGAATTATATACTGTAACTTGTGGTGCAACTTATCAATTTGGCACATACAATTTAACAACTGGCGCTTTTTCTTTGATTGCTGATGCTAATGGTCAACAACATCCAACTTTAGTAATTACCAATGATCCAAGTTCAGTTAATGCAGATGATGTTTTAGTTACTGCTATAACACCTATTGCTTCTGGTTGCGGCTTGTCTGCAGCTCAAAGCATTGAAATTACCGTTAAAAATGTTGGCACAAACCCACAATCGAACATACCTGTATATTACACTATTAATGGTGGCACTCAGGTTACAGGCAGCATTGCTGGTCCTTTAGCAGCAGGTGCAAGTTTCACTTATTCTTTCACAACTACAGCTAACTTTTCAGTTGCAGGAGCTTATACAATAGTAGCATGTACAGCTTTGTTAAACGATGAAAATGTCAATAATGACTGCAAAACAATTGTTGTAAATAATTTCACACCTTCCTCTATCCCTTACGTAATGGGTTTTGAAACTACTGATGATTTAAGTGCATGGAAAATTGAAGATGTAAATGATGATAATTCCCCATGGGTATATGCAAGCAGTACAACTTTGGCACATACCGGTACAGGTTATGCTAGATATAATTACAATTCTGCAAATGCAGCTAACGACTGGATGTTTTCAAAATGTATCAATTTAACAGCCGGCACAAATTACGAATTGACATTCTGGTACAGAGTAGGCTCTGGTTATCCTGAAAAATTAAAAGTTTCTATGGGTACTTCACAGACAGTTGCTGGTATGACACAGGTAATTAAAGACCTTGGCACAATCAGCGATACAAATTATACAAAATCAACAACTGTATTTACACCATCAGCTACAGGAACCTATTACTTTGGATGGTATGCTTACAGTGATGCTGATCAATTTTTTATTGCTGTTGATGATGTTAAAATTGACATTCCTACGGGCATAGATAAAAATGACAATGATCATTCTGTAAACATTTATCCTAATCCTGCCAAAAATCAGTTAAATATCACTTCTAACAACAACATTGAAAACATTAAAGTAATCAATGCTATTGGACAGGTAATGGTAAATCAGAAAGTTGGCACACAGTTCCACACACTCAATACTTCAAGTTACAATTATGGTATTTACTTTATCCAGATTGAAACTAAAGATGGTATTGTTACCAAAAGATTTGTTATTGCTGAATAAGTAAAACATTTCAACCTTTCAAAAAACCGTCTTCCCAAAAGGAAGGCGGTTTTTTTATTTTATAGCGCTATGGTCACCTAAAAAATATTATCTTCGCACATCAAAAATTGAAATTTATGTCGATAAATGTAAAGAACATCACTAAGATTTATGGCAAGCAAAAAGCCCTTGACAATGTCAGTTTCGAAATCAAAACAGGTGAAATTGTAGGTTTTTTAGGTCCGAATGGTGCAGGAAAAACAACCATGATGAAAATTATCACTTGTTTCCTTCCTCCCAACGAAGGTGAAGCTTCTGTTTGTGGCTTTGATATTTATGAAAAAGAACTTGATATAAAAAAAAGAATTGGCTACCTGCCCGAAAACAACCCTCTTTATACCGAAATGTATGTAAAAGAATACCTTACATTTATTGCAGGCATTCATAAATTGGGAAAGAACACCAAAGCCAGGGTTGAAAAGATGATAGAACTTACAGGTCTCGAAAATGAGCAACATAAAAAAATCAGCGCTTTATCAAAAGGATACAGACAAAGAGTGGGGCTTGCACAATCTTTAATTCACGACCCCGAAGTATTAATTTTAGATGAACCCACTTCGGGATTAGATCCCAATCAGGTATTAGAAATTCGCAATCTTATTAAAGCCATCAGTGCTAAAAAAACCATCATGCTCTCTACCCATATTATGCGTGAGGTAGAAGCTTTGTGCGACAGGGTTATCATAATTAATTTCGGAAAAATTGTTGCCGACAAATCAATACACGAATTGCAGAATACTGTTCAAAACAAGAGTTATTCGGTGTTGGTTGAATTTGATAAAGCAATTGATAAAAAACAATTTATGCAATTACCCCATGTAAAAAATGCAATTAAGAAGGAAGGTAATGCATGGCAAATTATTGTTGAATCGGAGCAGGATATCAGATCTGAAATATTTCAGGTTGCTGTTAAAAATGAAGCTATTGTGCTTTCACTCAATAAAGAAGAACACACTCTTGAAGAAGTTTTTCAACTTTTGACAAAAAAATAATTTTTTATTAAATTATTTTTTATAATTTTGCAACTCTAAGTGGAAAGATTTGGATTGCTTGCAACCACGGAAAAAAATGCTAAAACACAATTTCCCTCCCTGTTACAATCCATAATCTTTACTTATTAATTTTAAATTATTAACTTAAAAAGTTTTATTATGGGATATTTATTCACTTCCGAATCAGTATCTGAAGGCCATCCGGATAAAGTAGCCGATCAGATTTCAGACGCATTATTAGACGAGTTTTTACGCCAGGACCCCGAATCAAAAGTAGCATGCGAAACATTGGTTACAACAGGTTTGGTTGTTTGCAGTGGCGAAGTACGCACCAATGCTTATATTGACATACAAGGTGTAGCACGTAAAGTTATTAAAGGTATTGGTTATACCAAATCGGATTATAAGTTTGATTCCGAATCCTGTGGTATCATTTCTACTATTCACGAACAATCGGCCGACATCAATCAGGGTGTTCAAAGAAGCAACCCCGAAGATCAGGGTGCCGGTGACCAGGGGATGATGTTTGGCTATGCCACAACAGAAATGGAAAACTACATGCCTATATCTATTGAGTTATCACATGTGTTATTGCAGGAACTGGCTGCTATTCGTCACGAAGGTAAAATAATGACTTACCTGCGCCCTGATGCCAAATCACAAGTAACCATTGAATACGATAACAATGGCAAACCAAGTCACATAGACACCATCGTTATTTCTACCCAACACGACGATTTCGCTTCTGAAAAAGAAATGCAGGAAGTTATTGGCAACGACCTAAGAAAACATTTGATTCCACGTGTTCTTGCTGTGGGCACATTGCCCGAAAAAATCAAAGCCCTTTTTGATAATAACTACAAATTATTAGTTAACCCTACAGGAAAGTTTGTTATTGGCGGCCCTCACGGAGATACCGGTTTAACAGGCAGAAAAATTATTGTTGACACCTATGGTGGCAAAGGTGCACACGGTGGTGGCGCTTTTTCGGGCAAGGATTCTTCTAAAGTTGACCGTTCTGCAGCTTATGCTGCAAGACACATTGCTAAAAACCTTGTGGCTGCAGGTGTAGCTGAGGAAATTCTCATTCAGGTAGCCTACGCTATTGGCGTGGCTCAACCTGTTGGCTTATTTGTCAACACTTATGGCACAACCAAAGTTAAAAATGCCGATGGTTCAATAATGAAAGATTATGAAATTTCAGCCATTATCAATAAAGTATTTGACCTCAGACCTTATGCTATTGTTAAGAGATTTGGACTTAAAAATCCTATTTTCCAGAAAACAGCTTCTTATGGACACTTTGGCCGCGACCCTTTCACAGAAGAAGTAGAAGTAACATACAAAGATGAAAATGTTTATACTAAAACTGTTGATGGTAAAGAAAAACACTTCAAAAAAGTTGACTTCTTTGCATGGGAAAAAACTGATTATGTAGATGTTTTGAAAAGAGAGTTTGGAATCTAAGGTAGCTTAGGCTCTGCTAACTTCATTCAGTTACACTTAAACTTCGCCAAAGAAATAAGTGTAAAAATTAAAAAACCGTCAGAAATGGCGGTTTTTTTTTAGCATCATATTAATTTCAAAAAAAGTAAGCTCTTATTATTTCATAATTACCGCTTTTATTAATCATTTCATTCTGAAAAAGACTATATCCAACTTATCCTTATTATTATCAAAATAAAATTATATTCTCAAAATTGGTACAAATTGCAACATATGATATGAAAGCAAATAAATTTAATTGAAAGTTTGAGAGTACATAACTATATAAATATTACTTTTGTATAAAAGAATTAACTGCTATGAAAAAAATATTATTGTTTTTTTTGCTTTGCAGTATAAGTATATTGGCCAAATCTCAATATTGTTACCCTTTATTTGAAAGTTCAGATAATGATTATATTAATCACTTTCAGTTAAATTCGATTGTAAATTTATTTTCAGAAACAAATTCATCAGGTAATACTACTTATCTTCCCACCGAGTTTACAACATATCTTACTATTGGTTCATCATATTTTATGCAGATGGGCGAAGAATATAATTCTGGGCCTGGAGGCAGGTTTTCTGCCTGGATTGATTACAATAATGATAGTACATTTTCCACAAATGAACTCGTTTACAACTCCGGCAATGGCGTTTGCTATGCATCAACATATATAACTATACCCAATGATTCTTCATTGATTGGATTAAAAAGGATGAGGGTAATGCATGCTTTATATTGGGGGGATATTTCTCCATGTGGCAGCTATAATGACGGAGAATCGGAAGATTATTATATTCATATCACCGATAGTATTGTTAACCCCGAATATTGCACCCCAATTGATAATTGGGAAGGAAATGGTTTTTTGATTGAAAACTTTAAACTTAATACAATACACAATTGTAGTTCTGGTACCAATAATCTTAATTACACTATTTATCCTGACACCGTTTTTACAACTGACCTTGAAATTGGAAAGACTTATGATATATATATAAGTTATGGTTCTAATATGGGTATATCAGGAGGGTTTAAGGTTTTTATAGATTATAACAATAATAATGTTTTTAATGCTAACGAGTTAGTTTATGCTGCTTCTAATATCTCAATTGCTTCAGGTTATATCACTATTCCAAATGATTCATCATTAATAGGTAAACATAGAATGCGGGTAAGATCCCAATTTTCAGGAGTACCACTAGATGCATGTTATTGGGTAACTGACGGAGAAACAGAAGATTATTTTGTAAACATCGTCCCTGCAATCATAGACACAAATACTATCCCTACAAATTTATGGGAACGAACTTATAATTTGTCAGGCAACCAAATTGGCACAAGCATATTAGAAACCTATGATAAAGGTTTTATAATAACTAGTGCAAAAGGAGCTAATTCAAGCATAATTTACTTGATAAAAACTTCAATAGATGGGGATACTTTATGGACAAAAACATTTAATTCCTCATATTTTTATCAACCATTTAGTTTGGATACAACAAAAGATGGTGGCTTTATTTTGTGTGGAATGACAACAGAAACAGATGCATCAGGTGCCGGCTTTGTAATGAAATTAGATGCATGTGGAGATAAGCAATGGACTAAATATTTCGGCATATCTGGCAATTATGATCTTCTGACAGAAATATATCAACTGCCTGATAGTAGCTATATCACATCAGGTTGGTATCTCGGACCTACAGGAACGGCAACACAAGGACGTATTGGTCTTATTAAAATAGATAAAAATGGAAATACAATCTGGTATAACGATTATACTCATTTTAACAATTCTAATTCAAAATCGTTCATTAAAACAAAAGACAATGGATTTTTAATAAGTGGGTATGGTTATACACCTATTCCGGGTGATACCTCTGGTAATTATTGGCTTAGAAGTATTCTTACTAAAATTGACAGCTTGGGTCAGATAGAATGGAATACTGCATTGGGCGAAGCTAACAATACAATAAGTCAGGCCATCTCAACCACAGAAATACCTAATCAGGGCTACATAACCTTATGTTCTGTATATGATACCCTGACACAAATTTACAGAATGAGTGTTTTTAAAACTGATTTCAATGGCATTATTTACTGGGTAAAACCATTAACACCAGATACTTTTTACCACTACAATGGTTGTTTTATTAAACCTGTTAATAATAATCTTTATGCAATTGCTGCCAATCGTTACGATGACTGCGACATATACACTTACAGAATGTCAGTATTTGTAATAGATTCTCTTGGGAACGTATTATCCACTAAAACTTTTGGAAAGGTTAATTCTCAAATAGGGAATATCAACATAACATCAAATAATAAGATTATTGTTACCGGAACAAAAGTTATAACCAATAACTATGACATCTATGCTATCAAACTTAATATTGATTTATCCTTTGATACTTTATATAATTCAAACATTAATTATGATTCAATCTGTGATTCTATAAATTCAATTTATGAAATAGAAGCCATACAAAGCAATATTCAGGTCTCTGTTATTCCAAATCCATGTGATAATTTTACTTTTTTTAATATAAATAATCTAAATAATCACACATATAATGTAAGCATCTTTAATATCAACGGCATATTAGAAAAATATTATCCTGATTGTAAAAATGATAAATTATTAATTGATTTCAGTAGTAAAAACCCTGGTATATATATAGCCAAAATTAAATTTGACAACAATATTATTCTGATAAAAAAAATAATTGTTTTTTCCAAACATTAATTTTTTTATTGCATTTCAGTAAATGCAAAAAAATAAGCTCTAAAAATCTGAAAATTAGTGTTTTTCTTGAAAGAAATATGATCTGTTTTTTCAATTTGTTGAGTTAGACTCTCAACATATTCCAGAATGTCGGCCATTCCATCAAAATTGATAGTCTCATAGGTATCTAATGGGGTGTGATATACTTCGGGTGTACCTGTAGTAAAATAAAGTAAAGGGATATTGTTATTATAAAAAGCAGTATGGTCTGAAAACGAAGGCCCATACTTTATTTTTTTTATTTTAAAATTATTTGGTTTATTTTCTTTCAAAATTCTTTTCCATTGAGGCGAAGATCCGCTTCCAAAAAGTATTATTCGTTTTTTATTATTATAATCATAGCGACCTACCATATCAAAATTTATCATATAGGCAATTTTAAACCTTTTTGCAATTTTGCTATTTACAAAAAAATCGGAGCCGTACAATCCCATTTCCTCTCCTGTAAAGGCTACAAACAGATAATTATATTTTAATGACTGATGACATTTCAGATACCTGGCCATTTCCATAACAGAAATAACGCCACTGGCATTATCATCAGCACCTCTGTGTATCTTACCTGAACCATACCGTGAGCCAAAATAGCCCATGCCCAGATGATCGTAGTGTGCACCTATAACAACTGTTTTCTCTGCTTTATTATCTAAGAAACCACATACATTATAGAATGTTTCTGACCTCCCCTTTCTCATGAATTTCTGAAAATATGATGTATCCCCAATAATAGGTATAAGTGCGGCTTCTTTATACCTGAGAGCAATAAAATTCCTTGCTTTTATTTCGAAAATTGTTCCTGCTTGCCTCCCTTGTAAAGAGTCTGACGTCAGAACCAACATATCATAAGAAAGCCGACTCCTGACCGAATCTTTAGAAAAATCAAACTGCCCAAATAAAAAAAATGGCAGTAGAACACCACATACAATAAATGTGAAGCAACTAACAGACTTAAAACTAATGTATGAATGTTTTTTAAGTTTTACCAAATTCATGTGCATCCTGCTTCCTAATTTCTGTTTATTCTTTCTCATTTATTTCAAATCCAACGTCTTTTAAATGTTTCCAAAACTCAGGATATGATTTTGACACAACATTAAAATCTTCAATATTAATACTTTCTATTAAAACAGCTGTAGCAGCAAAAGCCAAAGCAATCCGGTGATCGTTATATGTAGAAATTGTATAATTTCTATTTTTAAAATCAATAGTGTTCTTACCTAATAATATTTCTACTTTACATTGGTCGAAATAAACATTAAGACCCATCTTTTTAAGCTCTTCAAGGACTGAATGTATTCTGTCGGACTCTTTAAATCTCAAATTACAAATCCCTGTAAACTTTGATGGAATATTTAAAAGGGCACAACTCACAATCACACTTGGAAAAATATCAGGGGTGTTGAAAAAGTCAAATTCAAAAAAATCGCTTTTCAAATGCTCTTTGGTTAATTGAATTCCATTTGTATCATACCGCGTATTAACACCCATTTTTTTATAAATCTGCGCCAGAATAAAATCACCTTGAAAGCTGTTTTTATTTAAACCCCGGAGTTTCAGATTTACATTTTCAGAAAAAGCAGCCATTTCGTACCAGTAGGCTGCAGCAGACCAGTCAGACTCAACTGTAATTTCCTTTGGGATATAAGATTGGGGTTTTATTATTAAAAAGTTTTTTGTTTTATGCACCTGAACTCCAAAATAAGTCATCAGATTGATTGTAGCATCAATGTACGATTTAGAGGCAATAATATCGCTCAACTCAATGATTAAACCTTCAGCTAAAACTGGTGCGACTAATAATAAAGATGTAACATATTGACTGCTCTTTCTACAATCAACAAAAACTTTATTATTAATTTCATTTGAAGGGTTGATTTTTAAGGGAAGAAATCCATCTTTTTTTAAATATGTAACATTTGCACCCATATTTCTTAAACTTTCAACAAGGTCTTTCATAGGCCTTTGCTGCATACGTTCTGAGCCTGTAATAACATATTGCTCTTTTTTAATCAATGCCAGATAGGTCGTCAGGAAACGGGCAACAGTTCCGGCGTCTTTACAATCGAGATGCAAGGGTTCAGAGTTATTAGAATGCAAAGAAATTTTATTCAGGAGCTCTTTTAATAATACAGTATCCGAAGAAATTGAAATATTATTGATGAGCAATTTATTTCCACACAGTGCATTAATCATTAAAACCCTGTTGCTTATACTCTTAGAACCAGGCAAAAAGATTTCTCCAATTAAATTCTTATCCTTTTTAATTATATTAATACACGCCACAACAAAAAATTATAATCTACATAAAACTATTAAAACATCAATTCAGTTAACAGTTAACAGTTAGCAGTGAAGTGAACCACATTTTTATATCTGCTCATCATCACATCACCCCATTATAAAACTCTAAAGCATTAAAAATCATTTCCCTTTCCGCTTCAATATCAATAACTGCTTTTCCAATTGACTTTAGTAGCACCATTTTAATTTTTCCATTCTCATTTTTTTTATCAAAAAGCATTAAATCAAATATTTTCTGAAAATGATCAGTGTTAATTTTAAAAGCAGGGAATATAGTCTTTATAAAATCAGTTATTTCTAACAGCTCTTTCTCTTTAAACCCTGATAATTTCATTGAAATATAACTTTCGCAGATAATTCCGATTGCAACAGCTTCACCATGACTAAGTTGCCTGCCGACAAGCTTCGGCGAAAGCATTTCAAGAGCATGACCTATAGTGTGACCAAAATTAAGTTTCTTTCTGATATTCTTCTCCAAAGGATCTTGAGAAACAATCTCATACTTAATTTCTATTGATTTTGAAATGATTTCATTTAAATTTATAAACCCATTTTTCTTTAATGTATTCCAATAAGTTAAATCGCAAATAAGTGCATGTTTAATTATTTCAGCATAACCATTCACCAATTCTTTTTCGGGTAAAGTATTCAGAAATTCAGTATTTATAAACACCGCTTTAGGTTGAGAAAAATGACCTATCTGATTTTTATATACACCAATGTTCACCCCTGTTTTTCCACCTATAGAAGCATCAACCATCGACAACAATGTTGTAGGAATATTAACACAGTCAATACCCCGTTTATAAGTTGCTGAAATAAAGCCACCCATATCGCACAAAACGCCACCTCCAAGATTAATCAGTAAGGACTTTCTATCAACATTTAAATCCGACAACTGATGCCATATATTCAAACAACTTGGGATGTTTTTATTTTCTTCTCCCGATTTGACTTCAAATATTTGCAACTTTATCTCATCCTTGAAACTTTCAAGTAAAAAAGGCAATGCCAGGCTTTTCGTGTTTTCATCAACCAGAACACATAAAAAAGTGTACTGACTTTTTTTAAAAAAGTCCTTTATCGTTTCAAAATTGTCAACAATTTGGATGGTTTTATTTTTTGAAATCATTTTATTTAAAATTTCAATATAAAATTAGCTTAATTATCTGAATAAAAAAAAAGCATAACAAAAAATTGTCATGCTTTTTCTTTAAAAATAAAATTTTAAGAATTATTCCATGTGTTTGAAATTCAAAAAGTATAACACTAAGAATAACAAAGAAAAGATAAGTCCCATAACTGAAAAGCTAACAGCTATCATAGCTATTTGTGCAGCAGCGTAGATGTAAAAACCCATTTTTTTCATTTTCCACATCATAATTGCACCAAATAAAGAAGCAGCAGATAATGCAGCAGAAATAACGATAAGCATCATGCCATCACCATTCAATTGAGACATTCCAGGAATGCTTTCCAATAATCCTGCAATAGCACCGGCAGCAACAATTGCCAACAGGCCAAATAATAGACCCAAACCGCTTCCGATAAAGGTTAAAATACATAATACTGTTAAAAATGTAGGGCGTTTTTTTATAATGTAACCCAAAATTAGGACACGGCGTTAAGGTGGGAAGTTAAACCTCAAACACCCTAAACCATGGAAAAAAGAAGTCGAAGAAAATTCAGTGCAGAATTTAAGGTCAAAGTTGTCC
>Ga0172368_10003827_pt1 | contig 17879 bp, 19 predicted proteins | sample Lak11m_FD_114540 | JGI IMG/M metagenome (GOLD analysis project Ga0172368, IMG submission 114540) | Freshwater microbial communities from Kabuno Bay, South-Kivu, Congo - kab_022012_11m | ecosystem: Environmental > Aquatic > Freshwater > Lake | place: Democratic Republic of the Congo: South-Kivu...
ACACCTGCATCAGAATGGACAGTTGCCGGTACCACGGATTCAACTTCTGCAAAATCCTGTTTGCCTACCACGATACGATCTTTTCTGCCGGCGGGTATGGATTCTGGTATCTCCATTCGATGATCACCTTTTACGACCGGAAGAGCCACGGCTGGGAACTGGTGCTCCGAAAAGGCGTCATTGCCGACGGCCGGTTCCTGAAAATTGTGTTTATCGATAACTCCCTATACGGATTTTATCCAATCAGTCAACGAGAGTACGAGGAATCCTTTGCACCATCCCAGGAACCTGCCATCTACCAGTTCGATCTCGGAACCAAAACCTGGGAAAAGATCAAACAGCTGAGCGGCAAGGCTGTTACGGAGATGAGCGATTTGGATGCTCTTGCCGAAAATGACCATTGGATTCTAAACGGGAACCTGCTGATTGACAAAACATCCCTGGATGGCTATATCATCAAGAATCCCATTGATTTGATGGATAACATCCGTGAAAAAAAGATTTTCAGGATCGTGCATGATACGGTAAGCGGATTCCGTTACCGGAACAAAGAAACCTATCAGCCTGTAAACATAAGCATTAAAGAGATCATCACCGATCGCTCAACCATAAAGTTCTCGCTCAAACCCACGGCTTTGGTGAACAAGCCATGGTTCTGGATAGCACTGGCGCTTTTCATCGGTGCGATTGCGACAGTAATTACCGGCATCCGGCGAAGAAATCGCAGGATCAGCGACCAACCGGGTGAGATCGATAACTACACTTCCATTATCAGGCAGTTGCACGAATCAGAACACCTCGTTTTATCTACCAAAGAACTCGATAAGGTATTGGGAATCGCGCACCTTACTTACGACAGCCAGAAGCAACGACGCAGCTTTATCCTCCGGCAAGTGGAAGAGAAGGAACCCAACCTCATAACCCGGGAACGGTCGGAACAGGATAAACGCACCTACCACTACAGGATCCGGAAAGCATGAGAAACGCTAAAACATTCCCGTATAATCCCATGACCTTCCAGGGTTTGAAGACCTGAAGGTCTGATTAACAAATCCCTCTGTCTACACCGGCTTTCATCGCATCCTTCGACCCATTGAGGGTGTCGAGAACCAGTTGTTGAATGTCCGTGGTGTATAGGGTTAAAAAGGTATCTCCGATGGCCAGGAAATTAAATTGGTCCGTTGATCCTATTCCCTGGAGGAGTATCTTTCGAAGCAAGAAATAACAGGCCGTTGAAAAATTGCCGCCTGGATCTTTTCTTTGTAACTTTCTTTTGTATCAGGACAAAAGAAAGTCTCTTATTTCTTCCTATACTTGCAGAACCAATCCCAACCCATGATCCGGCTTTTCGACCTCTTCTTCTCCCTGACCGGCCTGGTGATTCTCTCTCCTGTATGCCTGGTAATTATAATTCTCATTCCCCTGGATTCGCGGGGCGGGATCTTCTTTTTCCAGACCAGGGTAGGGAAAGGCGGGAAACTTTTCAGGCTGATCAAATTCAGAACGATGGTTCCCGGAGCGCAACAAAAAGGAAACCTGACTGTTGGGACAAGAGATCCCAGGATTACCGGAATTGGTCTTTTTCTTCGGAAATACAAACTTGACGAGATCCCGCAATTGTTCAATGTATTGAATGGGGACATGAGCCTGGTTGGCCCCCGGCCGGAACTACGGAAGTATGTTGAGATGTATACCGAGGAGCAGAAAAAAGTGTTGTCGGTCAGACCCGGAATCACTGATTATGCTTCCATCGAATATTTCTATGAGAATGAAATCCTGGGACAGTCAGCCGATCCCGAAAAAACCTACCTCGAAGAGGTCATGCCGGCAAAAATCCGGCTGAATATGAAATTCATCGAAGATCCTTCGGTTTCAAACTACATGAAGATCCTGTATTCCACCATGTGCCGGTTTTTTCCCTAAACTCCTGACCCACTTTTCAATATTCCTGTCATTCGTCATTCCTGTCATTCTCTTATCGAACGACAACCATCTTCCTGATCATCACGGCATCATCGGTTTTCAGGATGCAGTAGTAGATTCCCTCCCCGACTCCTTCAGAATCCCAGGGGATCTCATGGTACCCTTGCGCCACCTTTTCCTCCAGGATGGTGGCAACGACAACACCTGAAGTATTACAGACCTGAATTGTAACCATTGTATTTGGATCCGCAACTTCAATGGGCACATAGGTTTCAGAACGGAATGGGTTAGGAAAATTTTGGAACAGTTGCGTGGTATGCTTGCTTTCAGGTTCGGGCAGAGCGTTCGGATCCATTACAGGCTTCCCGGCTTCAATCCATGCTGTCCGAATCAATGCCGTTAAAGCCGTGGATCCCCGCTGAAACAGATTTATTGTAAAAGAATCCGAAACATTCCATAACGACTGGTAATACAGATCTGAGGAGGTGCTCCCTGCAATTTGCCGAGCCTGGTCATCAGCATGAAGAATGCTGTCGACATACGGGTAATTCATGTAAATATAACCGAAAACGAACCCACTGACATCCTCAATGTAAATCGCTGAATCCTGTGATAAAAGGATCCGGGATCCATACCGGTTGATCATTTTGGACTCAAAACGTGAGTGGATCCCTGTGTTTCCTGAATACTGGCCATTGTAATTCTTTGTTATGTGCAACGGCATATGACCGTCACCCACGTAATGCCCCAGGTCTGCAGCAAAGAGGCCGGCATTGTGCCATTCTTTCCGCTGAAAACAGCTAACCAGTGAATCATATGCAGTGATTGTAGCCCAGGGCAGCACCCCCTGGTCTATCACGAAAGAGTAACCAAATTCAGCAACCAGGGAGTCAAGGTCCTGGTTGATCGTTCCGGAAAAAATGAATTCGGGATAGTTGTCGATTTCGATGTAATGGCGGGTACCTTCGTTGGGGTCGGTAGCCTTTCTGTAGTCGGCATCAGAAGCATGCAACCTTACCACATCGGTCCAGGCGGGTACCAGGAATGCCATTTCCTGGGGCAAATGCAGGACGATCCCTCCGCTGATCTTCTGATGTCCCTGGTATCCCCACGAAGAAAGAAAAAGCAGGAGAATAAACGAAAAAATCGTAAGGGTGATTTGTTTTTTATTCATTTTTTCATTCATGTCATTCGTCATCCATGTCATTCGTCATTCTCAAACGCACCCTTCATCAAATCCAGGAGTGCATTGAGCTCTTCCACCTTTTCGGGAGTTCCCAACTGGGTATAGGTAAGGATCATATTGCTGATAAGGCGTTGGATGATATCCACGTTAGTGCATGGGTTAAAAAAAGAGGATTCAGGTTTCAGTTGCATCTGGCGGATGAAGAGATCTATTTCCCGCCTGGTAAAGACCGCTCCTTTATTGAATGGATTGATATAAAAAAGAACATCTCCAGCGCCTGTATACGGGTGATAGAGATCAGTAGTATAGGCCAGGATGAAATGCTGTGGAAGGTTCACTCCCTGAACCGGAAGATCCAGTTTTTGTGCCAGGATCAGGTAAAGGATGCCAAGGGTCAGTGGACTGCCTTTGTGGGTTTCAAGTAATGTATTGATATACTGGTTAGTAGGTGCATAAAGATTGATCCTGTTCCCTTCAAATTTATGCATGTCATAGATAATATGGTTCAGGACCTTAATGTTCTCAAGAGCAGTAAGATTGTCATTCAGTTCAAGCCATGCATCCATTTTCATCTGTTCGATGGTCATGGTGATCTCTTCAGGATTCAGCTCCGGATATTGGGTACGAGAGATCAGAAGAAACCCTTTAAGAAGGTCTGACGAACCAAGTTTCATCCAGTCGATCAGCTGGTGGCGAAATCCTTCCTGCTGGATTTTATGAATAATCGATTCAATCCGGCCCTGGACCAGTTCATCGAACGTGCTCTCCCACGCCTGTTCGAGCCGCGGAACTGCCTGTTCTCCAAAGGCGAAAATTTTCTCCCGGATGATGCCAAATGTTTTGTCATCAGGTTCATCCAGCAGGTTGATCAGGGCCGAAAGCTGGTTGGGATTGTTTGTCATAATAGCAGTGCAAAGATAAGAAATAGCGAGGTAGTGAGATAGCGAAATAATGAAATGGTGAATTAGTGAACCGGAGCGAAGCGAAGCCCGGCGCAGCCAAATGGTGAAATCAGCGTTGCGGTTTTTTTCAGGCTACAGGCTTACCAAACCATTCAGCACAAATTCGGTCAACTCCATGATGACCGGGCAGTGGTTGGGATTGTATTCCCCGGTCGCCCTGTTAGCAACCAGTGCGCAAATTGTGAGGGTCTCATGGTTCATCAGGGCTCCGAGCCCGAAAAGTGCGGATGTCTCCATTTCGAAGTTGGTAATTCTGTGCCCCCGGCAATGGAAGTTCTGAAGTTTGCTGATCATCTCCGGATCAGTGAGTGCGAGGTGTAACCCACGTCCCTGTGGACCATAAAATCCGGGAGCGGTAACAGTTATTCCCGGAACCGTTCCTTTATTGAAATGCTGAATGAGCTTCTCAGATCCTTTGATGAAATAGGGCATTGTGAGTTGCGGATTCCAGTTCGCCTGCCTTGCAAAATGCGCGGAGAGCTCTTTGTCGATGATCTTGATGTAGTCACGATAGAAATAGATCAGGTTGTCGAGTCCCATGGCATGTGTTGACAAGCCGAAGCTGTTAATGGGAATATCGGGTTGGATGGCGCCGGAAGTTCCCAGACGGATGATGGTGAGCGACTTTCGTTCAGGTTTGGGTAAACGCGTAACAAGGTCAAAGTTGGCCAGTGCGTCCAGTTCCTGCATGACGATATCGATGTTGTCGGTACCGATGCCTGTGGAAAGAGCTGTTATTCTTTTCCCTTTAAAGATCCCGGTACGGGAAACAAATTCCCGGTTGGTTACCGAATGTTCAATGGCATCAAAAAAAGTTGAAACAACCGGAACCCTGCCGGGATCTCCCATTACAAGCACGGTATCAGCAAGCTGTTCTGGCCTGAGACTCAGGTGATAAATACTCCCATCAGCATTCACGATCAGGTCGGGTTCTGCGAATTTCATACTGTGCTGAGATCGAAGAGAGTTACAAATATATAATAAATTAAGGGGCCTGTTTCCCTATGAGGGCTTCAATCATTATTGAATCGGCTTCACCTTTGTTTTGTACCACTCCTTTGATCATGTCATTCGGGATCGTCGGAGAAAGGACATATTGTTCGGTTTTCCATTCTCCATTCCTTTTCTGAAATACTCCTGAACCCCGGCACAAATCCAGCTTCTATCCAGCAGTTCATCAAACCAGGCAGTGCTTCCATCTTCACTGATGAAGACGAATCTCTTCACAGGATGAAATTCCCAGGTTGTCACGCTGTCAAAATGTGGTTTACAGAAGGTGTAGAACTCTGGTGCGGTCCACCGTTCAGTGGCATCAGTACCGATAAATACTGCCGAGTCGGCCATGGCGCCGATGTAAGCTTCCAGGTTGGAGTTTGCAGCGTCCGGATGCCACTTGTCGATCAAAGCCTGCAGTTCAGATTCAGCTTTGCTGATCTCGCGCTCCGTCTTGTTTATACAGTTGCAACTTGGAAACACCGCAGCAAACAGGGCCGGAAGTAAAAATATGAAATATGATTTTTTCATGAACTGTTTTATTTTACCACATCAGGCACATAAGAGCCACATAGAGAGTCTGCCGCGAAAGTTTTTCGAAACGTAAATATAATAACAGTACCACCTTTCACCATTTCACCATTTCACCATTTCCCTACCTTTGTCCCATGAAATATCCATACAAACGACGTTCTTACCATCCGTGAATGTTAATAATGGATATTCCATTTGACCAATAAAATCAAATTATTAACAAATGAAAATCGAAATCATCAACATCGGGGATGAAATCCTCATCGGCCAGGTTATAAATACAAATGCAGCGTGGATGGCAGAGGAACTGAACAGGAACGGGTTCAAGGCCTGGCAGTTTACTGTGATCTCCGACAACCGGGAACACATTCTGCAGGCACTGGAAGATGCATCGGCAAGAGCGGATGTAGTGTTGGTCAGCGGAGGGCTTGGTCCGACGAAAGACGACATCACCAAAGAGACCATTTGTGAATTTTTTACTACCCGGCTGGTTTTTAACCAGGAGGCATATGAAAACATTGAAGCTCTTTTCGCACGGAGAGGCTATCCAGTTACGGAAGTAAACCGCAAACAAGCTGAACTGCCTGAGAGCTGCATCGCACTCCCAAACCGGCTGGGAACAGCCAGTGGGATGTGGTTTGAGACAAGCGGACAGGCGGACAGGCGGACAGGCGGACAAGGTAAAAAGAAATTGCCAACTGCCGGCTGCCAACTGCCAACTGTCTTCATTTTCCTTCCCGGTGTTCCGTTTGAAATGAAGGAAATGTTTACACGCGAGGTCATCCCCAGGTTGAAGGAACGGTTTACTCCGCAGGCGATAATTCATAAAACGGTTCTGACCCAGGGGATTGGGGAATCCTTCCTGGCGGATCTTATTAAAGAGTGGGAAGGGAACCTGCCGGCTCATATGAAGCTCGCCTACCTTCCTCAACCTGGGATTGTCCGTCTCCGGCTGACGGCTGCAGGATCAGACCAGGGAGTACTTCAGCAGGAAGTGAATCTGGAGATTTTCAAACTGCACACGATCATTCCCGACCTGATTTTCGGATATGATAATGATACCCTTGAATCCATTATCGGGCATCTGCTGATGCAACAAAAGAAGACTCTGTCGGTCGCCGAAAGTTCAACCGGTGGCTATACTTCACATGTTATCACCTCCATCCCAGGCAGTTCGGCATGGTTCCAGGGAGGAGTGGTGGCTTATTCGAACCGTGCCAAGGAAGATCTTCTCTATGTAAAAAAAGAGACGATTGAGAGTCATGGCGCCGTGAGCGAACAGGTAGTGATGGAGATGGCAATCGGTGCCAGGAGTCGTTTCCGCACCGATTATGCAATCGCTATTACCGGTATAGCAGGACCTTCAGGTGGAACTGTCGACAAACCCGTCGGCACGGTCTGGATCGGACTTGCCACTCCCGAGGGTGTTTCAGCAAAACAATTCCTGTTCGGCGATAACAGGGAACGGAATATCCGGCGAACAGCTTTGACAGCGCTCAATTTGTTGAGGAAGGAGCTATTCTGATCTCTCTCCAAAATCCCTGCTTGCCCTTAGATCTCCTGTTCGCCACTATATCCCCTGTAGGAAACTTACTTCGCTTCGCGATTTCGGGGTATTCGTCGATTTGTTTCAACTTTTTATCGAAATCGCTTGACTTTAGTGTTTCAATAGTTATATTTTTGTATACTTTATTTTTTATGAAGTTTATAAAATATAATTAATCATGAACTTACAACCAAAGTTGCGAATGTCGATCGGACTCTGGTACCCGATCGTGATATTCTCCTGTTACATCATTGCCGTCCTGGAGTGGGGTATCAGAAAGGGCCTGATAGTAGAGGGAACCGGCGTCAACCAGTTTCCATTCCTTACCTATTTTATAACCGGTACCTTTTTTATAGTGATGGGCATTTCCCAGTGGTTTAAGTACCGGCTATGGATCAATCCGGTGCTCGGCTTTCTGATCGGCGTATTATGCTTTCTGGGACCCTACGCCATCACCGGTTCCGCTTTCATCTTCAAGGCAGCATACTTTATCATTCTGATCGTCCTGGCCCTGTTCATCATTTTCAACTGGTCTGTATTTTACGGACAGGAGCGGTTTGAGCTCAATGCAAGGAGATTGTTCCGGTTGGCAGTGGAACAGGTCAGGGAGACAGCCAACGGATTTACCGACCGACCGTTCTTCGCAGGAGAAATCGAGGCTCAGCCCACGGAGTTGCAGGGTTTCCTGAGGTTCCTGGAAGGGAAGTATATCACCCGGATATTCACGGAAGGAGATTCCGTTTTTCTTGCTTTCTCCCTGAATAAAAGCGTTCTAACCGTCGAAAATCCCCACGAAGTGAGCCATGTTTCCATCTCCGGCACAGGGTCGCTGACTGTATTCGTGTCGGAAGCCGATTACCGCCAGTACCGGAAAGCCTACAATTTCGATCAGCTCTGCCATTCGCTCGGGGAGGTAATCAAAAGGTTTATGGCTTATTACCAGGAAGGGCTGGAGAACAGAATCATAACAGAATTAAAGACTGCAAGATAATCGGAGGTTATCATGAAAACACTTCAAACATTTATTTGTACAATCGGTATTTCCTTCGTTTTGCAGGTATTGACCGGTTGTGACCGTGCGCAGGATCCATGCAAAGAAAGAAGTCATGATTATTATTTCGGAGTTGAGATCACCGGAATGTTATGCGGTTACTCTATTGCCCGGGAATGCAGCGGATTGAAAGACGGGGTAAAGACAGACTTTGAATCAAACGAGGTACTCATCAAATTGTCTGTCCTTGGCGAAGGCGTAGATAACAGGATCAGCTCTCTGTTCGGGATGGATCCTGTATCAAGGAGGTTAATGTTTAATGAAATAAAGATTAATACCGGAAACACGAGCATTGTCTCATCTACAAGGATCAAAGGGGATACAGCCTGGTTCACCGGGGATAATACTCCCGGACCTAAAAAGATATTTCTCCCTCCTGACGTTATCTTGGAATACCCTACGAGTAATGATCAAACTAGTCACACAGGTACAGTACCACTTCAATATCAGCCGTATCCTGGAAAATATACCGATCTTGACAGGAACCGGATTTTCAAAATCCTTTATCAGGATAAAGGATTGGCAATCGATATCCCCGGACAAATGATTATGCCGCTTGATGAGCCTGATTCAGCCGGACAATGGTATCCGAAGATCACCCGTCAGATCGGCAACTCATTGACACAGAATCCATCCGGCTAAATCCTAAAAATGAAAACGGAAAGAAAATGCTGGAACAACTTGAATCCAAAGAATAATTGTACAAATTAAAACGAAGGCATAATGAAATACAAGGTACATCGCATCGAAGTCAACAGGGACAACATGCAGGATAAAATTGAGCAGTTTTTAAACACACTGAATGGCGAAGTAATTTCAGTATTTCCAAGCGTTACTCAATACTTCCTGATGTATGGATCAAAAAATTGACTTTGCATTAGTAATAGAAAAAGTCAATTAGTTTGTTGAATTTTAAAAATTCTGCAAAAACACAAAAAAATGGACCTCTTTCGAAAAGTAAAATCCAGCGAGTTACCTCCCGAAACCATTTTGTGGATCGTCCTGGCACCCCTGTTGCTGATTGTCATTTTTCTCTTTGGCTTTGGACTTCTGTTGCTGGTTCCCATTGGACTGGTTTACGGAATCACCAATCTCACCCTCTTTATCCGCTCCCGGAACTGGGGATACCTGGTCCTGACCAGCAGTTTTCTCCTTATGAGTGCTTTTACCGTTTCCCTGGCCTTTCACAGATCCATCGATCCATCCTGGAACTTCTCTCTGGGCATCGTTCTCGTGATCAGTATCGGGGCCGTCATTTACCTGGTTTTTTCACATAGACTCAAATGGTGGTCATATGAAATCCTTGAGATGGCAGCGATGCCTGTAGAGGAAGTACGGGAAGGATATACCACCCGTCCTTTCCCTGTTGGTAAAATTGTTTTCAACCGGCAGGAAATGGTCCGGTTTTCCCGTTTTGTACGCCGGCATCTTATTGCCATACCCAGGATCGAAAACGACCAGATCGTATTTATGATCGCCCATTCCCGTTTTAGGTTGCTGTCGATGGAAGATCATTATGCAGACGAGACCTATATCTCCTTTTCCGGTGCCGGAAAAGTCACGACATTCATTTCCCAGAGCCACTATCTGAAGCACCGGGATGTATTCTCATTTGATCAGTTATGCATAAACCTGGGTAATCTATTTATTGATTTTTTTGAGTTGTACAAACAAGGAGATGGTATCCGGATCATTGACCGGTTAAATCCCCTGAAGCTGAATCCATTAACAGAATAGAAGCATGGATTTCAAACAAGCCGCCATTTTAGGATCTTATATCGCGAAAGACTACGCTGAAGATCTCTTTCGTCTGCTGGCTACCTATAAAAGTATCTCTGCGTCAGAAGCTGCCTCACGCCTGGAATTGCATATCAAAACGGTTCAGGACTTCCTGGAAGCCATGAGTGACCTGGGATTCCTGGGGAAGGAAGAGGTTTATGAGAAAAAGCGCCCCTATTTCCGCTACGCCCTGAAAGTGAAGAAGATCTCCATGGAAATCAACCTGGCCCCTTTGTTCCCGAGAGAGGAATCAGATGACCGACAAACCTTGAAGATCCGTGAAAAAAAGAATGCAGGTGTACGTTTCACCACCTCGCGCGACAGCCAGTATATCAGCAATGTCACTATCTGGATCGGCCAGGGACGGGAACGAACCGAACGGCGGATCAACCTGTCGATCCCCCAGGGGAAGTTCCTCTTCCACCTCCCCTTCCCCGGTTCGGAAATGCTGTCTGTACGGGAGATCATGGCGAAGGCTGGAGTGGATAACTCAAATTTGTCGGAAATTCTTGATATCGTCGATGCCCTGATCGAGTTCAAAGTAATTGAAACAGAAAATATCACAAATAAACCATGAGACCAAAAAAAACATTCAGACTGTTAATCCCGGCAGGGATAGTAGTGACTGCAGAGCATGATCATTCCGGCAACGAGGGATATAGTGAAGGAGGTGGAGTTAGTGGATTAGATAGAAAGAGTTTCAAGATTCATAGGGTAAGGATCAGAGTCGAAGGTCGGGGATCATCGTTCAATTGGAGAGAATCGGAACATTCATGTCATTGGCTCCGCCGAGCTCCGATTCGCTCCGGTTCGTAATTCCTGTTCATTCTTGTTCATTCTAGAAGGTGACCAGCCTTTCGTTCCCTTGAAGATATTCAGTGAGGGATTCTCCCATCAGCCTGACATTCACGCCGAGACGGATAATTTTTTTTGTAACGCCGTATGAGTCGGTGCATGCCATACAGGCCTGGACTGTAATCCCGCTGTCGAGACACATCTGGATCTCATCCTGGATCTCCTTGTCCTCAGCCGCCAGCTTTGCCGATGGTCCCCATATGACCAGGTTTACCTCATCCCACCATCCGTTGGCTTTGGCGTTCATCAGGTAATTAAATATCATCCGGATAGCGACATCTTTTTCCCCGGTTGTCCACAATACATTAAGCTTCCTGGTCTCTTCCATAGTTCAGCGATCCGTTGAAATTAGGGAGGCAAAGGTAACGAATATCCTGTTAAATACGCTGGGATTGGTTGAGATGAACACTGATGTCGGGTTGACTCCTGAATGAACCATATAGGTTTTGAGGGCGGTATCGATTGCTCCCTGCACTTCGATAACCGGCATATTCATTCCTTCGATTGTTAAACGATATCCATAAATTGGCTGAAGGTCATCCGGAGCGAATTCATTCCCCATTGTGCTTGACAAAGATCTGAGATAGTTTTCCATTGCGGCCGAATCGGCAGGTACTCCGTTGATAAGCCAACTACCGTTGGATTTGGTCATAATAAAAGAACTGTCGCCGGGATAGGAAAAGGTAAGCGTGGTTGGAAGGTCCTTGTCAAACCTGCAAATGGTTCTCTCCCTGTACCTGGAAACCTGTTCGGGGAACATCATCGAAAGAAAGCCGTCAACCAGGTACACCTTATCATCCCCTTCCACCCGGATGTGGGATTTTACGGAAGGATTCTGGTTCCGGCCATAAGCAGACGCCTGGGGTTGTTGTGAAAAAGAGATCTTTCCCACCCAGAAATCGGCGGACGGGTCTTCCCCCTGCGATACCACCACATGTGTGCCGGTTGAATCCGATACCTGAAATTCATTCCAGCTTGAACTGCCCAGGGCAGCAACCCGTTCCGGCACCAGGTCCGTCACCGTTTGCAATAAACTCCTGATGAACGTTGTATCTGCAGAGTACGTCTGATCCTCAATGTGAACATCCCACACGTTTCCGCTTCTGGCCAGCAGGATTTTCTTCTCATTCTCTCCTTTCGGATAGATAGCAATGGAAGTAACCTGTGCCGAATCAATAACAAACAATTCACTTCTGAATGATCTTTCTCCTTTACGGTTATCATATATCAATACGACTGCGACAACAGCGGCCAGGACTACGAAAATGGCCAGTAAAACACGATTAGAAATAGTTTTCATTCATCCGTTTGATTTTCAGATTATTACGATATTGCCAGCGAATGATCCCAAAGATGAGGATCAGAATTACCGGAAGTAAAAAGTTCAGGTACTTCAGTAACGTCCTTGTACCGGCTTCAAGCTGGTCAAGCGGCCTGGAACTGATCTCTTTTGTTCTGAGGTCAATCAGTCCCGACTCGTCAGCGAGCCACTCAACACCATTGACCAGTAAGTTCAGGTTGTCCTGCGGGATCTCCCGGCGTTCATTCCCTTCACCATTGACGGGAAAATCAGCATCGGAAACAACGATTATTTTTGATTCTTTGTCACCGGAGATCTTTCCATCAAGCAAACAGGCGACAGTTACTTTGGAGAGCGGGAAATCCGTCTGCTGCCAGTTCCGGTTTATGTTGAAATAGAGCGGAGGCCTTTCCGTTCCGGCTTTTTCCGAAGTGGTAGCAAGAGCTGTAAAGGTAATCTCCGGATTTGTGCCTGTATATTCGATTGAGCTAGCGAAGGGCAGGACTACGGAAGTGAGTCCCTTCACCGCGGGGTGGTTGGCAAATAACGTGACCATAGGCAGATACGGAAAGTTCATCTGGGTCTGGAAACTCATCATACCCTGTTGTTGCTGAACCATCACGCTCCCACATCGTTGGTCAATGATAAAATCAGGGTTGATCCGTATCCCCTTGGTCTCGAGCCATCTTTCCAGTCCTGTACCAACCTCCGAACCCATGGATGTCTGAAAATTGCCGTCGACCCGGTTCAGAGCGATATACAGATTCCCGCCGGAAGCCAGGTACTGGTCGAGGTTTTGGAAAGCCTGTTGTGAAAGCGTGTCCTTCGGTCCAACAATCATAACAACTTTGAACTTGCCCATCGCTGCCGATGTCTCATTCAGGTCAACCGGTTCCACATCGTAAAGTACCGAAAGTGCCTGTATTGCCTGCACCATCCCGTTGAGCGAAGGTTCACCGTTTCCCTGGGCAACACCGATCTTCAACTTATTGGTCACCGACATCTTTTTTATACTTGTGGAGAGGCTGTATTCCATGGCAGCGCCCGGCTGGATAAAAGCGATGACCTCTTTCTTATCCTCATACTGAAGCACTGCGCCCATGTATGCTTTCTGCTGTTTCACCTGGTCTTTCTCCCGCACATTGATCAGGACAGGTTGAATTCCTGCCTGCATCGCCTGCTGTTCGGTTTTCTCATCTTCATTGGGATTGATGAACTCATAAACTACCTTCCCTCCCGAATTGTTCGAGTATTCAACCAGTTCCTCCCTGAAATCCCTGCGTAGCTGGGCAAACTGCGGAGGAAGTTCTTCACTGATATAAGCGGTTACAGTGACCGGATATTCCAGGGAAGAGAGGATGTCTTTCGTGGCACGGCTCAGGGTATATCTCTGATCCGCAGTAAAATCAAGACGAATAAAGAACCGGTCTGACAGGATGTTCACGATAATCACAACACCAATGATCAACAAGAGAAAGGTGAAAATTGATTTTCGGTTTTTCATGCGGTTTATGTTTTTATGCAGATGAACAATGAAAGTTAATTATGCTGAAATATTCCGTTTCGACAAAGCCAGCTCCGTTCCCGTCATGGCCAGGAAGATGATCGAAAGGAAATAGATGATGTCTTTGGAATCAATCACTCCCCTTGCCATCGATTCATAGTGCGTGGAGAGGCTGAGGTAATCAAAAACTCCCCCGAACCAGCCGGTTGAACTTGCTGCGATCAGGCCGAATATCAATTGTAAGAATATCCCGATGAACAGGGCAGCCAGGAATGAAACGATCTGGTTGCTGGTAATGCTGCTGCAGAAAAGCCCGATGCTGATGTAAGAGGCACTCATGAACAGCAGCCCCAAATATCCAAGCCAGACTGCTCCATGATCTATCTTCCCGATGCTGGATACGGTAATGTAATAGGGCAATGTAAGCGCAAGCGAGATGCATATCAGTAAAAACGCTGCCAGAAATTTCCCCGAGATGATCTGCCAGTCGCTGACAGGCTTTGTAACGAGAAGTTCAAGGGTGCCTGACTTACGTTCATCCGCCAGCATTCCCATGGTTATGGCCGGGATGAAAAAGAAAAGGGTCCAGTAAGTGATACTGAAGAATGCCTGAAGGCTGGCCTGGTTGACAAGGAAAATATCGCTTCCAAAGAGCCAGGTAAAGAAACCGCTGAAGCCCAGGAAGAGAACAATCATGACATATGCCATCAGCGAATCAAAAAATGATCTTAATTCTCTTTTTGCTATGATCCAGATTTTTTTCATGTGTGAATAATTGATTTTATTTTTCACATGGAATATCCATTATTATCATTCGCGGTTGGTATGAACGGCGTTCGTATGGATACTTCATTGTTAAAATTTTGATTTTCTGTTAATTACTGATGGTCAGATCCCTGAACACCTCTTCCAGTTTACGCTCCACGGGTGTCATCTCCGTTAATACCCACCCTTTGCCGGTACACATCCTGAATATTTCCCTTCTGGCCGATGTTCCGGTCCTGCTCACAACTTCAAATGAATTCTTGTTATCTCCAAGAAAATCAACCAGTTCAACTTGCTCAAGTTGCCGCAGTGCGGTAAAGACCTCATCTCTCTTACCGTCTTCGATCGTCACCCTGACGATCTCCTTGTTCTGGGCCTGTTTTCTCAGGGAGTTAGCTGTTCCGTCGGCCACGAGTTGTCCGTTGTTGATGATCAGGATCCGGTCGCAGGTCGCTTCCACTTCCGCCAGGATGTGTGAACACAGGATCACGGTTTTTTCCTTTCCGATCCGCTTGATCAGCTCCCTGATCTCAACGATCTGGTTAGGATCCAGTCCCGATGTCGGTTCATCCAGGATCAGCACTTCCGGATCGTGGATCAGCGCCTGAGCCAGTCCCACACGTTGCTGGTATCCCTTTGAGAGTTCTCCGATCTTTTTGTATTTTTCAGCTTTCAGTCCACACACCTGAACCATTTCAACGATCCGTTCGCGGATACTCCCTTTGGGCACTCCGTTCAGCTCTGCCACAAAATGCAGGTAATCCAGGACCGGCATGTCTTTGTATAGCGGATTGGCTTCGGGCAGGTAGCCGATGTGCCGTTTCACCTCTTCGGGATGGGTTCTCACGGAAAACCCGCCTACCGTTACATCGCCTTCATTGGGAGGCATGAAACACGTGATGATGCGCATCGTAGTGGTCTTTCCGGCTCCGTTCGGACCCAGGAAACCTACGATCTCACCGGTATTGACTTTGAAGGAAACCCGGTCAACCGCCTTTTGCAGCCCGTAGGTTTTCGTGATATTTTCAATGAGTAACTCCATAAGCATGAGTTTTATTCCAGAAAGCAATGATCTTGAAAATCGTGGCGCAAAAATAAAAAGCCCATCCTTTTATGTCAAGCACTTTAACGAATTTTTAACGCTTATTTTTATACTTTTGACCTATGATCACAACTACGTGTATCGGATTTTTTGACCTGTTCATCTTTCTTGGGATATTTCAGGGACTTCTGCTTTCCTGGTTTTTCATTAAAAACGGAGAGAAAAATAAAAAGGCAAACCTCTATCAGGGACTGTTGTTATTGTTTCTCTCTCTGGGGATATTTGAAGAGTTGCTGAATAATACGGGGTATATTGTTTTTGTATTGCCCATCTCCGATTTCTCTGAATCCCTGAACTTCACTTTCGGGCCGCTTTTTTATCTCTATGTCTGCAGTACGCTCGATCCGGGGAAAAAAAGAAGGATCTGGCCCCATTTCCTTCTGGCCATATTCTGGCTTCTGTATATGACCTTCTATTTTATCCAGCCGGATGAACTGAAATACAACTCCTATGTCCAAACCAAGCATCCTGATTGGGAATATCTTCCGGTGAACAATCTGTTTTCTGATGATCCGCTTGGCATCCGTCACTACTGCAACGAGATCATGGCACTTCAGTTCGTTTCTTACCTGGCAGCGTCGATCATAATCCTGGGGCGAACCTTCAGGTCTTGGAAGCAACCCCTCTTCACCACGAACAATGAACCGCTGATCGTGCTGCGGAACACCACCTTCCATTTCATCATCATCGTGGCCGTGTTCCTGGGTACCAAACTGACATTCGGGATGCAAAGCGACCTCGGGGGATATTGGATCGCTTCTTACATCTCCTTCATGATCTTCGCCACCAGCTGCCGGATCTTGAATCGGTCCGACTTTTTCAACCAGCCCCGTTCATTCCTGGACTTTCCTTCTGCAAAGTACCGGAAATCCTCCCTGTCGGAAGAGTTGAAAACGGAGATCCTGGCGAAAATCGAAACGGAAATGAATGTCAACCGCTATTTTACCAATAACCTTGCCTCCCTCTCTGACCTTGCCAGGCGAACCGGCTCAACTTCCCATTACATTTCACAGGTGATCAACGAGAAGCTTGAGCAGAATTTTTTCGAAATGCTGGCGTACCATAGGGTGGAGGAGGCGAAAAGAATTTTTCAGTCAGATAGCGAAAACAAGCTCACCGTTGAAGAAGTCGCCGAGCAGGTGGGCTATAACTCCAAATCGGCATTTAACAATGCCTTTAAAAAGCTGACCGGCCAGACACCGTCCGAATTCAGAAACCAGCGACAAGATCATCCCTGATCCACTTAATCCCCGAAATCTATTCTCTGAAACTTGTTCTTGTTTCTTGTTTCCTGTTCTCACGTCTCACGTCCTACGTCCTTCCCGATCGGCGCGAACGTCGTCCTTACCGGCACATTCGTTACAAGCAGGGAAAGGGGGATAGATTTGCCGGAAAAAATCCGTACCATGGCACATCCAATTAATTCCCCTTCAACCCGGCAATTCGACATCGATTGGCTGCGAATCATTTTAATCCTGAGTGTTTTTCTATTTCATATCGGTATGATATTCAACACCTGGGATTGGCATGTAAAAAATGAACAGCAATACAGGGAACTCAGATGGGTGATGGCATTCCTCCATTACTGGCGTATGCCCCTTTTGTTCTTTATATCAGGCGTAGGAACCTACTACGCACTGGGGATACGCTCCTCCGCACAGTATCTGAAAGAGCGTGCCAAACGGCTAATCATTCCTCTGATAGCGGGCATCTTTATTCTGGTACCTGTACAGGTATACATAGAAAAGTCATCGCAATTTGACTCCCTGATCGATTTCTACCCGCACATGTTCGAAGGAATCTATCCCACGGGCAATTTCAGCTGGCATCACCTCTGGTTCATTGCTTACCTGTTTGTAATGGCCATTTTCCTGTCACCGTTCCTCGGCTTTGTCAGGAGCAACCGGTTCCGGACGTTCAGAAACTGGCTCGAAAAACGGATCACGCGAATTCTGGGCCTCAACCTGGTGCTGATCCCTCTTTTTCTATCCCAGATCATTCTTCGACCTTTCTTCCCTGATGAGACTCATGATCTGGCTAACGACTGGGCCTCGTTTACCTTCAGTTTCATCTTCTTTATCTCCGGTTTTGTCCTGCTCTCAAGCCGGATCATCGGCGAGTCTATCAAAAACCAGAGATGGTGGTACCTGGGGGAATCAATCCTCGCAACAACCTTCATGTTCCTGACCCCCACTCTCTTCACAGAAAAGACAACTATCGACATGGCATGGGATTGTGCATCGATCGTGGTCAGTTGGTCGTGTAGCATGACCGCTATCGGATTTGGCCGGAAACACCTGAACCGGGATTCCAGGTTCCGGAAACTGGCCAATGAAGCAATTTATCCTTTCTACCTGCTCCACCAACCCATCATCATAG
>Ga0172368_10003829_pt1 | contig 17865 bp, 10 predicted proteins | sample Lak11m_FD_114540 | JGI IMG/M metagenome (GOLD analysis project Ga0172368, IMG submission 114540) | Freshwater microbial communities from Kabuno Bay, South-Kivu, Congo - kab_022012_11m | ecosystem: Environmental > Aquatic > Freshwater > Lake | place: Democratic Republic of the Congo: South-Kivu...
AACTGGAATGTACTTGGTTACCAGGGTCAGGGAACAGCACATGTTTCAGCGCTTGCTGCCGGAACCTATACAGTGACTGTAACGGATGCAAATACCTGCGTGTTAATCGATGATTTTGAGGTGACTCAACCGACAGCATTGTCAGGCAACGGTGTTGTGACCAATGTTTCATGCTATGGAGGCAACAATGGTACCGCAACGATCACTGGATTCGGCGGGACTTCTCCATATACCTATTTATGGATCACAGGTTCCACAGCACAGCTTATTACAGGACTTACCGTTGGTAGATATGATGTTACGATCACAGATGCAAACAGTTGTATCAACTTCACCTGGCAGGATATTACACAACCACCTGCTTTATCAGTTTCAGCTTATGTAACTAACATTAGCTGTTACTCCTATAATAATGGTACGATCACTGCCTCTGCCAGTGGCGGTACTCCGGGATATGGTTACTCATGGAGCAATGGAGGAGCTACTGCGACAATCAGCAATTTGTCGGCAGGTTGCTATACCGTTACCGTAACTGATGCAAACACTTGCACAGTTACCGGAAGCTGGTGTATTACACAGCCTGCAGAATGGTCTGTAGTAATCAATGGATGCAATACACCTTGCTGTGGTACGGGTAACAGTTATGCTTATACTGCAACAGTTGGCGGAACTTACGTAAGTCCTGTTTCTTATCTGTGGACAGTCGTTGGCGGAACAATTACCAGTGGTCAGAATACTTCAAGTATTACTGTCACATGGGATTGCTGCACAACAGGCTCTGTCAGTGTCAGGGTTACGGAGTCAGGTCAGTACAACTGTGTTTTGAATACTACCAAGACAGTTACAGTTTACACACAACCTGCACCTGTTATTACAGGTCCTGCAACAGTGGTTGCTCATGACACAGTAGTTTATTGTACACCGAACTTCGCAGGACACTTATACAACTGGACCGTTGTTGGCGGTACGATCTATGCCGGACAGGGTACCAATTGTGTCACAATCATCTGGGGCGCTTATCCTCCATGCGGATGCGGAACAGTAACTGTTTGTGAAACCGATAACATTACCGGATGCACCGGTTGTGCTACGATGAATATCACGATCATGCCGGGTACTAATCCCGACCTCTCAGGTTATGTGTTGTATAATAACAATTATGGAACGCCTCTGAACGGAGTTACTGTTACTTTACGTAACCCGGTCACGGGTACCATTGTTGCAACTACAACAACGGGTCCGAACCTTAATGGTCTCGGTGAATCAGGTTATTATGCATTCACCGATGTAACTGACGGATCTTATCGCCTGGTTGCAGGTTTCGACGGCACATGGGGCGGAGTCAACGCAACGGATGCTCTTATTGTACAGCTTAATGTTAATAGTCTTTATCCGCTGTATTACCTGCGAGATACCGTGGCCGATGTCAATGCCAGTATGTCGATAACCCTGCTGGACGCTCTTCTTATCAAGTTGCGTACAATAGGTGTGATCAACTCTTTTGCCGCCGGCGACTGGAAGTTCACCGACACCACCTTCACCCTTGTAACGAGCGCAAGCATCAACCTGAAAGCTCTGTGTGTAGGCGATGTCAATGGTAGCTATATCCCAACCGGAACCAAACTGGCACCCCAGCTTAATTCCCTGGAAGACGGACCTATTGCTGTGGCAGTAGGCGAATCGTTCAATTACGACCTCCGTGCTAATGGAGTTACTGAACTGGGCGCTATGACATTGTTTATGGATTATGACCAGAACCTGTTTGAAATCGAAGACATGATCACTTCACTTGCTGAAATGAGATATGTAATCGATGATGGCAGACTTGCATTGGCATGGTCTGACACTAAACCACTAAACGTCAGCAAGGATGAATCAATTCTCTCGCTGAAGATTAGGGTGAAAGAAACCCTGGCCAATCCGACCAGGATATTCACGATCAGGGATGGAAGTGAGTTCGCCGATATTCATGCCATACCGTTCGATAACTTCGATGTGAAAATGGCTAAGGTGATTACCACTGAAAAGTCATTCTCAATTTTCAGTTATCCGAATCCATTCTACACTTTTGCTAATATCGTTTACACTTTGCCTGAATCCGGCCATGTGAAACTGGTTATTACTGATATGTTCGGTAAAACCACCTATTCACTGGTTGATGCAGTTCAGGAAGCAGGCACACATAAGGTAATCGTTAATCCAAGCGAAATCAACCTGAAACCAGGTCTCTACCTGTACAGGATTGTAGTAGCCGGAGAAACCGACACCTATGTTAAAGTTGATAAACTGGTATTCCAGCATTAATACTACTGATGATAAGAAAGCGGCCGTTTTACGGCTGCTTTCTTATCATTTTTTACTTTTTCAAAAGAAATTAACAAAATATTTTAAGTTAACAAAGAAATCAAAGAGGACTTCAGTGGGGGGGGGATAAAATTACCTTGTTCTGATCCTGAGGATCAGAAAATAGCAAACGAACACAAAGTCTGGTACTGCAGGACTATAAATCAGGCACAGAGATTTAAAAAGTAATAATATTTTGAGAATTTTACATTAAATAATTAACAGGGAAGCAACTTAATCTGCACAATATATAGTCTTTAAATTATAATCTTCAAAACGAGTTAAGAAATATTATAAAACAACCTATACATGAAAGCAATGACAAAAAAGTTTACCTTTTTGATTCTCACGATGCTTCTTTACGGAGTTGCATCCTTTGGTCAAACTGCGAAGCTTGCTACTGATTCAGTGAGCCCGGGGGAAACCATAGTGATTCCGCTGACGGTAACTAATTTTATCAATATCGGAGCCATAACGTTTGATATCGGTTATGATCCTGCAATTCTTTCCTACACGGGATTCAACAATCCTGCAGCAAGCGGTTTCCTGGTAAATGCCTCGGGAACGACTATCCATATTGCATGGTCAAGCACATCCGGTCTAACCATTTATGACGGATTGCTGCTGAACCTGAATTTTATTTATACAGGTCCGCCCGCAGGCTCCTTATCATTTCTACCAAGCTGCGAAGTTCAACAATGGGTAGGTGGTGTGCTTACTCCCATTACAGTTACTTATACGAACGGGGCAGTCAATCCCATCCTTTCGAACTCACATAAGGCAACCCTTATTAGTGGTACGGCTGCTACCGGCGGTGACATAGCCGTTCCCATCAAATATCAGGGATTTGAGTTGGTAAGTGGCTCCAAGGCCTATGCAATCACTCAGTATATCCATTATGATGTTGCAAAACTCAGTTTTGTTAATATCACTCCTTCGGGAACCTTAAGCACGGCCATCGCAAACGCCGATGACGGAATAATTGCCATTACCTGGACCAACTCAAGCGGGGCTTTCATAGACTATCCCACAGATAAAATCGTTCTGAACTTCGTTTATAACGGGACCAACGCAACCAACCTGGAATTTTATCCGGGGTGTATTGTTTCAGGCTCCGCGGGAGCAAATATTGCCATGAGCTATTTCAATGGAACGGTTTCTCCGGGTACCCCCACAGCCTTTGCCGCGCTCTCATCCATTTCCAATGCCGTACAGGGGCAGGAATACGAAATGCCCCTCACACTTACGGGCTTTCCAACCGTCACGTCAAGCAGACCTGCGGCGTTCACCCTGAAGATACCCTTTGATTCACCCAGGCTTTCATTCATCGGTGTCACCAGCCCGGCAGTTCCTGTAAATGCCAATGTAAGCGGTTCGACCATCACTATTACCTGGTCGAGCATCTCTCCTCCTCCATCAATCAATGGGATTTTACTGAACCTTAAATTTAAATATAACGGCGTCGGAACGGCAAGCGTCAGCTTCGGACCCGGTTGTCTCTTCAGCGACCTGCTTGCCAATACCATCCAGGTTGGTTATACCGATGCAACCATAAGCCCGGCTACGGCATCAGCTGATGCGAACATCGCCTATGTGCAGGCAACAGCAGGGAACACTGTTCTTGATGGGATTTCATTTACAGGGCTGCCAACCAATATGGGAGCTGTTACCCTAAAGATCTCTTATGACTACAATAAGTTAACCTATATAGATATTCAGAACAATACTTACGGAGCCATCGCCTCTTTGAATGGTTCAACCCATATTATCACGATTGCCTGGTCAAGCCCAACAGCCACCGATATAAACGGACTCTTTCTGAATTTACGGTTTTTGTATAATGGAGGAGGCGGAGGCGGATGCGGATCCCAGGTTGCTTTTGCCGATGGCAGTGAACTTGCCAATATCTCAGGTACCATTGTTCCGGTGAATTGGATAAACGGCGGGGTTAACCTTAAGTTCAAGATCAGTGGTTATCTGACCTATGACGGATGGTCAAGGCCCGATACCATTACTGTAAGGCATATGAATGTTTACCTGAAGGGCGGCGCCGAACCTCTACCCCCTGCCTTGACACCGGTTCCTTCAACTTCGGATTTCACCACTACTGATGCCACAGGGTATTTTGAATTCTGGACTTTCAACGGGACTTATTATCTATATGGAGATACAGCTTCAATAAAAGCATACGGTGGTCTCTCAAATCTTGATGTTTTGCTAACCAAGCAATACGTTTCAAATCCCGGTTTATATCCCTTACCCGGCCCACCGCCTAACACCCTTCGATACAGGACGGCCGACGTAAACAATTCGGGCACGATAACCAATATCGACGTGCTCATGATGAAGATAAGAGTAAGTACAGGTCTGGTCAGGCCAAATGGCTGGAAGGCCGCTAACTGGCTCTTCAGTAATCCCATGGTGACCGTTAATTGTGCAAATGTCACCCAGAATGTCCAGGGGATATGCTCCGGGGATGTCAACGGATCATATGCCAATCCCATACCGTAATTTTTGTATATTTGCAAGCTTGTTCAATAAATAAAAACTATACTATGAAAAAAAATATAAAATTTCTCAGTGCATGGGTGATGGCAATCTGCCTGTTCTTTGTCATTCACGCAGCTGTGGGCCAGACGCCTGTCGTTACACTTGATTATAACGGAACATCGCTGGTACCGGGGAGCACCATTACTGTACCTTTAATGATAACAGGGACACCTGCCAGTGTCAACATCTCCACATTTACGCTTTATGTGAGTTTTGATGAGAACGTGCTGACGCTTACCGGATCAACATGCTATGTAACCCAGGCAGGAATGAATATAGGCTGGTCCTGTACAAATCCAGCATCATCAAATACTTTAATTTTAGGATCCTGGGCACAAGCTGCTCCATGGTATTATAATACATCAGGAAATGAGCACTTTGCCGATATAACTTTCACTTACAACGGAGGCACTACAACACTGGCCTTTAATACCGCTTCCTGCGAAGTTACTGATGCATCTTATACTCCCTATCCGACCGTTACTTACGTTAACGGTTCTGCAAGCGGATCACTTGTTACAATCACTTCCGTTGCAGTCGGTGGTGCATGGAATGTAGGCGGAACCTGGGATCTTTTGCATACACCAAATACTTCCAACGGAACAGTTATAATAAACAGCAATCTTTCAACACCGGTTACAATAAGTACGGCTATATCCTGGCCACATGACGTAAAGATCAATTCAGATAAAGCGATGAGTCTGAACAGCGGTTCGTTCAGTACAACAGGCACTTTTACTATCGAGTCGGGTGGTTCCTTTATTGATAATACGGGTGCAACGATATCAGCAACCGTGAAACGAGATATGACAGGAAACTGGGCCGGCGAACCTACACCTCCAAGTAGTAGTACAATCTGGCACGGAGTGTCGGCACCTGTTCTAAATCCTTCGAACAGCTTGTTTAACGGTTCACTGATGAACAAATGGAACGAAGTCACCCAGAATTGGGATCCTTTGACCTTACCATATGAGAATATGCCTGTTGGAAAGGGATATATCGTTGCCCCTCCATCGGGTGGAATTACAGCAACTTTCACCGGAACCCTGAATACCGGGGATAAGACCATCAGTGGTTTGACAAGAACAGGATCAACAGGCTGGGCAGGGTATAACCTGATTGGAAATCCATTCTCAAGTGCAATTCAATGGAATACAAGTATCCTGGTGACCAATGTGGATAATTATGCATGGCTATGGAATGGAGGCGCCTATATTTCAAAAGACCGTACAATTGGTGATGGTGTCGTCCCGGCTGAACAGGGATTCTTCGTCCATGTTTCAACAGGTACAGGTTCTGTAACTATCCCCAACACGAACCGGCTTCATTCATCGCAGGCATATTATAAAATGGAAATAACGGATCTGCTTACCCTTAAGATCGAAGGGAACGGATACTGGGATCAAACACAGATCCGCATACTTCCGCAGGCTTCTGAAACATATAACAGTGAATTTGATGCCCTTAAGCTGATGGGCAGCGAAGTTGCTCCCCAGCTCTTTTCTTATAAGCAGGATGTAAATCTTTCTATCATCTCTCTACCTACCTTAACGGTGTATCCCATCGTTCAGATTGGGTTAAAACCAGGCGCTGCCGGTAATTTTACAATAACAGCTTCTGATTTTGAATCTTTCGGTTCAGGCGCCGACTTTTATCTGGAAGATCTTTTGACAGCCAAGAGTCAGGATCTGAAATCAAACCCGGTATATGAGTTTAACGCTGTTGCAGGTCAGCCTGAACATCGTTTCAATCTTCATTTTTCGACCCTTGGCATAGGCGAAAAAGAAACCGGCAATATAAAAATTTATTCAAATGAAAATGTGGTTTACATTAACATCACATCCTCAATGTCGGGCGATATCGTTGTATATAACCTGCTGGGATGTGAAGTGGCACGTACAGTCATTGCAGGCAATTCACTGAATAAGATCAGCCTGAATGTTCCCCAGGGCTATTATATTGTTAAAGTAAATGGAAATACAGGGAACGGAGTCGAAAAAGTTTTTATCAGATAAAATTGATTGAACTTTTTTAGTGGTGATTTAAAGAAAAATAAAAAACAAGTTATACTATGAAAAACATAAGAACAATAATCACATTGATGATGTTTATCCTGTTACCGCTTTTAATCCTTGCCGATAATCCTGGTCCTCCACCTCCTCCGGGCCAGACCGGTGGAGGTCCGGGCGGTGGATCGGTACCTGTTGGTGCCCCCATTGACGGTGGTCTGGGTATCCTTCTTGCCCTGGGTATCGGTTACGGGGGAAAGAAAATATATGATGTCCGGAAGAAGCAGAGGATAACCGCTGAAACTGAAGAATAAACCTTCCACTGAGGGTGTCTTCTTTCATTCCGGCTAAGAAAGTTTTATAACTGAACTGGTTTTTTTGCTTCGGATTATATTTAGGTTTCTCCATGCAAAAAAACCAGTTTTTAATTCACATAAAACCTAATAATTCAAATATGTTAAAACGGATTATTTTTATTTTGGTCACCGGATTATTTTTATCCGGTTCGTTGTTTGCTCAGGAGATCGAAAAAGTAGTTGTCCCTGATGTTGTTAAAAATAAAATGCTTGGGATGTTCCCGCAAACCCAGGCAATACCAGTTACCTGGGTTAAAGAAGGGACAAACTATAAAGGATCATTGACTATCATGGAAAAACCAGCTTTCGCTGTATTTGACTCTGCAGGTAAGATAGTCCGGATCGAGAAACGGTTACATGTTAGCTACCTTCCTAAAAAAGTTGTGACACAGTTAAATAAACAATACCCTGGTAACGAAATCCTTGATGTGTACGAATTGACGGATGCAGCCGGAAAGAAAACATATAAAACTACTTTCCAATACAAGCAGACATCGGTCTTCAATCCTGAAGGGGGATTAGAGAAATAATCATTCCCAGGTACTGTTGATCACTTCATAAGACAAGCCTTAGAGCGTGCCACCCCGTTTTCTGAACTCCCGTGCAAAAAAGTCAACAGAGTCGCGGTTAGAGGAGTTATTGAGATAATAATAATAAAGACTCCGGTAAGCTTCCTTAAGCTCCGGATCAAGGCTAAGTGAGCGGCGCCAAAATGTGGCCGCTCGTTTTGTTTCCCCTGAATAGATAAGGTATAAACCCATATTATAAGCAGCGACCGGATTCGCTGGTTCAAGATCAACTGCTAATTGACACCGGTTTGCAGCTTTTTTATATTCTCCGCGCTCAAAAAAATTCCTTGCTGATTCGATACATAGTTTAATATAATTGGCATTTGCTTCAGAATCCGTAAATCCGGTTGCACGGGCCTCATTAAAAAGAAGAAAAGCAGAATCATATGATTTCTTTTCCAGGAAGTAGACCATTCCCAGATTATATAGAAATCGCGGGTGGTTATTCAGGGAGATGGCCTTCCTGAGTTGATGCTCGAAAGTGAAATAATTCCTTTGTTTAAAATAATAACGTCCAAGAAAGTGGTGGAACCAGGCTCTTTCCGGGTTGCAGGCAATAGCTGAATTCCAGAAAGAATCAGCATTCCGATACCTTGTTCCAAGGAAAATGGAGTTTCCGGCAAGGATAACAATCAGTATCAAAAATCCTGTTAAAGTCTTTTTATGGTTGAACCGGAACCATTGATAAGGAGTAATGGTTAGAAGCGAAATAAGCAATCCGGCCATCGGAAGATATGCACGGTGCACCAGGTAATCGTAACTGTGGGCAGAAGTGTCGAGCCGTACAAACATGTTGGGCAAAGAAAAGGCGATGTACCATGTGATCCCGAAAATAAACAGCCAGACCATTTTTTCTTTCCTCATAAAAAAAACAGCAAAGATTAAGAGGACGAACAGTATCCCCAGGCCTGTAAACAGCGAAGTATAAACAGGAGTTACAGCAAGATCGACCGGAAGAAAGAATTTTGCAATGATCTCTAGCGGAAAAGGAAAGTTTGAGACAATTGCCCAGAGCCCCAGTTGCCACGCACCTAATATCTTAATGGAGGTCATCCGAAGGGTAAACCATATGACTGCTATTAAAACCACTCCAATAGAAAGCAGTATTTTCCCTTTATCAAAGTTATATTGTCTGGTTGAAAGAAGATAAAGCGCCAGCAGGAATGGTAACAATATTCCCGACTCTTTCGAAAAGATGGCAGCAGCAAAAGAGATGATTGCTGCCAGCAGGATAATATGATTCCTGGCACGGAACCAGGTAATGCTTAACGAAAGAAAAAGCAATCCGAAAAGGGTTACCAGGAGATCATTCCTGGCTGGGATCCAGAAAACCGCACTAGCCATAAGCGGATGAACCGAAAAGATCAGAGTTCCCGCAAGAGCCATTTCCCGTTTAAAACCAAGCAAACGAAGAAACCAGAGCAGACTCATGCAACATAGACAATGATAAAGAAGGTTCATAAAATGATAAAAGCCGGGACTGGTTTTCGCCACCTGTGCGTCAAGCATCAGTGAGACATTCAGCATAGGCCGGTAGTAGGGGCTTGAATTGGTAAAAAATGCATCACTTCTGAAGGCTTTACCTATGTTTGACAAGTCGGATATCTTCGCCTGGTTGTCCAGGATCAGGATATCATCGTCGAAATAAACAAACCCGTTTTGAAGAGAAAAAATGAGGAGGAAAAATGGTACAAGAAAAACGATCAGGTAATGATACTTGTCATTCTTAATGGTAATGTTTTGGTTTTTGCCTTTGTTTTTTATCCTTGAAGATGAAGCCATAGGATATTCTAATATAAAAGCTTACAACAAAAATACAAGGTTTATATTTTCAAGGTTTAAATTATAAACGCAAAAGAGTGTAAATGTAAATAGGAAATTCATATTTTCGTATGTCGGTTCCCTAATATTATTTAATTGGATCAACAACTTCAGCATAGCGCCTTATTCAGTAAAAAGATATTCTGGATTGCTATTATTGCCCTGGTCACTTTTGTTGTCTATTCCCCAACTCTATTTAATCTGCTCACAAGTTGGGACGACAAAATGTATGTCAATGAGAATCCGTTCATCCAGTCATTAACCTGGACTAATATCAAGGGGATGTTCACTACTTCTTACATGGGCAACTATCATCCCCTGGCGATGCTTTCACTTACCCTTGATTATCAGGTAAATAAATTTGATCCATTAGTATTTCATTTAACTAACCTGCTTTTTCATATAGCAAACACGATCCTTGTTTTTGTTGTTCTTTATAACCTGACCGGGAAATTGGATCTTTCAGTAGTCGCCGGACTTCTTTTTGGGATTCACACGCTACACGTAGAATCGGTTGCCTGGGTTTCAGAACGGAAAGACGTTCTCTATGCTTTTTTTTACCTCCTATCACTTTTAAGTTATACCTGGTACCTCTCAAAAAAGGAAAAAAAGTGGTTCCTTTGGAGCATTGTTTTTTTTATTCTCTCCCTATTCTCGAAAGGGCAGGCGGTAACATTGGCATTATCCCTTTTCCTTTTTGATTTTTATAAGGGAAGAAAGATATTTGACCAGAAGGTACTGCTTGAAAAGGTTCCGTTCCTGATGCTCGCAGTTGTTTTCGGGATTATCGCCATCAAGTCGCAGCAGGGAGTTCAGGCTACAGAAATGGTGAGTTTTTCTCCTGAACAACGGATCCCATTTGCCTCATACGGTATGGTTATGTATCTTGCCAAACTGGTATTCCCTTTTGGTCTTTCAGCCTATTATCCATATCCGATCAGATCTGGTATTACTGAGATCCCATTCATTTACTGGTTATGTATTCTACCTGTTATCGCTTATCTATGCTTCTTGTGGATCAGTTATAAAAAATCCAAACCTCTCTTTTTCGCAATGGCATTCTTCCTCCTCAATATCTTCCTTCTCCTTCAGTTATTACCTGTTGGAGGGGCGATCATGGCCGATCGATACACCTATATCCCGTCGATTGGTTATTGTTTCCTGGCCGGATTTGTTGTTTCGCAGCGAAAATATATTAGTCCGGCCAAAGTAGCTTACTCAATTGCTTCGGTATACATTGTTATACTGGGACTTCTGACCTTTGAACGGACGAAGATATGGAACAATACATTCACCCTCTGGACGGATGTTATAGAAAAAAACGAAAATGTTCCCATTGCATGGTATAACCGGGGGAATGCCAAGAGCGATACGGCAAATTTTAAAGGCGCTATAGAAGATTACGATCAGGCTATAAAGATTTTTCCACTATATTTTAATGCATTCATCAACAGGGCCAATGCCAAAACCAAAGTCAACGATTTCGTCGGGGCTGTTGAAGACTTGAATTTTGTGATTTCACGCGATTCCACTTTCGTAAATGCATATATAAACAGAGCCATGGCACGACGCAGCCTGCAGGATTATAAAGGGGCGCTGGATGACTACCAGGTGGCGCTCAGGATTCAGCCCACAGAACCTAAACTTTACATAAGTCGCGGTAATGTACTGTTCGACATGAAAGACAACCACGGAGCCATCAGGGATTTCACAAAGGCCATTGAAATCGATCCGAAGATGTTGGATGCCTATACCAACCGTGCTTTTGTAAAGAAGGCCATGGGGGACCTGGAGGGCGCAGTATCCGATTATGACAAAGCAATTGAGATCCAGCCGGGTAACAGTGAGCTATATAATAACCGCGGTAACATCAGGTTTCAGCAGGAGCGCAACCAGGATGCAATTGCTGATTACGGGCGAAGCATGAAAGCCGATCCCAAAAATTGGCTGGCCTACAAGAACCGGGGCGCTATCTACTTTACCTTAAAGGATTATCCGCCGGCCTTGAATGATTATTCAGAGGCTATCCGGATAAATCCGAAGCTGGCAGATCTTTATTATACAAGAGCGCTTATAAAAAAAGAGATTAACGACATGCCCGGGTCAACCATTGATTATAAAAAGGCAGTTGAACTGGATGCAAATTTCGGAACGGAATTTTATAGTAAAAACCTGGGATTGAAGCCAGTACAGACTACTCCACCGTATGAGCAATACAATAAGGAGGCACAGGTCTTAGACCTCCAGGGAAAGTACCAGGAAGCCATCGTCCTGTTTAAAAAAGCGCTTAGTCTCAAGACTGATTATGCAGAAGCCTGGTTTAATATTGGTAACACATATGGAAAAACTGGCAAGTTTGGTGATGCCGTAACCTCATTCAACAGGGCAATTACTTCTAAAAAGAACTATTCTGAAGCATACGCTGGTCGGGGGATTGCATATGCCAGCCTCGGGAAGATCAAGGAAGCCCTGGATGATATGGGAGCAGCTATCAGGATCAAAGCCGACTATGCCATGGTCTATTTTAACCGTGCTATTCTGTATCTCAATACAGGGAAAAAAGATCTTGCATGTGATGATCTGGCAAAAGCTGTGCAGCTTGGATACAGTGAAGCATACATGATTTATCAGAAAGAGTGTGGGAAAAAGTGAGCTTTAAGATAAATGAAAAAGAAATCAATTAAAAAACCTGTTCAGAGGAATATTCCAACGCCTAAACGACCGCTTAGACAGGAAAAATCCAATGTATCAGTTTTTTCAAAGTATCTTACTGGGAAGGAATTATGGTTTACATTGACCTTAGTAGCAATACTCATCCTTATCATTTTTCATAATTTCATTTTTAAACAATCGTACTATTTATTCAAGGATATAGGAAGTGATTCAATAAATATCTCATTTCCTCAATTAACCCTTCTGGCAAAATATATAAAAAACGAAGGCTTCCCCTTATGGTCATTCGCACAGGGTATGGGCCAGAATATTATGCCCAGCATCGTTGACCCTTTCAGCTGGATCGTTCTTCTTTCAGGTCCTGAGAATATAGCCTACGGCTTCATTTGGATGGAAATAGCCAAAATGGTTTTAACCGCCATCTTTTTCTATTACTTTCTACAACACCTGAACTTATCTTTTGTTTCGAAGATACTTGGGACATTGCTTTATACCTTCAGCGGTTTTATGATAATTGGCAGCGGATGGGGTATCTTCTCAATTGAAGCCTGTTTGCTTGCCCTTCTATTGCTTAGTTTCGAAAAGCTATATTGTAAAAACTCCTGGTACCTTTTCCCGGTTACTATTGCTATGATAGTCATGTTACAACCCTTTGATCTTTATCTGTATGGCTTGTTCCTCATTTTTTATTTTCTGTTAAGGCATTTTACTTCTGATGAGGTTTCATGGAAAAAGTTGTTCACGATTTCCTTGAAAATGGCAGGGCTCGTCATTCTGGGCATCCTGATAAGTTCATTTTTTCTTATAAGCACTGTCCAGATGCTTCTCGACAGTCCCCGGGTTGGAGGGAGCTCTTCCTATACCAATAAACTACTGGCACATACTGTTTTTGGCACCGAGGGGAGTATCCATAATATCACAGCAATAATGAGGTTTTTTTCGAATGATCTCCTGGGTAATGGAAGTAATTTCAAAGGCTGGTACAACTATCTGGAAGCGCCGATGGTATATATCGGATTACTGCCACTGTTGCTTTTTCCTCAGGTTTTTATTTTTGTCGAAAGAAGGAAGAAGATTATATATGGAATTTTTCTTGCCATCTTCCTGCTTCCTGTTGTGTTTCCCTTCTTTCGCTATGCCTTTTGGCTGTTTACCGGCGATTATTACCGCGGATTCTCACTATTCATTTCCCTGACTTTCCTGCTTTTCAGTCTTTTTGTTATCAATGAACTGGATAAAGTCAAGAAGGTCAATCTCCCGCTCCTAGCTTCAACAGTGATCGGATTAATTATTCTGCTTTATTATCCCTATAAAAATATTGACCAGGTCCTTGAAAAAGATATTCGGTCCCTGACCTTAATTTTCCTTTTTATATATTCCGGAATTATTGTCCTGATGGGTTACAGCAAAAACCGGGATGTTGCAAAAGTCCTTCTGGTCGTTGCTGTTTTTATCGAAATTGGTTACATTAACAGCAAAACAATAAACGAAAGGGCTGTGCTGTCGAGGAAGGAAACACTTCAGAAATCCGGGTACAATGATTATTCCGTTGAAGCTGCAGCATTTGTCAAATCAATTGACAAAGGGTTTTTCAGGATCAATAAAGATTATGCTTCAGGTCCGGCTATTCATACCAGTTATAATGATGCAAAGGTACAGGACTATTATGGTACCCCGTCGTATTCCTCTTTCAATCAGAAGTATTACATCCGGTTTCTGGAGGAGACCAATGTGATTGTGAAAGGTGCAGAGTTCCAGTCAAGGTGGGCTTCGGGATTAATGACCAGACCTTTTTTGCAGTTTTTCGGAAGTGTTAAGTATAATTTCACAAAGCAGGCAAATTCGCCATTCCTCCAGTTCGGATATGATTCCATTGCACAGACAGGAGATGTTAAGATACTGAAGAGCAGGTATTTTTTACCCCTGGGATTTACTTATAACAAATATATTCCATTGAGCCAATTTCAAAAACTATCTGTTCTTCAGAAACAGTTCGTACTTCTAAAGGCATTTGTTGCGGAGGATCCTGTGATGCCTCAGTTCACGAAATTTTCAACATTCAGTATCCAGGACACTTCCAAAAATTATACATGGAACGAATTAACGGCAGATGTAAGCGCCCGCAAAGCTGATACGATGCAAATAAGCAGTTTTTCAAACAACAGGATAAAAGGAAGCATCGATCTGAAAGAAACAAAATTACTATTTTTCAGCATTCCTTATGATAAAGGCTGGCATTGTATAATTAACGGAAGGCCTGTTGAGCCTGTTTTATGTAATATCGGGTTTCAGGGATTTTACCTTGAGCCGGGGAAACATACCATCGACTTGTTTTTTAAACCCCCTTATTTTACACTAAGTCTTATTGCTTCTCTGGTTGGATTGCTGATATATATTATGCTCGCAGGATTGACATATATGTCAGATAAAAAGCGCGTAAAGTTGAACGATTAATTTTAAAGTATGAAAGTAGTAATTCTTGCAGGCGGTATGGGAACCCGGATCAGTGAAGAGACTGATCTTAAACCCAAGCCCATGATCGAGATAGGTGGAAAGCCCATCCTTTGGCATATCATGAAAATTTACTCTCATTACGGTTTTAACGATTTTATTATCTGTTGCGGATATAAAGGATACCATATCAAAGAATACTTCGCGAACTATTTCCTGCACCAGGCCGATATGACCATTGACCTTGCTAGGAATAAACTTGATATACATCAGTCTCATGCAGAACCATGGAAAATCACCCTGGTCGATACAGGACTTAATACCATGACCGGCGGACGAATCAAGAGGATCCAGCCTTATGTGAACAATGAATCCTTCATGCTTACTTATGGTGATGGTGTCGGGGATATTGATCTCAAATCCCTTCTGGATTTTCACCGGTTACATAAACAAAAGGCTACGGTAACTGTGGTTCAGCCTTCAGGAAGGTTCGGAGCTGTTCAGTTTGATGAACAGGACAGTGTAAAGGTATTTGCATTTCAGGAGAAGCCAAAGGGAGACGGCACATGGATCAACGGCGGTTTTTTTGTACTGGAACCAGGTATATTTGATTACATAAGAGAAGGTGATCAGACAATTTGGGAGCGTACGCCTTTAGAGAATCTTGCAAAAGAGAAACAACTGGTAGCTTTTAAACATTATGGCTTCTGGAAACCTATGGATACCCTGCGCGACAAGACTGACCTGGAAGATGCATGGCAGAATAACAGTGCAAAATGGAAGATATGGGAATAGATAAAAACCGGTTTTTCTCAGGTGTTTATAAAGACAAACGTGTCTTAATCACCGGTGATACAGGATTTAAAGGTTCCTGGCTTGCTCTTTGGCTCAAAGAACTGGGTGCGGAGGTTTATGGATATGCCCTGCCGCCAAAATCAGAATCAGAAAATTTTTCGAGGTGCGTATTAATGAAATGTATTCAGCATCATGACGGAGATATACGTGATACAGACTCTTTATTCAGTTATTTTCATAAGGTTCAGCCTGACATCACCTTTCACCTGGCTGCCCAGGCCATTGTCCTGGATTCTTATGATCAGCCGCATTATACCTTTGAGACAAACCTTATGGGTGTTGTCAATTTTTTTGAAGCTGTCAGAAAAACGCCTTCGGTTAAGACAGCAGTTAATATAACGAGTGATAAATGTTATCAGAATAATGAATGGCTTTGGGGTTACCGGGAGGATGATCCCATGGGAGGCAACGATCCATACAGCGCTTCCAAAGGTTGTTCCGAATTGATAACCCAGTCTTATCATCATTCATTCTTCCCTGAGGATAGTCAATGTCATATTGCCTCTGCCAGGGCCGGTAACGTTCTTGGCGGGGGAGACTGGGCTCCATACCGGATCGTGCCCGATCTTTTCAGGGCTATAAAGGATGGCAAGGATGTTATTGTCAGAAATCCTGATGCTGTGCGTCCATGGCAACATGTACTGGAACCCTTAAGTGGTTACCTTTTACTGGGTTCCATGCTTTGGAACCATGGAGAACGCTTTTCAGGAGGATGGAATTTCGGTCCTGTGGAAACAAACACCTGTTCAGTAAGGGAACTGATCGAAAACATCATACAGGTCACAGGCAAAGGTGGTTATGTTGTACCACCATCAGAGAAAGCCCCCTCTGAAGCCAGATTACTAAAACTGGATATTTCTAAAGCTAATACCCTGTTGAAATGGAGGCCGACACTAAACTTCAGGGAAACTGTTGAATTCACGGCTAATGGCTATATGGACGATTTGACAGAAAATACCAACCTTTATCCTTTTAGGTTAACTCAACTTGAACAATTTCTTAATATTGCCTGTGAACGAAAAATCCCTTGGGCGAATGCCAAATAAAAATAATCCTGCATTTAATAATATATGAAAGATAAAAGTACAATACGTAAGGAAATAGCAGATCTTGTCGGGGAATATTATAAATCCGCATTCCGGGACACATCCTTATTTGAACCGGGAACAGATACGATACATTATGCAGGCCGGGTATTCGATGAGCAAGAGATTAAAAACCTTGTTGATGCTTCGCTTGATTTCTGGCTGACGACTGGCCGATTCAATGAAGGATTTGAGACAGAATTATCAGAAATTCTGAATGTCAGTAATGTACTCACTGTAAACTCCGGATCATCCGCAAACCTTGTTGCATTTTCAACTCTGACCAGTCCTAAGCTTAAAGACCGCCGGATCAGACCGGGTGATGAGGTGATCACGGCAGCGGCAGGCTTTCCAACCACTGTCAACCCCATCATTCAGAACCAGGCTATACCGGTGTTTGTTGATGTTGAACCGGGGACATATGTTCCAAAACTTGAGACCATTGTAGCGGCCATCGGAACTAAAACAAAGGCCATTATGCTTGCCCATACGATGGGAGTACCTTACGAAGTCAGAGAACTGAGCGAGATCTGCCGCAAGAAAGGCATATGGCTGATTGAGGATAATTGTGATGCTTTAGGAAGTAAATATGCTGATCAGTATACCGGTACATTCGGAGATCTGGCAACCTTCAGTTTTTACCCGGCACACCATATCACTATGGGTGAGGGTGGGGCTGTTGTATCAAATAATGAAACACTCGCTAATATTGCAAGAAGTTTTCGAGACTGGGGCCGTGATTGTTACTGCAGCGGAGGAGAGAATAATACTTGCGGCAAACGGTTTTCACAGCAATTCGGCACTCTGCCATCCGGCTTTGACCATAAATACGTGTATAGCCATATAGGCTACAACCTGAAGATTACCGATATGCAAGCCGCAGTGGGAGTTGCACAATTGAAAAAACTGAAACGGTTTATTCAGATACGCAAACAGAACCATACCGTATTATCAAAAGCGTTTAGCAGGTACCAGGACCGTCTTTTACTCCATATGGCTCCACCTAAGGCTGATCCATCCTGGTTTGGATACGTAATCACGATCAAACAGGAAGCTGGAATTTCCCGTTCAGAAGTCGTAAATAAACTTGAAGAAAGAAAAATAGAAACCCGGAACCTTTTTTGCGGAAATCTCTTAAGGCACCCTGCTTATG
>Ga0172368_10003835_pt1 | contig 17853 bp, 5 predicted proteins | sample Lak11m_FD_114540 | JGI IMG/M metagenome (GOLD analysis project Ga0172368, IMG submission 114540) | Freshwater microbial communities from Kabuno Bay, South-Kivu, Congo - kab_022012_11m | ecosystem: Environmental > Aquatic > Freshwater > Lake | place: Democratic Republic of the Congo: South-Kivu...
GGCCGCGCGATCCAGGCAGTCAGTTCTTGAGCTGCCCGCCAGGCGCCCAGCGGGTTGGCCGCCTGCGCCGCCAGCACCGCCTCGACCACATCGTAGCGGAACCCGCCCTCTTCGGTCAGGTAGGTGCGCAGGCGCCCGGCCACGAAGTCAAAGCAAGCCGCCAGCGTCTCGGCGCTGGCCTGCACTGGCAGGCCTTCCGCCGCCAGGGCCAGGCCCTGGCGCAGGTCAAAGGCCACCTGGCTGCCGATCAAGGCCTGAACCAGGCCCAGCGCTGCGCGGCGCTGCGCGAAGGGATCTTTGGTGCCGCTGGGCGCCATCCCGGCCGCGAACAGTCCGGCCAGGCTGTCCAGCCGGTCGGCCGCGCCGATCACCAGGCCCGCCTTCGATTTGGGCTGGGTCTGGTAGTGTTCGGCGATCGCCTCGGCCACCGCCGTCTGTTCGCCGGAATGCAGCGCGTAGAAGCGCCCCATCACCCCCTGCAGCGAGGTCATCTCGATCACCATATGCGTGACCAGATCAGCCTTCGACAGTTTGGCCGCCCGCCGCGTAACCGCCATCTCCGCGTCATCGATGCCAAAGAACGGGCGCAGTTTCTCCACCAGCGCTTCAATGCGCTGCGATTTGTTGAGCATCGAACCGAGTTTGAACTGGAAGATCAGCGTGCCCAGGCGCGGCAGGCTGTCCTCGAGCTTATGCTTGAGGTCTTCGGCGACGAAGAAGGTCGCGTCAGCAAAGCGGGCGCGGATGACCTGCTCGTTGCCGTCGGCCACCACGTCCAGATGCTGGTCATCGCCGTTGCGCACCGCCACGAAGTAGGGCAGCAGCCCGCCGCCCGCCGCGTAGGCCGGGAAATACCTTTGATGCTTCTTCATCACCGAGATCAGCACTTCGGCTGGCAGCTTGAGATGGGCCGCGTCGAAACTGCCCAGCAAGGCGGTTGGGGCTTCAACCAGCGCAGTGACCTCGTCCAACAGGCCATCGTCCAGCCGGTCCAGCGCGCCAACCCCTGCCAGGATCTGGCGCACCTGCGCGGCGACCGCGGCGCGGCGCTCGGCCGGGTCAAGCAGGATTTTCTGCGCCGCCAAGACGGGCAAGTAGGCGGCGGTGCTGTCGATGCGGAATTCTTCCGGATCGTGGAAGCGCAGCCCGCGCGTAACCCGTCCCGCGCTTAAACCGGCGTATTGGAACGGCACCACGCTCTCGCCCAGCAGGGCCAGCAGCCAGCGGATCGGCCGCGAGAAAGCCACCTGCGAAGCGTTCCAGCGCATGGTCTTGTCGAAGCGCAGCCCGGCGATCAGCCCGGGCAAAGCCTCGGCCAGCACGGTTGCGGCGGGGCGGCCCGCTTCATGGATTTCGGCGGCAGCGTAGCTCCCGCCGTCAATTTCACGGATTTGCAGCTGGCTGACTTCCAGCCCGCGGCTCTTGGCGAAGCCTTCGGCGGCCTTGGTCGGCAGGCCCATCGCGTCGAATGCGCGCGCGGCCGGCGGCCCCTTGACCAGGCTGGTGCGGTCGGGCTGGGCCGGGGCCAGGTCTTTGACCAGGATCACCAGGCGGCGCGGCGTGCCCAGCACCTGCACAGCGCCGTGCGCCAGACGCAGCTCGTCCAGCCAGGCCGGCGCGCGCTCGCGCAGCTGCGCCAGGGCAGCGTCCAGGTCGGCGGCGGGCAGTTCTTCGGTGCCAACCTCCAGCAGGAAGTCAGCCGGGGCGGTGGGCGCGGGGATCGGGTCGGCCTGCACCGGCGCGCCGCTCTGCGCGGCACCGCCTTCGCTGAGCCAGGGGTATTCCAGGGCCTGGCGCTGCTGCAGATAGGCCTCAGCCACACGCTTGGCCAGATCGCGCATCTTGCCAAACAGGGCCTGGCGCTCGGTCACGCCCACCGCTCCGCGCGTGTCGAGGATATTGAAGGTGTGCGAGCACTTGAGCACGTAGTCGTGCGCGGGCAGCACCAGGCCCTTTTCGAGGGCCGAATTGGCCTCATCTTCAAACAGCTGGTACATCTTGCGCGCGCGTTCGACGTCAGCGATCTCGAAGTAATACTTGCTGTGCTCCTGTTCGGCCTGCAGGTTGACATCGCCGTAGCTGCGGTCCGGGCTCCACTGGATGTTCTTGAAGTTGCGCACCTTCTGCAGCGCCATCGCGATGCGCTCCAACCCGTAGGTGATCTCAACCGAAACCGGGTTGAGCACGTTGCCGCCCGCCTGCTGGAAGTAGGTGAACTGGGTGATTTCCTGCCCGTCCAGCCAGACCTCCCAACCCAGGCCCCACGCGCCCAGCGCGGGCGATTCCCAGTTGTCCTCGACAAAGCGGATGTCATGGCGGCGCGGGTCGATCCCCAGCGCTTCGAGCGACTTCAAATACAGCTCCTGCGGGTTGCCCGGGTCCGGCTTGAGGATCACCTGGAACTGGTAGTGCTGCTGCAGGCGGTTGGGGTTCTCGCCGTAGCGGCCGTCATCCGGGCGAACCGAAGGCTCGACATAACCGACATTCCAAGGCTCCGGACCCAATACGCGCAGGTAAGTGGCCGGGTTATACGTACCCGCGCCCACCTGAGAGTAATAAGGCTGCCAGATTAAACATCCCTGTTTTGACCAGTAGGTTTGCAGGGTCAGCATGATTTCTTGGAATGAAAGCGGTCGGTCCATGGTGTCTCCAGCGTACTAAATTGCAGCGATTATACCACCCGCCCCGCCCCGCCCCGCTTTCGCCTCACATAAGCAATTTTATAGGATAATTGTGACTACTTGGCCACCTGTTTTCCCACCCCTCCGAGAACTCTTCTCCCCGCCCCTTTGAGGTTTAAAGCGGACAGGTGTCCAAAAACCCTCCCCTAACCCACCTGCCCCTTCGGGCACCCGAAGCGGGTCCCAACGGGAGGGGAACAAGAAATTCATGCGGTTTTTGTGCCGCTTCGCGGCGCAAAAACCGCAAAAAAAGGTCTTGCCCCCGCCTCAAGGGGGGGTGGGGGTGGGGATAATGCGCCTGTCCGCCCCTGAACCCTTTGAGGGGTGGGGTAAGTCGTTACGGATCATTTCTCTATGCCCCGCATCACCTCCGCTGAACTGACCTCCCAGCCCGCTTACACGCTGCTGCTGCGCATGCGCCACAGCGAGGCACTGCCGTTCGTCGTCGAGTATTACCTGCGGCGGCGCAACTGGGTGATCTGGCTCAACTATTTGCTCAACCTGGCCTGCCTGGTCTGGACGCTGGCCGCCGGGGTTGTGCAGGGCGCCAGCACGCGCGCCTGGCTGGTCACCATGGGGCTGGCCCTGCTGGCCTGGGCTGTCCTGATCCCGCTGCACGAGCTGATCCACGCCGCGGCCTACTGGCTGCTGGGCGCGCGCCAAATCCATTTCGGCGGTTCGCTGCGCCTGATGTATTTCTACGCCGTGGCCCACGACTTCGCTATCAGCGGGCGCGAGCTGGTCTGGCTGGCCCTGGCGCCTTTCCTGGTCATCAACGGCGGGCTGCTGCTCCTGGCCCTGTTCAGCCCGGATCTGCGCCTTTTCGCGCTGATGCTTTCCTTGATGCACCTCAGCGCGGTGGGCGGTGACTGGGCCATGCTGGGTTACGTCTGGGAGCACCGCGCCAGTCCGCTCTATACTTTCGATGACATCGACGAGCAGATGAGTTATTTCTATCAAGAAAGCAGGAAAGCATGAATGACGCGCAGATCGACCGCTTAATTGGCTTTTTAGCCCAACGCCAGCCCGATTTTAACAACCTGCTGGCCGTGCTGGAGCGGCGCAGCCCAGAGCACCCGACACTGTTTGAGTTCTTCCTTAACCCGCGCCTGCACGCGCGCTTGAGCGGGATTGCGCTCGCCCCGGATGCCGACCGGCTTTCGATGCACCGCCAGATGCTGAACGCCTTCCGCGCCGCGGGCTACGACTATTACGACCTGCTGCTGCCCGGCTTTAACTTCCCTTTCGGCGAAATCCAGCGCCAGCGCACTATCTCACAGAACGAAGGCTCGGTCATCCGCGATTGGGACAGCTTGCGCGCCTACCATTGGCTCGAACCGGAAGAGGCCGAGTGGAGCCTGATCGACCAGGTCGCCTCCCTGCTGCCGGACGGCATGAAGCTGATCATCTACGGTCCGGGCGGGGTGCTGGAGAACGCCATCGACCTGGCGGGCTACGAAGCGCTGTGCGTGCTCACTGCTGACGACCCGCGCCTGACCGGCCAGCTGTTCGCCGAAATCGGTTCGCGCCTGGAGCGCTACTACCAGATCGCCGCGCGCCATCCGGCCGTGGGAGCCTGCATCTCCAACGATGATTGGGGCTTCAAAACCCAAACCCTCTTCTCCCCCGCCGCCATGCGCCGCTTCGTCTTCCCCTGGCATAAACGCATCGTCCAGGCCATCCACGCCGGCGGCAAACCGGCCATTCTGCACTCCTGCGGCCACTTCGAGCGCATCATTGAGGATGTCATCGTGGAAATGGGTTACGACGCCCGCCACTCCTATGAGGACGGGATCCTGCCGGTCGAGACCTCCTACGAGCGCTACGGCAGGCGCATCGCCCACCTGGGCGGGATCGACGTGGATTTTGTCTGCCGCCAGCCCCCCGAAGCCGTCACCCGCCGCAGCCTGGCCATGCTCGAACGCAGCCGCCAGCACGGCGGCTATGCCCTCGGCACCGGCAACTCGGTCCCCGACTACGTACCCGACAGCGGTTACTTCGCCATGCTGCAGGCCCTGCAAGAATTTTAATATCTGGTTGTGGTTTGCGGTCGCTGTGCGTCCGCAAACCACAACCAGGCATCATTTCTTACGCAGCGTCCGGCGGATTTTGGCGAGTGCTGCGCCGGATCTCATCCAGAAAATGCGGCGAATTGAGCTTACGCTCCAACAAGAACGTCAAATAATAATTCATGAGCTGCTCCATCTCGGAGCGCACCGCCTGGGGCGGGTCGGCGCGCGCGGCGTCATTGAAATGGCTGCGCTGCAAATGGCGTATGAAGCGCAGCGCCTCGCGCAAAACCGGTCTGGCCGACGGGGAGTGCCCGCTGCAAGCCGGGCAGATCACCCCGCCCTGCAGCGCGTCAAAATATTGGTCCTCTGCCTGGATCGGGTTTCCGCAGCGCACGCATTGGAACAGCTCCGGCCGGAACCCTGCCACGTCCAGCAGGCGCAGCTCAAAATAGCGCACGGCGATGAACGGATCGGGCAGCGCTTCCACCCGCGCCAGGCTCTCTACCAGCAGCTGAAACAATCCTGCGGTCGCGCCTTCGTCATACGTGAAACGGTCGACCAGCTCCATCAGATACGCCGCGTAGCCGGTGCGCAGCAGGTCTTCCCGCAGCGCCAGGTAGGCGTCCACCGTCTCAGCCTGGGTCACGATCCAGAAATCGCGCCCGTGCGCCAGCAGCAGGCGCACGTAGGTGAACGGCTCCAGGTGCCCGGCCTTGCGCGAGCGCAGCTTGCGCGCGCCCTTAGCCACCGCGCGCAGCTTGCCGGCCTGGCGGGTATAGATGGTCAGCAGCCGGTCGGCTTCGCCCCAATCGCTGTGGCGCAGCACCACCGCCTCAACCGTGAGCGTGTGCGGGCTGGATGGCATATTCCCTTTTCAGCAGGCGCGGTCCTTTGCGCCAGCCTCACGATACCAGGTGTTCGGGTATAAACGCGCCGGGCAGCAGGCCGCCGACCGTGCTGTCGATCGTCACCGCCCCGTCCTGATCCACGCACACCACGCGCGTATCCAGGCCGAACTCGGCCAGCACCTGGCGGCACGAACCGCATGGCGAACCGCCGTTAATCGTGGCGACCACAATCGTCTTGAACTTGCGCACACCCTCTGCCACAGCAGTGAACACGGCCACCCGCTCGGCGCAGATCGTGGTCGGGTAGGCCGCGTTTTCCACATTACAGCCCAGGAACAGCTCGCCATTTTCGGCGAGCAGCGCTGCTCCCACCAGGTAATGCGAGTAGGGCGCGTACGCCTGCTTGCGCGCCTTCAGGGCCGATTGGATCAGGCTGTCCAGCTCAATCTCGTTTTCGCTCATCTGTTTGCTCCCTCGGGCGCTTGCGCCGGGCGGTTTATGGCTGTTTTTCTGCGGGCGGAAACTGGCGCGCCGGCACCCCCACCACGGTCGAGTCGTCCGGCACGTCATGCGTCACCACCGCGCCAGCGCCGGTGCGCGCCCTGGCACCCACCTTGACCGGCGCGACCAGCATCGTGTCGCTGCCAATGAAGGCATCCTCGCCAATCACGGTTTTGTATTTGCCTTTGCCGTCAAAATTGCAGGTGATCGTGCCCGCTCCAATATTGGTGTGCGCGCCGATCTCGGCATCCCCAACGTAGGAGAAATGGCCCATATGCACGCCCGGGCCAAGATACGAGCCTTTGATCTCGCCAAAGTTGCCCATCTTGACGCCCTTAGCCAGGTAGGCTTTCGGGCGCAGGTGGCAGAACGGTCCCATGCGCACATCGTCTTCGAGGGTCGAGCTTTCGATGTAGGAGGCCAGCACGCGGCAGTTGCTGCCAATCTGGCTGTCCTCGATGAGCGTGTCCGGTCCCAGGTTGCAGTCCGTCCCAATCACGGTCTTACCGCGCAGGTAGGTGTTGGGCCAAACCACTGTGTCCTGCCCCAGCACCACTTCCGGGCCAATATACGTGACCGCCGGGTCGACGATCGTGACCCCCGCTTCCATCCAGCGCCGGTTGATCCGCTTGCGCAGGATCGCCTCGGCTTCAGCCAGGTGTACGCGCGTGTTGATCCCGACCATCTCATCCGGGTCGTCACTGCAGAATGCCTGGACGCGCAGCCCGTCGCGCGCAGCCACCTCGACGATATCGGTCAGGTAGTACTCACCCTTGGGAGAAACCTTAATCCGTTTCAGAGCTGGCCACAGCCACTCGGAGCGGAAACAGAACATGCTCACGTTCAATTCGCGGATCGCCAGCTGTTCAGGGGTCGCCACGGCCTCTTCCACCACGGCCGCCACCGAACCGTCCGGGTTGCGGATCACGCGTCCAAATCCATGCGGGTCGTCCAGCACCACGGTCACCATGCTCATCGGGCCGTCGTTCTGGCGCTGCATCTCGACCAGGCGCGCCAGCGTCTCCGGCCGGATCAAGGGCATATCGGCATAGGTGACCAGCACCAGGCCAGGCTCATCCCCGGCCGCCAGGCTTTCCGCCGCCAGCACGGCGTGGGCTGTGCCCAGCTGCTTCTCCTGCACGGCAAAGCGCGCCGCGCCGCCGACCGCCTGGCGCACGGCGTCCTCGCCATGCCCCACCACCACCACCGCTTTCTCCCCGCCCAGGCCCGCCACCGCGTCCAGGGCATGCATCACCAGCGGTTTCCCCGCCAGCGGGTGCAGCATCTTGGGCAGTTTTGAACGCATGCGCGTGCCGTGACCGGCGGCCAAAATCACAGGTATCAGTTTCATATCCGCATCTTCTCCAACAGACCGATCCTACCCCGGGCCTGAACACCTGCCCGGCATGTCCGTAAATTTTCCTTCTCAAAAGCGGGGGTATTGTGTGCGAATTGCTGGCAGAACCCGCAATTCGCACACAACTTCCTCCCTTTTTTGAGAGGATACGCCCTTAAATTATATTTCGTTTTTACCCGGTATCCTGTGCGCTGTGAAGCTGGGCAGGAAAACTGGGCAAAAACGAAATAAGCGGTGAGCTGGGGCGCCTGGATTCGAACCAAGATACTCAGCTCCAAAGGCTGATGTGCTGCCGTTGCACCACGCCCCACCGAGCCCATGAATTATACCCTGTGCCATGCAAAACCGAAAGGGTAAAACATTTCACCCTCGCCGCCGCCCTCAGGATTTTCTCAAAGTCGATTGGCTTTTGTGAAATCCTTGATCTTTGATGGGTATGGGGGCTCGCGGCCCAAAATGGGCCGCGAGCCCCCAATAAACTCCTGCTCCCCTCCCGCTTCGGGAGGAGCCGGGAGTGGGTCGGCTGACTTTGAGAACGCAATCCGCCCTTCGAGTCGCGAGCCCAACAACGCACTTTCCAGTCCAGGGGCATTGTGAGCGAATTGCGGGCATCTCCCGCAATTCGCTCACAACTTCCCCCTTACTGCGTCGCCAGCTGGGGCAAGAAGATGTAGTAATAGACAGAAGGCGTCGTGAACAGCAGATAATCAGCCTGGTAGATGCCCTTCCAGTTGTTGGGGAAGCGTGTCAGAATGAATGGGTTATAGGTCGTCTTGGGGAAATCGCTGTATATCAGCGGGATGATCTGCGTACCAGGCACAGGATTGTAACCGGGCGCAGCCGTCAGTTTAAAATCTCCGCCCAGCTCAGTGGACACCGCGCGGATCTGCCCGTATCCTTCACCCGCCGTCAGGCCCTTCACGGTCACCTCGGTGGTGCCGCCTTCCACCTGCGCATATTTTGCCAGGCTTAAAATTCCAGACGGCAGGTTCAAGGTTCCGGCATTGGTCAGCTCACCTGAGCCATAAAACAGGAAACCGCTGCCGGTTACCACCTCAAAAGCCGCGCCGGCCTGGATGTTGATCTTGCCCGCGTTGGCAATATACAGGAACTTTGTGCTGGTCCATTCCGCCTTGCTGCCCCCAGCAAGATTCAACTGGCGCGTGTCGAGCGTCATCGTTTCTCCGCCGGTCAGCTGCAGCAGCGTGTTGATCGTCGTGCTCGAACTGCCAGCCTGGGTCCCGCCCGTCCAAACCAGCTCATCACAGCTAATCGCATCCGTCCCGCTGACCGACCCGCCCGAAAGGGTCCACTCGGGCAGATTGATCGCCTCCTGGCTGTTCAAAGTCAGTTCGCCCGCACTCACCGCGAGCTGCGCGCCCAGGTTGGTCACGTTCGAGACATTGTTGAAAGTGATCGTGGCGCCGCTGACCTGGGTTGTGCCCTCGACATCATACCTGCCATCGAAGGCATAGGTTCCACTCTTGAAGTCAACGATACCCTGGCCGTCAAACTCGGACGCCGTGCCAAAATTGTGCGCCCACGTACCGCTGAAACGCAGGGTCGCGCCCTGCTGGGCGGTAAACTTGCCGGCGCTGCTGGCGGTTTCGGTCGTAAATGACCCGATCTGCAGAACCCCCGCGTTGCTGTTCACTTCGCCATCATTGTCAAAGCTGACCCCGTCAAACACGGCGGTGTTGGTGTTGATCTTGTTCAGGATACCTTGATTGATGAACGACCCGGTGCCATACAGCACATACGCCCCGCTGTTCTCAACCGAGAACACGCCCTTCTTCTGGGTGTCCGGGTTCAAGCCGTTGGTCAAAACCGCGCCATTCGCCAGGTACAGGAAGCTGTCCCCGCTGGCACGGTCCCAGGTGAGCGTGCCAAAATTCGTCAGGTTATAGGCATCGAGCAGCAAGAAATCGCTTCCGGTGACTTTCGCCGTGCCCGCGTCGGTGACTTTAAGGGTGCCATTCGCGCCTTTGATGGTTCCCGCGCTCCATTCCAGCACATTGACCCCGCTGTTCTGCGCGCCCAGGTCGAGCGTACCGCTGGTAATCGCCAGCTTATTGCCCAGGCTGGTTAAGGGTGCCGCGCCCGACAGGTTCAACGTGGCCCCGCTGACGCGTGTCGTGCCCGCGCTCGGATCGAGCGCATACTCGCTGGTCAGGTCCACTACGCCCGAGGCGAAATTCACCAGGCCCGTGCCGGTGAATTTCGCTCCCGGCCCAAAGGTATGGCTGCCAGCAATATTCAGCGTGCCGGAGACATTGAATGGTCCGCTGCTGGTCGCCTGCGCCGGGTAATTGATCGTCACCGTGCCCGTCACCTGGGTGCTGCCGGTCAGCGCGTAGCCGCCGTTGACTACCGCGGTGCCCGATACAAATTCGACCGCCCCTGGCCCGCTGATCAGCGCCCCGCTGGCAAAGACATGGTCGCCCGCGAACTTCAGCGTACCAGACGAAACCACAAACGGCCCGCTGGACGACACGCTCGGTGGAGCATAATTGATCCGCACCGTGGTCTTGACCGTGGTTGTTCCGGTCAGCGTATACGGACCATAGACTACAAACGTACCCGATGCAAATTCCACCTGCCCGTCACCGCTGATGCTGGCGCTGGCAGCAAATGTAAATGTGGGCGTGCTTTTGAAGCGCAGCAAACCGGTGGCGGTGGATTGATACGTGCCCGTGCTGGCCTCGTCCAGCCGCACTTCCAGTACGCCGTCGGTCACCTGGAGGGTGCCATCGTGGATGAAATGATCGAGCAAAAGCCCCGATGTCCACGGCCCGGAGTGGATAAACGCGCCCAGGTTGGTCAGCGTCCCCGTCCCCTTCAGCGACCCGGCCGCCGTCCAGCTGCCTGTCGCCCCGGCGCCAAGCTCAACCGTCAGTCCATTGAGAACCGGTGAACCGCTCAGCGAGAGCGTGTTGCCTACGCTGAGTTTGCCGCTCCCCAGCAGCGTTCCGCCGTCCCAGGTCAGCGCCGGAATGCTGACGGTCGCACTGCCAAAATCGACACTTCCAGACGTGACCTGCAAGCTCGAGCCCAGGCTGGTCAGGGCCGCTGCGCTCAAATCGACGGCCGCCCCATTCACGATCAGCACGCCTGTGGCGCCGTTCAGGTTCAATACCCCTTCCAGCGCGATCGCATCGGCGTCGGGCGGAGCCGCGGTCAGGAATTCGAGCGTGCCGGCTCCGTCAAAATCGGCCCCAGACAGGAAGGTATGCGGCCCGGCCAGCGACAGCTTGCCGTTCACGGTAAATTTCCCCGAACTGATGCCCGCGGCCGGGTAGGTAATCGTCAGCGTCCCCGAAACCAGCGTGTCGCCGGTTGGGGCATATTGATTGTTGACCGCGTGCGGCCCGCCTGAAAACTCAAAATGCCCGTCGCCGCTGATGGTGTCTGCCGCGCCGAACGTATGCGCGCCGCTGAACTTGAGCGTGCCCGGCGCGCTGGCCGCGTAGGTGCCGCCGCTGAGCGATGAGAGATTCAAGTCCAGCGTGCCGTCCGTCACGCTCACCGCGCCGTCGTTGGTAAACACGCCGAGATTGACGGTGGAGACCCCGCTGCTGCCCTTGGACAGCGTCCCGGCGTTGTTCCACGTCCCACCGCCGGTCAGGCTGCCCGCGCTGCTCCAATTGACCGCCGCGCCCGAAGTGCTGGTCAGCGTGCCCGTCAGGCTCAGATCGCCGCTCAGGTCCAAAGTATTATTGACCAGGATCTCACCGCTGCCCTCCAGCACCCCGCCGCTCCAGGTAAAGTCATCCACGGTAAAAGTTCCCGCGCCATCCACCGCACCGCCCGAGACGGTCAGGGTCGGCACCGAGGTCGACAGCCCGCCCAACTGCAAGCGGCCGCCCGTCACGATCACGCCCTTGCCCAGGCTGGCCAATCCGCTGCCGGAGAAATCAACCGTAGCGCCGGAAACCCCGATCGTTCCGTTGAAGCTGTACGCCGGGCCAATATTGACCGTCCCGCTGCCGCTGAAATCGATCGTGCCGTCCCCGGTCACGCCGCCCGAATAAGTGATGGTGGTGTCAATCGTGAAGCTGATCGTCCCCGGATCGGCGACGTGGTATGTGCCGGTGCTCAAGGCCGGTTTGATCGCCAGCGTGCCGGCAGTGACGTTAATCGCGCCGGTGTGATTGAAAGTCACCAGCGTAATCGTCGAGGTGCCACTGGTCGCCTTGTTCATCGCGCCGTTGTTATTGAACGTGCCGGCCGTGCTGGTGGTCAGGCTGCCCGCGCCCGTCCAGGTCACCGTTGCCGTCGAATTGGAGGTGAGGATGCGTCCCAGGTCCAGGTCGCCGGTCAGGTTTAAGGACGTCAGCACCTGGGTATCCCCGCTGCCGTTCATCGTCCCACCTGCCCAGTTCATCGTCGAAGTGGTCAACGTGCCGCTGCCCGAGATCGTCCCGCCCGACAGATTCAACGTGGATGGGGCGGGGGCGAGTGCGCCCAGGTTGAGCGAACCACCCGAAACGGTCAGCGTATTGCCCAAACCGCTGAACGGCGTGGCGCCAGACAGATCCAGCGCCGCCCCGCTGACGGTGGTCGTACCGGTCACAGCATACGGTCCGCTCACACTGATTGTTCCAGATACAAATTCGACGGTACCCGCTCCGCTGATCGAGGCTCCCGCGCCGAAGGTATGGCTGCCCAGGAAACGCAGCGTCCCTGAAGCGGCCACAAACGGCCCGGTCGCGCCCAGGCTGCTGAACGTGACCGTTGCGCCATTGGTCGTCGTCGTGCCGGTCACGCCATACGCATTGCTGACCGTGACCGTCCCCGCCGAGAACCTGACCTCGCCCGAACCGCTGATCGTCTTGCCCCCGCTAAAATCAAACGAGTTGGCAAAGATCAGCACCCCGGGTGCGCTGACCGCGTAGGTGCCCGTACTGGCCGAATCCGGCTTGATCTGCAGGCTGCCTTGACTGACGCTGACCGAACCGTTGTTGGTGAAGGCGCTGACCGAGATGATCGACAGGCTGGCGCTGTTTTTGCTCAGCGTGCCGCTGCTGGTCAGCGCGCCCGTTCCGCTCAGGGTGCCCGCGCCGGTCCAAACCGCGCTGCCCTGCGAGGTCAGGCTGCGGTTCAAGACAGGCGTTCCGCTCAGGTTCAGCTGCGTGCTGACCGTGAGCGCTCCGCCAGAAGCCAGCGTGCCGCCGCTCAGATTGAGCTCGCTCACGCTGGCATTGCCGCCCTCGCTCAACGTTCCGCCGCTCATGTTCATCACAGCCACCGTGAGCGTCTTCGCGCCCAGGTTCAGCGAGCCGGACGACAGGTTGAAGGTGTGTCCAATGCTGGTCAAGGTCGCGCCAGAAGCGTTCACAATGCCGCCCTTGACCGTCAGCACCCCGCTGGCGCCGTTCAGGTTGAGGGTGCTGTTCAGCGTGTATTCGCCGGTAACAAATTCCAGCGTCCCCGTCCCGCTGAAATTCGCTCCAGTTCCAAACGTGTGCGTTCCAGAGCCTTTGAGCGCCAGCGTCCCGCCGATGCTGAACGGACCGCTGGATGACGCGGTCGCCGGGTAGGTGATCGTCGCCGTTCCGCTGACCGTGGTCGGGCCGGTCAGCGCGTAGCTGCCGTTGACCGCGTAGATGCCGCCCGCGGCAAATTGCACGCTGCCCTGGCCGGTGATGCCTGTAGCGATGGTCTGGTCGCCGTCAAAGATCAAGGTGGCCCCCGAGGCCACCGTAAATGCGCCCGGCCCCGCCGTGTCCAGGGTGACTTTTAACGTCCCACTGGTCACATCGATCGTCCCCGGGCTGTTGAAGGTCGTCGTGCGGATCACCGAGGTGGTCGCCGCGCCCGTCTTCTCCAACCCGCCGTTATTCACCAATGTGCCGCTGCCCGACAGGTCGCCCGTTCCGCTAAAAGTCAGCGTCCCATTACTGGTCAGGGTGCGCCCCGTCAGCACCAGCGTCCCGCTCAAGGTGACATTTCCGCTCGCCGTGACCGCTCCGCTCCCGCTCAGCGTGCCGCCCGACCATGTCATATCGGTCAGGCTCAGCGCGCCCGCGTTCAGCTCGCCCCCGCTCAACGTCAGCGCCGTGATCGCCGGGGCTGTCCCCAGGGTCAGCAGGCCGCCGGAAACCGTCAGGTGATCGATGCTGGTCAGTGTTGCCCCCGCCAGGTTGACCGTCGCCCCGCTCACCAGCGTCGTTCCGCTGACGTTATAGGTGCTCGTAACCGCGATCGTTCCCGAGGCAAACTCAAGCGTCCCGGTCCCAGACAGGTTGGCCGGCGGCGCAAAGGTGTGGTCACCGTTGAAGCGCAGCGTCCCCGCGCTGACCGTGAACGGTCCGGTGGTCGCCGCCAGATTGTTGAAAATCGCTGTCCCGCCGCTGACCGTGGTCTGCCCGCCAAAGCCGTACAGGCTGCTGACCGTCGCCGTGCCCGCCGAGAACTCCACCGTCCCTGCCGCCCCGCTGATCGTCTCCGTCGCGGTGAAGGTGTGCCCCGCGGTGAACTTCAATTTCCCAGCAGTCAGGCTGTATGTGCCCGTGCTGGTCGCGTTGGGCGCCAGCCACAGCTCGCCGTTCGAAACCTGCACCGCCCCCGTGTTCTTGAACAAAGTTGTGCTGATTTTCGAGGTGCCCGCCGTGGCTTTGGTCAGCGTGCCTGTCACCTGGAACGTCCCCGTCCCGCTCATTTCGCCTGTCACCGCCCAGGCCGGGCTGGCCGCCGAGAGCGTCCGGTTGAGGGTCAGCGCCGCGCCGTTCAGGCTCAGCGAGCCGCTCACCGTTAACGTCCCGCTCCCGTCCAGCGTCCCGCCGCTCCAGCTCATCGTCCCGGCGCTGATCGCCGCCGTGCCGGTCAGCGTCCCGCCCGAAAGCGTGAGTTGCGTCATCGCCGGGGTCGCGCTGGTCAAATTGATCGTCCCACTCACCACATTCAGCGTCCCCAGGCCAACCGTGCCCTGGTTGTTGATCGTCACGCTCGCGGAAGCGTTATTGATCCGCGTCGTGCCCGCCACGTTGAAGCCGCCGTCCAGCACAAACGTGCCCGACCCAAACTCCACCTGGCCCGCGCCCGTCCCCGTGATCTGCTTGTCAAACGTCACGCTCCCGCCCGGCTTGCTGAAGATCAGTTTGCCGCTTAAGCTGACCGTGTACAGCCCCGTCCCGTTGATTGGGTCCGCCTCCGGGTTGTTGACTGTCACCGTCGCCCCACTGATCGAGACCGTGCCGCTGAACACAAAGCTGCCGTTGATCGTCACCGCCCCAGACGGAAAATCCAGGATGCCGTCCCCGCTGAACGGCGCGCTCGCCCCGAAGGTATTATCCCCAGGCAGCGACAGCTTGGCCGGGCTGTTGATCGTGAACCCACCCGTCGTGCCCAGATTGGTCATCGAAACATCGCCGTTGACCGTTGTCGTTCCTCCGACCGAGTAGCTGCCGCTGACCGTGTACGTCCCGCCCACGGCAAACTCCACATCCCCGGCCCCAGTGATCCCGTTTGCCAGCGTCTGCGTGCCGTCAAACACCAGCCTGGCCCCTGAATCAACCGTGAACACGCCCGCGCCGGTGGCATCCAGCGTCACCTGCAGCGTCCCGCTCTTGACATCGATCGTCCCCGGGCTGTTGAAGGTCGTCGTGCCGATCACCGAGGTGGTCGCCGCGCCTGTCTTCTCCAGCCCGCCGTTATTCACCAGTGCGCCGCTGCCCGAAAGGTCGCCCGTCCCGGCAAAGGTCAGCGTCCCGCTGCTGGTCAGGCTCAGCCCGGTCAGCACCATCGTCCCGCTTAACGTCGCGGTGCCGCTCGCAGTGACCGTTCCGCTCCCGCTCAGCGTACCGCCCGACCAGGTCATCCCGGTCAGGCTGACCGAGTTCACGCCCAGATCCAGCGAACCGCTTGACATTGTCAAGTCCGTCCCAAAGCTGGTCAGCGTCGCCCCCGCCAGGCTGACCGTCGCCCCGCTCACGGCCGTCGTCCCGCTGACATTGTAGTCGCTGGTCACCGTGATCGCGCCTGAAACAAACTCGAGCGTCCCCGCCCCGCTCAGGTCAGCCGAGAGCGCCGGCGCCAGGGCTGGCGCGAAGGTGTGATCGCCGCTAAAGCGCAGCGTGCCCGCGCTGACCTCAAACGGCCCGGTCAGCGTATCCAGGTTATTGAAATCGGCCGACCCGCCGCTGACCGTGGTTTTCCCGCTGATCCCGTACAGGCTGTCCACCACGCTCGTGCCCGACGAGAACTCCACCGACCCCGTCCCGCTGATCGTTTCAGCCGTGGTATAGGTGTGCCCGCCGGTGAACTTCAGCAGCCCGCTTCCCGAAACTTCGTAGGTGCCCGTGCTGATTGAACTTGGCGCAATCCACAGCTCCGCGGTCGCGATATCGGCCACGACCACCTTGCCGGAGTTCCTGAATGTGCCGACGGTCACTTTTGAGATGCCCGCCGAGCTCTTGTTCAAGGTGCCATCGACGCGGAACGCGCCCGCGCCCGGCGTGCTGGGAGCAACCTCGCCCGCCACCGTCCAATTGACCGGTTTATTCGCCTGCACATACAGCCTGCGGTTAAGCGTCAAGGTTGCCCCATTCAAGTTCAAGGCGGTGGCAATCTCAAGCGAGCAGTTCGTCCCGCCATTCAGCGCGCCCCCGCTCCAGTTCAGCGTACCAACAACCACCGTGACCGGGCTGCCTGACGTGCAAGTACCGGTCAGCGTCCCACCCGAAAAATCGAACTGGGAAGGCGATGGGGCGGCATTGGTCAGGTCCAGGTCTCCGGCTGAAATGACCAGCGTCCCCATATCCACGCTGCCCTGGTTATTGATCGTCACGTCGGCCGAAGCGTTGGCCAGCGTGGTCGTGCCGGCTACGTCATACCCGCCGTCCAGCACAAACGTACCCGCCCCAAACTCCACCTGGCCGGTGCCGGTCCCCGTGATCTGCTTGTCAAACGTCACGCTGCCGCCCGGTTTGCTGAAAGTCAATTTGCCGGAGCTGACCGTATATAGACCCGTCCCGTTGATCGGGTCCGCCTCCGGATTGTTGACCGTCACCGTCGCCCCGCTGATCGAGACCGTGCCCGAAAAGCTGAAGCTGCCGTCGATGGTCATCGTGCCGCTCGGGAAGTTGAGCGTGCCGTCTCCGCTGAAGGGCGCGCCCGCCCCCAGGCTGTGATCCCCGCTCAGGGTCAGGGTTGCCGGGCTGTTGATCGCGAAACCGCCCGTTTCGCCCAGGTTTGAGATCGTCACAGTGGTATTGCCGGTCAGGGTAGTCAGCCCGGCCACGGCGTATTGGCTGTTAACCGTCACTGTCACCGGCGACCCCGCGTCGTCGGCAAACTCCACCTTGCCATCCCCATCCGCAGTGCCGTCCCCGTTCAAATCCGAAGTCAGGTCGGCGCCGGCGTTGAAGATCTGCGATTTGGTGAACTTCAAGGTTCCACCCAGGACATAGACCTTGGTGGCAAAAGTCCCAGCGAAATTCATCTGCACGGTCGCCGCGCTCGCGCCGTTCACCGTCACCGTGCCCGTGCCGAGCGTATAGGGGTTGTCGAGCTTCAACGTGCCGGAGGCCGGGTTAAACTGCAAACTGCCGCTGCCCGCCGCACTAATCGTCTCACCTGCACCAAACGTGTGCCCCGAAAGAAACTTCAAAACAGCGCCATCATTCACCTGGTACGTGCCGCTGCTGTCGCTGCTCAGGTTTATGCCCAATGATCCGCCATCCGCGGTCACAAGGCCGCTGTTGGTGGTGTTCACCGAGAGCACCGCATTGCCCGTTCCATATTTCGTGAGCGGCGCGGACAGCTTCAACAGGCCAGACCCGGACAATGTACCATCCGTGTCCGTGATCCAGGAAGCAGCGCTGCCGCCGCCGTTCACAGTCAGGATGCGATTCGTCAGGGTTGGGCTGCCGCTGATATCAAGCAGCACGCTGACCGTGGTCTCGCCGCTGCCTGCGGTGACGCCATTCCCGATCATCGTCCCACCCGACCAGGCCAGGGTTTCCAGCGCCACGTTAAACTGATCAAGGTTGAGCGTGCCATCCGAAAAGGTCAGCGAAGTTCCCATTGAAGTGACCGCTGCTGCCGCGGACATGTCCACATCAGCTCCACTGACAATCGTCGTCCCGCTGATGTTATAGGTGCTGCCCGAAAAAACGATCGTGCCCAACTTAAATTCAACCGTGCCCGCCCCGCTCACATCATCCCCGCTGCCAAACGTGCGGTCACCATTGAAAATCAGGCTGCCCGGGTTGGTGCCCGTCCCAAGTGCTGAAATTTCAAACGCGCCGCCTGTGGCCGCCGCCGCGCTGACTTCCAGGGTCACGTCGTTGCCAACCGTCGTTTTCCCGGTGATCGTGTAGCTGCCATCCAGCGTGTTTGTCACCGCCCCACCGCTGGTCGCCAGGAAGGTCACGTCGCCTGCCCCACTCAGCGTGGCCGTGCTTTCAAAGGTCTGCTGTTTGTCAAAGGTGAGAGAAGTGGCAGCCGCGACC
>Ga0172368_10003836_pt1 | contig 17852 bp, 8 predicted proteins | sample Lak11m_FD_114540 | JGI IMG/M metagenome (GOLD analysis project Ga0172368, IMG submission 114540) | Freshwater microbial communities from Kabuno Bay, South-Kivu, Congo - kab_022012_11m | ecosystem: Environmental > Aquatic > Freshwater > Lake | place: Democratic Republic of the Congo: South-Kivu...
GACCTGCACGTCTATCTGCGCGATCCGTAGGGTCGCGCAGGGGAGGTCCGCCATGACGACGCGGTATTCGGCGGCCCCGAAGCGAACTCGTTTCCTCCCTGCTTTTGCGCTGTTTCCGTGTGCCGCGGCACTCGCCGCCTGCGGTCCTTCGGCCGCTACCGACCAGGACGCGGGCGACGACTGGGTGCCGGTCGAGACCGACGCGGGTCGCCCCGCGGCGACAGACGGCGGACCCGTCGCGGTCGACGGCGGGCGGACGGACGGAGGCGCAGGCGCCGACGGAGGCTCTCCGGCAGCGCCGCAGGTAACCATGGCCACGCCTCCGCGCGGACCGGTCGCGGGCGGCACCGTCGTGCTGCTCTACGGCAAGCGCTTCGTCGACGGATTCGCCGCGTTCGGCGGCAGCCAGGCGAGCCTGCAGACCACCGTCGCCGTCGGCGGAAACTCCGTCATCGACCCCATGGTCATCGACGACAACCGCATCGAGATCCGCACGCCCCCGGGACAGGCCGGCGACACGGACATCGTCGTGACGAACCCCAACGGCACCGCCACGTGCGCGAAATGCTTCCGTTTCTACGAAGTCGTGACTGTCGCCTCCGTGCAGCCGGCGCAGGGCTCCACCCGCGGGGGCGAGCCGATTTCGGTGGTGGGCGGCGGATTCTCCGCCGGCGCGCTCGTGCTCGTGGGCGGACGCGAGGCGACCGGCGTGGTCGTGGCCGCCGACGGGAAGAGCCTGACCGGGTCGACGCCCCCCGGACAGGCCGGCGGCGCCGACGTGGAGGTGGTGGGACCCAACAGCTCCGGACGGCTGCGCAGGGCCTTCGTGTACATTGCGCCGATGCGGCTCTATTCAGTGGATCCCTCGGGCGGCGCGGCCGCCGGCGGCACGGCCGTGGTGCTGACCGGCGAGGGTTTCACCGCCGACACCACGGTCGCGTTCGACGGCGCCGCGGCGACCGGGGTGAGCTTCGTGTCGGAGACGGAAATCCGCGCGACGACGCCGGCGGGTCCGGCCGGACACGCGGCGACGGTGAAGACGACCGCACGGCGCGGGCAGCAGGCGAGCCTCGCGGGCGCATTCGCCTGGTGGTCCGCGGCCTCGCGCGACACGGTGCTCCTGGCGGTGTCGCCGCGCCGCGGGCCGGTGCAGGGCGGCACGTGCGCCGCTGGACCCGCGACGTGCCTGACGCTCGTGGGCAACGGGTTCACGGCCGCGGACCTGGAGGTCCGCGTCGGAGGGCGCGCGGCGCAGGTGGCGCAGGTCGTCGACGACCGCACCGTGCGCGTCGACCTGCCGCCGGGCGATCCCGGTCCTGCTGCCGTGCAGGTGCGCACTGCAAGGGGAGGAGCGGTGCTGGATGCCGCGTCCGACGGGGCGTTCTCGTACGTCGTGCCGCTGGCGCTGGGAGAAGTGCAGCCGAAGGAGGGCGCGGCCTCGGGCAGCCCGGCGACGACGGTGACCATCACGGGAACCGGCCTTTCCGCGGACTGCCGCGTGTCGATCGGAGCGGGCGAGGCGACCGTCCTGTCGGCGTCCGCCGACGGCACGCAGCTCGTCGCCACCGCGCCGTCGGGATCATCGGGATCCGCCGACGTGCGCGTTTCCTGCGGCGATCCGGGCTCCGCCTCGTTCCTGGAGGCGGCGCTCGCCGGTGCATTCGAGTTCACCGCGCCGCTGTCGATTCTGCACGTGGAGCCGGACAGCGGCGCCATCGCGGGCAACACTTCGGTGGACGTGCTGGGAGGCGGGTTCCGCACCGGGCTGCAGGTGATTTTCGGACGCAGCGCGGCGTCGACGGTGGACGTGAAGAGCCCGCACCTGGCGACCGTGCGCACGCCGCGCGGCGACGAGGGCACGGTCGACGTGACCGTGAAGCTCGACGGCGCGCAGGAAGTGCTTCGCGCTGGCTACGGGTACACGGACCCGACGAACCTGCTCGGCGGCGGCTCGGGCGGGCCCATGCGCGGCATCCTCAACGTCACGGTGTGGAACAGCACGCAGGGCATGAGCGGTCCCGTGGACGGCGCCACGGTGTCGGTGAACGGCGACCAGCTCACGGGCCTCACGGACGACCGGGGACAGGTGACGTTCTCGGATCCGCTGCTGCTCAAGCCCGTCACGATCACCTCCACGAAGGACAAGTTCGCCCCGTCGACCATCGCGCGCATAGACGCGCGCAACGTGACGATCCTCATGCAGATGAACGAGCTGGACGGCGACCCGAGCATGCCGCCGGGCGTGCCGGGCGCGGTCTTCCGCGGCCGCGTGTGCGGCTTCAAGAAGCCCGCGTCGCTGCAGCTCGGCGACGGCCAGCACCTGGAGGCGCGCGTCTGGGCCAGCGCGCCGTACGTGTTCGCGGCTCCTCCGTTCCGCTACCAGGATCCGCCGGTGGTGGTGTCCTCCGACTGCGGTACCTATGCCCTGAGTCCCAGGCGGTTCGGGGCCATGGCGATCTACGCGGAGTACGGCATCGCCGACGAGTCGGAGGTGGCGCTGAAGCCCTGGACGCCGCTGCTCATGGGCATCCGGCGCGGGCAGGAGGCCTCGCCCAGCAAGGTCGTGGACGGGCTGGACATCGTTCTCGACATGCACCGCGACCTGGACGTGCCGGTGGTCGTGCAGCCCGCCCGCACACCGCCCGGTGCCCTCGTCGCGAACCTGATCTTCAGCTACCTGGACTTGGGCGGCGACGGCGCCATCGTGCTGGGCGAGGAGGGGACGTTCTCGAACTCGTTCGTGTTCGGCAACCACCCGCGCGAGGGCGGCGAGGGGCTCATCTTCCTGAACGTCGCGACGGTGCTCGACTCGACGGGCAACCCCGGCCCGCCGTTCAGTTTCTTCTACCGGCGCCAGTACGGCGACCCCGCGGCGGGCGTGCAGATCGGCCCGATGCTCTCGTTCACCCAACTCCGCTCCCCCGCGGAGGGCGGTACCTTCACGGGAGCGCTCGGGTGGGGCTTCCACGGCGGCGAGATGCCCGACGTGCAGCAGATCACCGTGGAGCAGCCGCTGGGCCTCGGGAGCAAGCCCATCTGGGACGTGGTGCTGCCGGGCAGCGAGGTGTCGGTGACGCTGCCGCCCACGGCGATGTCGCGCGTGCCCGAGCAGGCGGTGCTCTTCTGGACGGTGATCACGGCGAAGTCGCCGCGCTTGGACTTCGACCGCTTCGGCTACCAGCAGCTTTCCGTCCTCGACTGGACCGCGTTCACGCAGGACTGGTCGATGGCGACGACCCCCTAGGGCGGCCGCATGATGCGAGGCTTTCCCCTTCTGGCGGTGTCCGCGGCGCTCGCGTGCGCCGCGTGTACCGACGACACCAAGATCCAGTCGCGCTGCAGCGCGGACAGCGACTGCGCGCCGCCGCTTTACTCCAGCGGTACGATATGCCGCGAGGGCGCGTGCGTGTGCGGCAGCGACGCGGCGTGCAAGCCGGACGAGCGCTGCAACGACTACGGGCAGTGCCAGAAGCGGGTGGGGTGCGAGACGACCCTCGACTGCCCTCCGGGAGAGTACTGCGACCTGACGGACCACGAGTGCCGAGGGCGCGAGCACTGCACGCAGGACGTGCAGTGTCCGCTGGGGCGCATCTGCGACAACCTGCGCTTCACGTGCGTGGACGGCTGCCGCGACGCGGGCGACTGCCTGCTGGGAGCGGTGTGCGAGTGCCCGGGCGGCGCCTCGAGCTGCACGATCGGGGCGTGTCGCACGGGACCGTGTGCGGACGACTCGTACTGCCGCTACGGGGAGAAGTGCGTCGAGCCGACGGACGGAGGTCCGAAGCGCTGCTTCCGCGACCCGGCGAAGCCGTACTGCGACGCGTGCACCATCGGGCCGGGGCAGCCGCTGTGCCCGGGGGACACGGCGAACTTCTGTCTCATCGATACCTCCAAGGATTTCGGGTACTTCTACTGCGGCGTCGAGTGCATCGACCAGGCCGACTGCCCGTGGGGGTTCTCGTGCTCGGACGTGCAGATCCTCACGGAGGATCCGTGCGGGGGCTCGCAGCACATGGCTTGCCCGTTCCGCGGACCGGCATCGTGCGCGACCGACGAGGACTGCGACGGCGGCTACTGCGACACGACGGCGGGGCGCTGCCGCGCGCTGTGCATCGGCGGCGAGGGCGACGCCATCGGCGGGTGCACGTGCCTGGAGGACCGCGACTGCCCGCTCGACACGTGCGACGACTTCTCGGGCCGCTGCAGGATCAGCCTGCAGCCGTGCACGCCCTCGGACGCGTCGTCGTGCGGGCGCATCTACTGCAAGAAGGCCTCCGACCCGCGCATCGGGCGCCGCGAGGGGTACTGCTTCGTCGGCCGCAACTGCGGGCCGAGCGAAGGCGTCACCTGCGACGTCGTGAGGCAGCAGAGGCGGTAGGGCGGCGCGACGCCGCGGAGCCGACGGTCTCGTGATGAGCGACTCGGTTAGAAAGTCTCACCGGGCGGCGTTCGGCATCCTCCAAAGTTGGACTGTGCCCACCGGATGTACCGCTCCTTGGCATTGCGGTATCTTTCGAGAACCTCGTCGGCCCGGTCGCTTTCGACCAAGCTCTTGCGGCAGGCCCAACGAGCGAATTCCGCAATACGGTTCTCATCCATTGCGCCCGAAGAAATGGTGACTCTTTCAGCCAGAATGACGCCGTCAACCGCGTCCAAGTCATCCACGGTCTTCGCGAAACAGACTCGCGCGGCCGAGGGGAGCCCCCTAAGGGATGAGTGGCCATATGGTATTTCATCATGGCTGTCCAAATAGCGTTGGCCCGCGCTTTGCTTCGCGCGCGGGGCATGACGAAAACCATCACGCAAGGCATGGACGGGATGAGGGTTGCCGAGGTGCTGCGTGCGTCGCTGCCGCCGGACAAGGTCGTGCCGCTGGCGTACGAGTTGGGCGTCATCGAACGCCAGTCGGTGATCGAGCTCGACGAGCTGGTCAACGCGCTGGTGCTCGTGTCGCGCACTCCCGCAGGCGGACGGCAAGCGGACGTGTTGCGGGCCTACGTCGAATCGGCCGGGAGCGAGCCGGTGCGGGGCGCCTTCTACGCGCGCTTCAACGACGCGCTGGAGCGTCTGCTGCGGCGACTGCTGGACGACACGCTTGCCGTGGTCGAGCGCGACCCGGTGCTGCTTCCGGAGGCGATCCGGGGCGTGAGCGCCTGGCTCGTCGTGGACAGCGAGACCGTGAAGCTGCACCCGGCGCTCAAGGAGCGCTATCCGGGCACCGGCGACTACGCGGCGGTCAAGGTCCACAAGACGTACTCGCTCGGCCGCCACAACATGGTCGAGTTCCACTTCTCGCCGGCGCGCGAGCACGACTCGCTGCACCTGACCATCACGGAGCAGATGCGCGGCAAGGGGCTGCTTTTCGACTTGGGCTACGCGAGCCACGACCGGCTGCGCAGATGCATCGAGCACGGCGTCTCCTTCGTCTGCAAGCTCAAGGAGGGCTGGAACGCGCGCATCGAGACGGTGCACGCCGGCGAGGTCGCAGGGCTGCTCCAGGGCAGCGACCTGGCCGACGCCGTCGCGTTCGGGCGGCTCGACTGCAAGGACGGCGTCATCGACGCCGACGTGGTGCTGTCCAGCGGCAAGAACGCCTACACGCTGCGGTTCGTGGCGCTGGAGCTGCCGGACCACGAGCTGTGCGTGTTCCTGACGAACCTGCCCAGAGACAGCTACAGCGCGCGCACGGTGGGCGATCTGTACCGGCTGCGCTGGGAAATCGAGAAGAGCAACAAGCTGGACAAGAGCGACCTGTGCCTGGACAAGCTCGACTGCCGCAAGGTCTGTTCGGCGCACGCGCTGCTGTACGCATCGCTGCTGGGTTCGTGCATCGTCGGGCGGCTGGTGCACTCGGACCACTGCGCGCTGGCCGCGGCGAAGGAGCCGCTGACGCGCGGCCCGGTCCACGCGCGGGCGCTGGCCATGGCGCTGGCCTCGATGCACGTGGCCGTCACGATGGCACTGGCGCACACTCACCACGACCGGCAGGAGTGGGACGACCTCGCACGCAAGCTTGCCCATCTGTCGCGGGATCCGAACTGGCGCCGGTGCCCAAGCGTGCTGGACACGATGCTGGGGTTCACGGCTCCTGCTGGTCGGCGGCGACGCGAAAAGGCTACGAAAACCGGTGGTTTCCTAACGCCGGGTGACGGAAATTGATCACCCATGCATTGCACACAGTGGCCTCTCGTGTCGGGCTGCTGTGTCGGGCCGAGTCTTCATCGGAGGGGTTTCGACGCCTGCACGCCGGTCGCCGCGGGTCCCGACGCGGGACTCTCGAACTCCCACCTCTGTGGAGCCGAGGGCGATGCCGTATGATGATGCCTACGGGCCCGCGGCGGCCCGGTGCGAGGCGCGGATGGACCCGGCGGCAATTGAGCGTGCGCTGCGACTGGGCGAGGACTCCCTGACGGAGTTCAAGAGCGTCGAGCGCAGCGGTTTCCGGCTGGACGCGCACGACCTGGCCAAGGCGATCGTCGCGCTGGCGAATCTGCGTGGCGGCATGGTGCTGGTCGGGGTCGAGGACGACGGGCGGCCGACAGGAGTGGGCACGCCAGCGCAGGCCGACGCGCTGATGCGCCAGATCTCGCAGGTCTGCCAGCTCGGCGTGCACCCGGCGATCACCTGCCCCACGGTGCGCACGGAAGCGGCGGGTGTCCATATTCTCGTTGTAGAGGTACCGGAGTTCGGACCGGATCGGCCGTACCGCGAGGCGAAGGGCGCCTACTACGTTCGCGACGGCAACCGCTCCCGCGAGGCGACGCGCGACGAACTTGTCCGCTTGCTTCAGTCGGTGGACCACCATCTCGACGAGCAGCCCGTCGAGGGAGCCACGCGCGCCGACCTCGACGAGGTTGCTGTGCGGGACTTTCTCACCCTCGCCTACCGCGGGCTGGAATCCTCAGGAGATCCGCTGCGCTACCTCCCACCGCTGCGGTGCCTGGACGAGCGCACCGGCGTGCCCACTGTTGCGGGTCTGCTCTTCTTCGGCCGCGAGCCCGCGCGCTGGCTCCCCGATGCACGGATCTCCGCGGCGCGTCTGCCCGGGACGGCCTTCGGCACGCAGTTCCTGGATCGCAAGGAGTTCGCCGGGCGGCTGCTGGAACAGCTCGACGGGGTGCTGGCATTCCTGCGCCTGCACCTTCCCGCGGCGTCGCACGTCGAGGGTATGAACCGCGTCGAGGAGGGCATTCCCGACGAGGCGCTGCGCGAGTCCCTCGCCAACGCCTTGGCGCACCGCGACTACCGGGCGGCGTCGCAGATCCGCGTCTTCGTCTTCGACGACCGGGCCGAAATCGTGAATCCGGGAACCCTTCTCAACCGTCTGACCCTCGACAGCGTCCGCGTGGGCGGCATCAGCCAGAGACGCAACCCCGTTGTTGCCTCGCTGCTCGCCCGCGCGCGGCTGCGGGAGAACTTCGGCCTCGGCGTTCCGGAGATGGTGGCGCTCATGCGGGCGCGCGGCCTTCCCGAACCGGAGCTTTCGGTCGACGGCGGCCACTTCCGCGTCGTGCTGCGCCTGAAGCGGATCTGATGTTCCGCCGCGCGGCAGGCGAGTGCCGATTCCCGTCGGCGCGCGCCCGCTGATGTAGCATCGCCCGCCCATCGCCGGAGCCAGCCGTGACGCGCCTCTCCTTTGCCCTCCTGCTCCTCGCCGCCTGCACGCGCGAGCCGCCGCGCGACGCGCCGTTCGCCTCCGCATCCCGGGCGCTGTCGGCTCCGACGCTTGTGCGCGACATTTCCACGGCGGGCCGCGCCCAGCCGTCCGCGCCGCAGGCGTACGTCGCCGTCGGAGCGCGGACCTTCTTCGTCGCACGGACGTCGTGGGCGGGGCAGGAGCTGTGGGTGTCGGACGGCACGGCCGCGGGAACGCACATGGTGCGCGAGGTGAACCCCGGCTGGGCGGACGGGTATCCGACGAGCCTGACGCCTGTTGGAAACCGGCTCTTTTTCGTGGCGAACGACGGGGCGACGGGATCCGAACTGTGGGTGAGCGACGGCACCGAGGACGGCACCGTGCTCGTGAAGGATCTTCGACCGGGGGCGCGCGGCTCGTCGCCGACGGCCCTCATGGCGATGGGCTCGACGCTGTACTTCGCCGCGGACGACGGCACGCACGGCGACAAGCTGTGGAAGACCGACGGCACCGAGGTGGGCACCGTGCTGGTCGTCGACCTGAACCCGGCCGCGGTCCTGTTCCAGCCCGACGTCGTGCCGATGGCCGTCGTCGGATCGACCCTGTTTTTCAGAGGAAAGGACGCCTCGCACGGCAACGAGCTGTGGCGCCTCGACAACGACGTGGCGACGCTGGTCGCCGACGTGTGCCCCGGCGCGTGCGACTCGCTCGTCGCTCCCGCCGGCATCGTCGGCACGTCGCTGCTCTTCACGGCGACCGAGCCCGTACACGGGCGCGAGCTGTGGATCACCGACGGCACCGCCGGGGGCACCACGCTGGTCAAGGACGTCAACCCCGGGGCGGCGGGCAGCAACGCGGGCTACACCGCGCAGATCGGCGGCACGATCTACTTCGGCGCGAGCGACGGCGCGCACGGCTTCGAGCTGTGGAAGAGCGACGGCACCGAGGCCGGCACGGTGCTTGTGAAAGACATCGTGACAGGCACTGCGGGCTCGTACCTGCAGTCGCTCGTCGCCGCGGGGCAGACTCTGTTCTTCACGGCGCTCGACTCGAACGGCAACGAGCTGTGGAAGAGCGACGGGACCGAAGCGGGCACGCAGATGGTGAAGGACATATACCGCTACGGCAACGCGGATCCGAACCAGCTCGTCGCGCTGGGCGGGACGCTGTACTTCGTGGCCGAGGACGGCTCGATGGATCGCGAGATCTGGCGCAGCGACGGCACGGCCGCGGGCACCGTGCAGGTGTCGCAGGTGGCGCAGCGCGCGAGCGTGGGCAGCCTCGCCGCGGTCGGCGGCCGGCTCTGGTTCGCCGCGGACGACGGCGTGCACGGCACCGAACCGTGGACCTCCGACGGCTCGGGGGCGGGCACGTCGCTGCTGGCGGATCTCGATCCGGGGCGGTACGGAGCCGATCCGCGCGAGCTGGCCGCGATCGGCAACACCGTGTACTTCGCCGCCGACGACGGCACGAACGGGCGCGAACTCTGGAAGAGCGACGGAACCCCGGCGGGCACATCGATGGTGAAGGACATTGCACCGGGAACGTACGGCACGGGCCCGTCGCAGCTCGTGGCCTCGGCAGGGAAGCTCTTCTTCACGGCGTCGGACGGCGTCCACGGCACGCAGCTCTGGAAGAGCGACGGCACGGCGGCGGGAACCGCGATGGTGAAGGTCATCACGACGTCCATCATCGGCGACCTGTCGGGTCTGACCGCGGCGGGCGGCCGTCTCTTCTTCTCGGCCGACGACGGCTCGCACGGCAGCGAACCCTGGGTCTCCGACGGCAGCGAGACGGGCACGGTCATGCTCGGGAACCTGCGGTCGGGCTCGCAGGGCTCGTATCCCACAGGTTTCGCCGCTTTCGGCGGCGCCGTGTACTTCCTCGCAAGCGACGGCACCGGGGGCGGCGCGCTGTTCCGCGTGGACGGAAACACGGCGGTACGCGTCGTCACGATCAACTCGAGCGACATCTATGCACGGCCGTCGTACCTGACTCCGTTCGCCGGTGCAATGCTGTTCACCTCGTCGAGCGACACCACCGGCATGCAGATCTGGCGAACGGACGGCACGGCCTCGGGCACGCAGATGCTGCGGCGAATCGAGAGCGGCGGCATCCTGCGCGCCTACGGATCGCCGGTCACGGTCGTCGGCGCGCAGGCGTTCTTCGTCGCGGACGACGGCGCGCACGGCAACGAACCGTGGGTCACCGACGGCACGACCGCAGGAACTCGGATGGTGCGCGACGTGAATCCCGGCGTGCCGCCGAGCGATCCCGCGAATCTCGTCGCCTTCGGCAGTGCACTCTATTTCACCGCGATGGACGGCACGAGCGGTCGCGAGCTGTGGACGAGCGACGGCTCGGAGGCGGGCACGCACCGCGTCGCGGACACGATGCCCGGCCGCGAGGGAGGCCTGCCGCTGCAGCCGATGCTCGCGGTGCCGGGCGGGTCGCTCTTCTTCGCAGGCGCCGATTCGCGCGGCGTCGAGCCGTGGTCCGTCATGTCGGGAGGCGCACCCGCGCTGCTGGCGGATGCCGCGCCCGGCCCTCGCTCGTCGAACCCGACCGGATTCGTCCGTGCGGGCGCGAACGTATTCTTCGCCGCGGACGACGGCGCACGCGATCGCGAACTGTGGGTCGTCAACGTGGGCACTGTGGGTCTGGACACGACGCCGCCGACCGTCGCGTGTCCCTCGGATCTCGTCGCCGAGGCGGCGTCCGCCGCCGGCGCGGCCGTGACTTTCGCCGCCACCGCGACCGACGATCAGACGCCTTCGCCCGCCGTGACGTACGGCCCGGCGAGCGGTTCGACCTTCCCGATGGGGAACACGTCCGTGACCGCCACTGCGACCGACGACGCCGGCAACAGCGCGACATGCACCTTCCACGTCACGGTGGCCGACACGCGCGCGCCCCGCGTGACGTGTCCGGCCGACAAGGTCGCGGAAGCCACGGGGCCTTCGGGAGCATCCGTCGCGTATTCCGCGCCGTCCGCCACGGACGAAGTCACGGCGGGTCCGACGGTCGTCGCGACTCCGGCATCGGGTTCGGTGTTTCCGCTCGGGGCGTCGACGGTCCATGCGCGGACGACGGACGCGGCCGGAAACGCAGGTGAATGCACGTTCACCGTGACCGTGCGCGACACGACCGCCCCGGTCGTGACCTGCCCCGCCGACCTTTCGCGCGAGGCCACCGAGGCCGGCGGGGCGCGCGTAACGTTCGCTGCACCGACCGCGACCGATGCCGTCACAGCGAGTCCGTCCGTGACCGTGCAGCCGGCGAGCGGAAGCCACTTTCCCGTCGGCGCGACCGCCGTCCAGGCGACCGCCGTCGACGGGGCCGGCAACACCGGCCACTGCTCGTTCCGCGTGACCGTGACGCCGGCCGTCGACCGGCAGCCGCCCGTGGTCGCATGCCCCGCCGACCAGCGTGCCGAGGCGACCGGCCCCGGCGGCGCCCGCGTGACCTACCCGGCCGCCACGGCGACCGACGACGTCACCGCAAGTCCTCGGATCACCTACGATTTCGCATCCGGAGGCGCCTTCCCCCTCGGCTCCACGACCGTCACGGCCACCGCCGTCGATGCGGCCGGAAACCGCGCGCACTGCTCCTTCAAGATCACGGTCGTCGACACCACGCCGCCGTCTATTGAGTGTCCCGCCGACATGACGGCGGAAGCCCCCGACGCTGCAGGGGCGGTCGTGCAGTTCTCGCCGACGGCGATCGACCTGGTCACGGCGCAGCCGCGTGGCGAACAGGATCCGCCCAGCGGCGGGGTGTTTCCGATCGGGGCGACTTCCGTGCGGGTCACGGCCGTCGACGGCGCGGGCAACGAGGCGCACTGCACGTTCACGGTGACTGTGACGGCTCCGCCCGCGCAGGAGACGCGCCGGCCGTCGGGCTGCGGGTGCGCCGGAGCCGATGCGGCCGGCGTCGGCCTGCTCGGTTTGCTGCTGCGGCCGCGCCGACGGCGGAACGCTCGGGTGGATCCCCGCTAGAACGGCACGTCGTCGTCGCTCAGGGGCGGGGGCTCGGGATCGCCCGGCGGGGCGGAGGTCGGGGCGCTCTCCATGAAGGAGGGGCGCGCGCGGGCCGCGGGGCGCGCTCCGCCGCCGACTGTCGGCATCCCCTGGCGCGTCATTTCCGCCTCGATGGCCGCCAGGAGCTCGCGCTCGCGGTCGTGCCAGCGGGACTTGCCGGGATCGCCCAGCGTGCGCCGGCACCCGTTCGCGTAGTACTCGAGGTCGCCTTGGCTCGCGCCCGCGATGGGCGCGCCCTTGCTGCGCCCGTAGTTGGGGAACACCGCCGGCGCGCCGCCCGGCGAGGGCCTCGGCTGCGCTGCCCTTGCAGGCCAAGGCTGCTGTGCAGGAGCAGCGCCGATGGTCAGTTCGCCGAGCTGCAGCGCGAAGCCGTCGCCGGCGGGTTCCGCGGTGCCGACGCGCACCAGCTCCGAAGTGCCGTCGGCGCGCCGCACGTTCACGTACACGGGAAGAGGGTCGCCCATGGGCGGGGAAATGACACCCTCCGGCCGGCGCGTCAACCCTCTTGTCGCGCGCCCGTGCCGCTCAGAGCCCCGCGCCCAGTTCCACCCAGAACGAGCGGCCGTATTGGGCCATCATGCCGTTGCCGGACTCGAAGGCGATGGGCACCCGGAAGCGCTCGTCCAGCAGGTTGCGCACGCCCGCGAACCAGCGCACCGACCCGAAGTCGCCCGAAAGCCCCAGGTTCGCGAGCACGCTCTCGCCCGCGCAGTGGCCCTCCTCGTCGCATCGGTTGCTCTGGTAGGTCGCCTCGGCCGCCAGACGCACGAACCCCTGGCGCAGCGGCAGCAGCGCGCGCGCCGAGCCCAGGTGCGTCGGGTACGCGGACGCCTCGGTCCGGCCGGGGCCGCCCAGCGCAACGTACGAGTACGACCCCTCCACCAGCGTGAAGCGGCCCGGCTGCCAGCGCAGGTGCAGCTCCAGGCCGGCGGCGCTCACGTCGGCGGCGGAGTTCGAATAGGGGTTGCAGTACTGGCTGTCGCACGGATCCGGGTTCGCGGTCCCCATGCGGATGAGCCCCTGCACGAGGTTGAAGAAGGCGCCTCCGGTGAGGCGCAGCCCCGGCGTGAGGTCGTGCGAGTGTTCGGCCTCGAGCGTGGTGATGATCTCCGGGCCCGGGGCCGGCCAGGGCCCGCCCGGAACCTGGTCGGACACGTAGTTCTCGTAGACGGTGGGCGCGCGGAAGGCGCGCCCCGCGATGAGCTTCGTGAGTCCACCCTCGTATGGCCGCAGCACCAGCGCCGCGCGCGGCGAAAGCGCGATCTGCTCCAGATCCATGTACTTGTCCGCGCGCACGCCCGCCTGCACGAAGACGCGCGGGTGCAGGTGCCACTCGTCCAGCACCGTCGCGGAAAGGAAGGTGCGCTGCACGTTCTGCGGCTGGTCGCTGCCCGACGGGACCTGCCGGATCCACTGCGCCTGCCCCTGCATGGAAAGCCCAAGGCGATTGCCCTCGGACAGCCGCACGCCCGCGCGCACCTCCGCGCCCGCCCATTCGGCGCCCCCCGCCTCCTCCACCGGCGAGTCGCTGCGCGCGTATTTTCCGACGTACCAGTAGTGGTCGTAGGCCCCCCGCACGTCCAGCAGCAGACGACCCAGCTCCTTCTGGAAGCGCCCTTCGGCGAAGGCGCGCTCGTCCATGTAGTTGGTGCCCGGCAGGCCGAACTCCGCGTCGCCGGGTGCCGTGGGGACCTGCTTCACCCGGCGGTTCGCCTTGCCCGCGACCGAGAAAGGCCCCCAGTGCGCGCGCGCGCTCGCGCCCAGGGCCAGCTCGCCGTCGCTGCCGCGCATGGGGCCCTGGCCCGGCACGTCCGTGACCTCGGCGCCCTTCGAGTCGAACACCGCCGCGCCCAGGAGCACGCCGCGCTCGTCGCCGCCCAGCCCGCCCGTCGCGCGCACCTTCGCGCCGTTCTGCCCTCCCGCGCCGACGGACGCGTCCGCCGTGCGTCCGCCGCCCACGCGCTCGCGCGGCACCACGTTCACGACGCCGAACACCGCGCCCGATCCGTACAGGATCGAGGCCGGACCGCGCACGATCTCGATTCGGTCCACCTCGCCCAGGTCGACGTCGAGATCGCGCGCGCAGAAGCCCTGCGCGAGCCAGGCGTCGTTCATGGGATGTCCGTCCCATAGAATAAGGATGCGCGTGTTGAAGTCGCCCGACGGCGACAGCCCCCGCAGGCCGATGTAGCTGTAGATGCGATCGTCGGTGAAATAGAATCCGCGCACGGCCTGCAGCGCCTCGGGCAGCGTCTGGTAGCCGAAGGCGCGCAGTTCCTCCTGCGTGATCACGGTGACGGACGCGGGCGCCTCGTCGACGGCGAGCTGGAACTGCGAGGCGGCGTGCACGGGAGGGGGCACGTAGCGCAGCTCCGCGTACAGGCGCGTCTCGCTGTCGGCGGCGACGTCCAGTTCGCGCCGGAAGGGCTCCGTGTCGTCGCTGGAGACCTCGACGACGTGGCGGCCCTCGACGGGCACGAGCACGACCGGCGTGAAACCCGAGTCGCGCCCGTCCACGCGCACGAGCGCGCCGTCGCGGTTGGAGGTGACCACCACCTTGCCTGTCGGCTTGGGCTTCTCGACGAGCGTCACGCGCGCGGTCGCGACCGCGTCGGGGCGCACGTCCACGAGGACCTGGGCCGGCAGGTATCCGGGAGCGCTCACGAAGAGCAGTTTCTGGCCCGGCGTCATGGGCAGCGACGCCGGCAGCGCCGCCAGCTCCGGGCCCTCGGCGCTCTCGCGCACGACGGCGCCCGCGACGGGGCACTCCAGCTCCACCTTGCCGAGGACGCGCTCCAGCGCGAACGCCTGCGCCGCGGTGCGCCCGCGCTCCAGCGTCGCGCCCGCCTCGGCGGGGCGGTAGCCGGCGAGCTCGACCCGCACCTTGTGCGTTCCCGCCGGCACCGCGAGAAGCAGGGGCGTGCGCCCGCGGCTGCCAAGGTCCACGCGGTCGACGAAGACCTCGGCGCCGGGAGGATCGCTCGCAACCGACAACAGCGCCGTCTTCGGGGCGAGGCGCGCCAGCGCCTGCGAGACCTCCCGGCGGTCGGCCTCGTCCAGCGAAGGGCGCACCGAGAGGTCGTGGTAGTAGCGGTAGGCCTCGTCCAGCCGGTTCAGGGCCTCGTAGCAGCGCGCGATATTGAATAGAACGTTGTCGTTGGGGACGAGGCGGTAGGAGAGGAAGTAGCTCGCCAGGGCCCGTTCGAAGTCGCGCTTCAGGAACGAGGCGTTGCCGATGGAGAAGGCGGTGTCGGCCTCGTCGGCGGTGTTGTCGGCGAGGGCCGTCGCGGGCACGAGCGCCGCGCACAGGAGCAGGACGGGAAGGCGCATGGCGGCAGCCTACACCATGCGCCCGGGGGTCGGGAGCGGGCGCAGGAACGGCCGGCGCAAATGCGCCCTGCGGGGTGCTACGGTGACGCCGCGGGGGTGAGCGCAGAGGAGCAGGGGTCATGCCTGCCGTTTCCGTCCGACCGGCCGCAGTCGCGGACCTGGAGCGCGTCGTCGCCTGGTGGCGCGCGATGATCGGCCTGCACGTCGAGCGGGATCCGCATCGTTTCCGGCTGATTCCGCGGGCGGACGCGTCGTTCCGCGAGTACGTCCGCGGCCAGCTCGACAACCCGGACGCGCTGGTGCTCGTGGCGGAGGTGGACGGGATTCCGGCCGGGTTCTCGAATGCGGTCCTGAGGCTGCCGCCGCCCGTGTTCGTCCCGGCGTTCGCCGGCTGCGTGGACAACGTGTTCGTGGCGCCGGAGCGGCGCCGGCACGGGGTCGGCGCCGCGCTGCTTGAGCGCACGCGCGCATGGCTCGCCTCGCGCGGGGTGGCCGAGTGGAGCGCGAACGTCTATGTCTGGAATGAAGCTTCGCTGGCGCTTTTCGCGAAGTCCGGGCTCCTGCCCCGTTCGGTTTCCGTAGGCGGAGCCGTGGCGGGGCGCTGGAGCCTCGCCGAATAGCCCGCAAGCCGGGCGCCGCGCCCTCCCAACACCCCGTGGTTCGGGTGGGCTTGGGGGGCCGGGCGCGCCTTTCCGGCGAGGCTCGCGCTAGAGTGCGCGCGTGGCCGAGCTGGTCGACCTCATGCTCCTCATCGCGGCGATCCACGCCCTGCTCGCGGTGCTCGCCGTGGCGCGTTCGCGCTCCGCGTACGCGCTGCTTTTCTCGGCGATCATGGTGCTGGTGACGGGCTGGGCCTACTCCCACCACGCGGAGCTGACCGCCTCCGGCCTGCACGACAAGATCTTCTGGAGCGCGATGCGTATCTGTTTTCTCGCGCTCATCCCGCCGGCGTGGCTGGCCATGACGCGCGAGCTGACGGGCCGACCCGCCTGGCTGCACGGCCGCAGGTGGATCCTGCCGCTCGTCGTCCAGGTCGCGACCATCCCCATCTGCCTGACGACGGCCCATCACGACTGGTTCCGCGTGGATCAGCACGTGGAAACGGTGCAGGGCGTCGGCACGCTCGTGTTCCGGTGGGGGCCGTGGGGAAAACTCTACCTTGCCAGCGCCTTCGGGCTGAGCATCTGGTCGCTCGTGCTGCTGGCGGCCTCGCGCGCCGAGGCGACGCCGGCCGTGCGGAGGCAGATCACGCTCCTGTGGATCGTCTTCTTCATCCCGCTCGCCATCAACCTCGCGTTCACGTTCGGTTTTTCGCCGGTGCGCGGGGTCAACGTGTCGGTCTTCTCGCTGCTCGGAACCTGGTGGCTGTGGGTCTGGGCGCTGCTGGCCTGGGGCACCATGGAACTGGTGCCCGTGGCCCGCGGCCTCGTGCTGGACCACCTCTCGTCGCTCGTGTTCGTGGTGGACGCCGCCGGGCGCATCGCGGACATGAACGGGCCGGCTCTGCGCGCGCTGGGCGTTTCGGAGCGCGGTGCCGCCGGCCGCCGCCCCGCGCAAGTCGTGCCGGCCGCGTGGCTGGAGGGCGCCCCGGGTGCCGCGACGCCCGGCCGCGTCGCGATGGGCGCGGGCGCCGAGGAGCGCTTTTTCGAGCGCAGCGTGCGGCCGGTGCGCGACACGCGCGGCGCGGAGATCGGACAGCTCTACGTCCTGGACGACGTGACCGGGCGCGTGCGCGCCGAGCAGGCCCGCGAGGAGGAGCAGCGCCTGCTCTCGCTCGTCGTGGACAACATCTCGGACGCGGTGCTCGTGCACGACGAGGCGGGGCGCATCGTCACGGTGAACGAGCCGATGCTGCGCATGTTCGGGCTGGAAGCGCGCGCCGCCCGCGACGCCGACATCGTCGCGGATCTTTCCGCACCCGAAACGGACGCGCCCGCCCTGCGCCGGCTCTGGAGCTCGCTGGAGCCGGGGCGTTCCGAAACGCTGCGCTGGAGGGCGCGCCGGCCCGGTGCGGACACGCACTTCGAGGCCGAGATGCGTCTGGCGTGTTTCACGCGCGGGGGGCGCCGGCTGCTCGTCGCCACCGTGCGCGACCTGACGGAGCAGCTCGCCCGCGAGCAGGAGGCGCTCGAAGTGGAGCGGCTGCGCGAGGAGCGCCTGCGCCTGCGCCAGCAGGCCCTGCTCGTGCGCGACCTGCACGACGGCATCGGCGGCATTTCGGCCAACATCGGAATGCTCGCCGCCCTGGGCGAGCAGGCCCGCGGCGCCGACGGCAAGGACGGCGCGCTGCGGCGCATCGCGCAGCTCGCCGCCGAGGGGAGTTCGGAGCTGCGCGGCCTCATGAACGCGCTGGAGTCGCGCGACCTGTCGTGGCCCGAGCTGGTCGCGGAGATGCGCCGCCACGGCTCCATGATGCTCGAGGAGCACGGCGTCGACTTCGCCCTGGAGCGCACGGGCGAGCTGCCGGAGGGTCCAGGGCTTTTCGCGGGCCTGTCGCTTTTCCGCATCGTGCGCGAGGCGCTCACGAACGCCGTGCGCCATTCGGGGGCGCGCCGGGTCGTTGTGCGGCTCGAGTTCACGCCCGGACGCCTCGTGCTGGAGGTGAAGGATGACGGGCGCGGGCTGCCGGAGGCGATGCGCCCCGGGAGGGGGCTCGCGAACATGCGCAGCCGCGCCCGGGATCTCGGAGGCGCGCTGTCCGTCGTGTCCGACGGCGGACTCTCGCTGCGCCTCGACCTGCCGCTCCCCCTCCGATCCCCGGCTTACCGCGGGACACATTTCCTGATCGGCTGGAATTTCAGGAAGTCGGTAAAGGCGCGGCACCCGGTGCCGACGGGACAGGGTGC
>Ga0172368_10003839_pt1 | contig 17846 bp, 12 predicted proteins | sample Lak11m_FD_114540 | JGI IMG/M metagenome (GOLD analysis project Ga0172368, IMG submission 114540) | Freshwater microbial communities from Kabuno Bay, South-Kivu, Congo - kab_022012_11m | ecosystem: Environmental > Aquatic > Freshwater > Lake | place: Democratic Republic of the Congo: South-Kivu...
GTCAAGCTCCAGCGGCGGCCTTTGGGGAACGGCAGTTCAAAGGGCGGTTGGGTGAGGGTGGCGGGGAAGAGCGGTTCGACTGACTGGGCCCGTTCCCACGGATCGCCAAACATTGTTTTATACAGGGTGGGCAGGCCATCCGGCCCATACATCGCGCCGGCCCAGTTTGGTTTATCGTACAGCTGGGCAAAGAGGTACAACAAGGCGACTGTGCCAGCGTTTAAATCGGGGGCCAGGCGGAAGGTTGAGGATCCATCCGGGAAGGTTAGTTGGGTGATACGCCCATCGCGCCAGCCGTAATACCCGATGTTGAGCATCTGGACGGCCCAACTGAGCTGGGCATATAGCCCCTTTTTTTGGTAGTCCACATGACCGAGCGGATAATCCGATTGAGCCAGATTGGCAGGGTGACTGTAAACCCAGTGGCCCTGATATTCGAGTATCGCCAGCAGCAGACGCGGATTGATCGAGTTTTCGATCGAAACGCGGATAATCGTGTTGGCTGCGTCGTCGCGGCCATTGGAACGCCATTCTTTGTACGTTTCCAAATACCCGCCTGTGCCTTTGATGAATGTTTCCACATCAAATTCGACCGCAGAGGGCGAGTAGACGATTTCACTGTCAGGAAGAATGTGCTCGTTGCTTGAGGTTTCGGACAAACGCTGCGGAACAATTAATAACTGACCAGGGTTCAGTAATCCAGCGGAGATCGCCCCATCCGGGGAGGCAATATCGTTGGGAGCAACGCCGAAGCGCAAGCCCAATGCATTTAATGTGTCGCCCGCCTGCGTGTAGTATAGGATGGGCGGAGCGGGCGTGAGGCTGCTGCCAGGGGTTGGAGTGGCAGTCACTGGGGCGAGGGTTGGCTGTGTGGGAGCAGGTGTGGGGGGCAGGTCAACGGAGCGGGTTGGATCGGGAGCGCTGGTTGGCTGGTTGGACACCGGCACAAAGGGTTCTGCGCCTCCGCGGCCACCGCCAGGGATGACAACCGGACGCAAGGTGGCTAACTGATCGATTGGGCTGACTGCAAGCTGACCGCATCCAGACAGCGACGCGAACATTGCGATCGCAAGCGCGGCAAAGATGAAGCGCTTAACGGCTAATCTGGTTTCCATCATTACGTCCATCCCAGGCTTCCAAAGTCTGGTTTCCTTTTGTAAGCCAACCGTCATATTCCACGCCAGTTCCCTTGGAAATCCAGCCATCCAGGTCAAATGGAAGGTCGCTGTCGGCTGGAATCCACTCTCCATTATACCTTCTGGCCAGGTGGACATGGGTCCCGTTTGACACGCCGCCCTCGCAAGAGGGATGACCGATGCGGTCGCCCGCTTTCACCCGCGCACCGGTTTTGACACGGTCGCGGGTTTCAATGTGCATATAGAGGATGCTCCAGCCGGTTTGTTCAATCCCATCGCCATCCAGGTCTTGGACGACCGCGCCATCCGCTGCGCGCAGGATCGTCCCATCTGCGACTGCGACTACCCAGGCGTCGTTTTGCACGCAGCCCAGCGCGTCACCCGGCGGGGCAAAGTCGATCGCGGCCCAGCCCGACCCGCTGCCCCAGCCGCCATGCGGTCCGCCAGTATAGGACCAGCTCACGCGCGGTTCAAACGGCAGCTGAAGGGCAGGTTGAGTCAGACCTGCCGGGATGAGCGGATCAAGCGTGTGATCGAAAGGATAACCGAACAATGCCTGATAGGCGGCGAATATGCCGTCCGGGCTAACCGCGCGATCCCAGTCTGCTTTGTTCAATAACAGGCTGGAATAATACTGAATGGCGGCGGTACCGGCATTTAATGTCGGGGCCGGGGGAACCAATGAGCCATCGGCCAGGATCCAGCTCGCTATCCCGCCCGCCTTCCACAAGTAATAGCCACGGTTGAGGTTATTAGCTGTCCAGGCAAGCTGACGATACAGACCTTTGTAGGCTGTGTGCATAAAGCCAAGCGGGTATTCGTTTTTCGCGTCGGCAGTTGAGCGGGTGACCCAGCCAGTTTTGTATTCCAGAACGGTTAACAGCAGGCGTGGACTCACCGAATAATCGCGGGCGACCTGCGCAATGATCTCGCCCCCGGACAACATGCGTCCTTCATACTCCTCCTGATAGACCGCCAGATATCCTTTTTGGGAAACGATAAACTTTTGAAGGTCAAAACTCGCCACGCCGGGACTGTTTACCAGTTCAGAATCCGGGATGATCTTAAAATCTGGTCCAGGGGGAAGAGGGTGACCGGCAGGAATCGTCAATACCACCCCAACTTCCAACAAGTCGGGGTTGGCAATGTCATTGGCTGCGATGATGGCGTTCATGTCCACGCCATAGCGCTGCGCGATTTTCCCAAGGGTGTCGCCACTGCGTACCGTGTATTGTTCGTCTTCCGAACGTCGGGTTGGCAAGACATGCGGCGGGTCAGGGGTTGGCGAAGCGACGGGCGCGCCAGGCGGACGGGCCTGCGGGGTCGTTTGTTTTAAAGTTGGGGTGACGGCCGGAACAAAGCCTGTGCTTCCGGATGCGTCGGGACTGGACGGCGAACTGGCCTGACTCAGCGAGCGGACACAGCCGCTGATCATCACTGGTATCAGGCAGATGACCAAGCATACACCGAGTTTTAGCCCGGTTCGATGGGATCTTTGCCGTTTGGTATTCTGGCTGAACAATCGAAAGCGGAGCATAGGTTAAGGAGTTAGGCCAGGGATAGGGCCGGTCTGAGGTTGGCAGACAATTTCGTAATACGCAATCTCGGCAGCACGGTTCGCCTGGGCATATTCAGCAGCTTGCTTGCCCAATTGGCGGATCGTGTCGAGATGGTAACGCGCATCGATGTCCCAGTAACGCGGCAGCAGCATCAGCGGGTCATCGAGATCGCTTTCAGGCAAGAAAACGGGCCGGCCAGGGTCTACTTGATCACCCTGCGGCACCCAGTTGAACATCACCGGCCCGCGCGGGTTGATCGTGAATCCCAACTGATAGCCAGCTTCACGGGCTACTTTGACGCCCAGACGGCTAAAATTCCCGCCAGGCCAGATGTAGGCGATGGGAGCTTTGCCAAACGTTTCCGTGATTGCTTTCATCGACCCTTCAATTTCATTCTTCGTAAACTGTTCGGCCGTAATATTGCCATAGAGCGGTGTATTAATGTACGTGTTGGGCGCGTATTCCGAGGTATTGATATTATGAACAACGCCGTGCGCCTGGTGGTCGACCCAGCCTTCCTTTTGAAGCGCGATGTTGCCATCACGCACGCGCTTGCTGTCCTCGGGTGAGCTGATCCAGGCGTTGGTCAGGCTCCAGTTGTATTCCTTGAAAATCGGGACGAAATGGTCGCGGTAAAAAGATTCTGTGTGAAGATCGTCCACTATCAAGACCACGGAACGGGCCGGTATTTTCGCATTGTGTTGCAAGAAATCGGCCAGCTGCTGCATGGAGATGGCTTCAAAGCCCTGGCTCTTGATATCGCGCAGCAGGTGCGTGACTGCTTCAGCGGTGATCTGGTAAGGATGTGTGATTTCGCCGTCCGTGATTGAGTGGAACATGATTGGCATGACCACCGTGCCGGGTTCGGCATTATTCGGATCCCATTTCGCGCGCAAATACGCGCAGGTCGATTTTACATACCCGCGCGGGGTATCTTTGGAATTGAGCAAAGACGTTGTAAATATGCCGGGCAGCGCTGGGGGGGTGCGCACGGGAGTAGCGGTCATCGTTGGCGTAAGGGTGGGGGTCAGCGTGGGCGTAGGCTGTGGCGTGCTTGTGGATGTTGGCACGCCATGCGTAGCGGTCAGCAATGCGCTTTCAAATTGGGCGGTTTGGAGCGGTGAATTCGCCGTGGGGACAGGCTGTGGCGCGCATGACGTGAGGATGAGTGTGAAAACGCAAGCCAATAAGAGGAATGATTGAATTTTTCGAGTGCAAGGCATACGGTATTTTACCAGTAGAGAGAGGTTGTTAAATACCAAAACCGCCCGGTCAGGCCGGGCGGTTTTGGTTAACGTGATTCTACACCATGTTCAGCAAAATCGTGTTGAGAATGCCGCCGGAGTGGAAATAGCGGACTTCATTGGTTGTGTCCAGGCGAATCAAGGCATTAAACGTGAACTTGCTGCCATCTTCGCGCGTGACCTTGACAGTGATCTCACCCTTGGGCTGTGAAATGGCTTCGAGGTTTTTAAACTCGAAGTATTCGCGGCCGGTTAAGCCTAAGGTGGACGCGTTTTCCCCAGGTTTGAACTGCAGGGGCAGGACGCCCATGCCGGCCAGGTTGGAGCGGTGGATGCGCTCAAACGACTCGGCGATAATCACGCGTGCGCCGAGCAGCTGCACGCCCTTGGCGGCCCAGTCACGGCTGGAACCGGTGCCGTATTCTTTGCCCGCCAGAATAACGAGTGGAACATGCTCAGCTTTGTAGCGCAGTGAGGCGTCGAAGAAGTTCTGCTTTTCGCCGGAGGGCAGATGGATTGTCCAACTGCCTTCCTGACCGCCCAGCAGGAGGTTTTTCAGGCGGATATTGCCAAACGTGCCGCGGGTCATCACCCGGTCGTTGCCGCGCCGCGATCCGTAGGAGTTGAATTCGCTGACGGGCACGCCCTTTTCAAGCAGGTATTTGCCGGCAGCGCCTGAGGCAGAGATCGAGCCAGCAGGAGAGATATGATCCGTGGTGATCGAATCGCCAAAGACGGCCAGGGCGCGCGCGCCATGGATATCTTCAAGCGGCGGGATTTGGCGCGACAGCTTCTCAAAGAAAGGCGGTTCCTGGAGGTAAGTGGAGTCGTCATCCCATGCGTACATTGGGTTGTCGCCACTTTGGATCTGATTCCAGATGGGGTTAGCAGAGAAAACGTCGGCGTATTTAGACGCAAACAACCGCGGGTTGATGACTTTTTGGATCGTCTGCGTGATTTCCTCCGAGGTCGGCCAGATATCGGCCAGGAAGACGGGCTGGCCGTCTTTGCCCATGCCAATCGGCTCGGACGAAAGATCCACATTGACCGACCCAGCCAGGGCATAGGCAACCACAAGCGGGGGAGAAGCCAGGTAGTTGGCCTGCACGTTGGGATGGACGCGGCCCTCAAAATTGCGATTGCCTGAAATCACCGCCGAGGCAACCAGGTTAGCGCTGTTAATCGCGTTGACAACTGGTTCGGGCAGGGGACCGGAATTGCCGATACAGGTCGTGCAACCATACCCGACCAGGTTGAAGCCCAATTGGGCCAGCGGGGCGCTTAAGCCAGACTGCTCCAGATAGGCGGTGACAACCTGCGAGCCGGGGGCCAGGCTGGTTTTGACGTAGGGTTTAACCGACAAGCCTTTTTCAACCGCTTTCTTTGCGACCAGGCCAGCCCCAACCATCACAAACGGGTTGGATGTGTTGGTGCAGGATGTAATCGCAGCGATGACAACCGATCCGTGGGTCAATTCGGTCGTTTCGCCATTTAACTGGGCTTGGGCCTTCGCTGCCAGATCATTATTGGACAGGCCAAAGCCACGCTCTGTTTTGGGGCGGGTCAGGGACTGGCTGAAATTTTGCTTGACCTGTCCGAGCGCAACGCGGTCTTGCGGGCGTTTGGGTCCCGCCAGGCTCGGTTCGATCGTTGCCAGGTCGAGTGTCAGTGAGACGGTGAACTTGGGATCCTGGGCGTCCTCAGTGCGGAAAAGCCCCTGCGCGCGGTAGTATTTTTCGACCAGTTCAGTCGGGCGGCCGGTCAGGCTGAGGTATTCGATTGTTTTCTCATCAACCGGGAAGTACAGAACCGTTGCGCCGGTTTCGGGGGCCATGTTGGCGATCATGGCGCGGTCTGCCAGCGTCAGAGACGCCATTCCCGGACCATAAAACTCAACGAATTTATCGACGACGCCCTGTTTGCGCAGCAGCTGGGTGATGGTCAGGGTCAGGTCCGTAGGCGTAACGCCGCTGGGCAGTTTGCCGGTCAGCTTGATGCCGATGACATCCGGAGTGACAAATTCGAGCGGTTCGCCCAACATTGCCGCGACCGCCTCGATGCCGCCCACGCCCCAACCTACGATGCCGAGACCATTGATCATGGTGGTGTGTGAATCGGTGCCGACCAGGGTTTCAGGGAAGACGATTTCCTGGCTGCCGGCATTGCGGGTCAGGGCGACACGGGTCAGGTATTCGAGGTTGACCTGGTGGACGATGCCGGAGGATGGGGGCACGACGCGGAAATTTTTGAAAGCCTTCTGGGCCCAATGCAGGAACTCATAGCGTTCGCGGTTGCGCTCGAACTCGAGTTCAACATTTTTTTCAAAGGCGTCTGGCGTGCCGTAGTAATCCACCTGGATGGAATGGTCAATCACCAGATCCACGGGCACAATCGGATTGATCCGGTCAGCCTGGCCGCCCAGCCGGACCAACGCCGCGCGCATGGCAGCCAGGTCATTCATCACCGGCACGCCAGTGAAGTCCTGTAAAACCACGCGGCCGGCGACGAACGGCATCGGTTCGCGATTGGACTGAGGTTTCCAGTCGGCCAGGCGCAGAACGTCTTCGCGTGAAATTTTTTCTCCATCACAGTTGCGCAGCGCGCTTTCCAACAGAATGCGGATGGAATAGGGCAAGTGGGCAAGATCACCCGTCGTTTTGGCCAGTTTTTGTAGGCTAAAAAAGCCGTAACTGGCGCCAGAAACTTCTAATGCGGAGAAGGTATTGAACAGATCTTTAGGCATAGAGTTCTCCTTGGTCAAAATTATGAACGCTGCATTGCGCGGATGATCGCATCGCCAAACTCGGATGTTTTCGCGAGGGTTGCGTGATCGGTCAATGCGTATAGATCTCCGGTTAAGAACTTGTCGGTGATCACGGTTTCCAATCCTTCGATGATCCGGTCGGCCGCTTCGTTCCAGCCCAGGTAGCGCAGGAGCATTTCACCGGACAGGATCACGGAGCTGGGGTTGGCCTTGTCCTGGTTGGCCAGGCGGGGCGCGGTGCCGTGCGTGGCTTCAAATACAGCCACGCCGGTCTCAAAGTTGATGTTCGCGCCTGGGGCAATCCCGATTCCACCGACCTGCGAAGCCAGCGCGTCGGATAGGTAATCGCCGTTCAGGTTGGTGGTGGCAAGCACATCAAAATCGCTTGGGCGCTGGAGGGTCTGGTCGAAGGATGCATCGGTGATGATGTCGTTCATGTAGATCTTACCAGCCGCCAGCTGTTTTTCCATTTCGATGTTGGCCGCGCCTTCGCCCGACTGCTGGCGGGTGCGTTCCCATTGGCGCTGGGTATAGATCTGCCCGCCGAATTCGGTTTCGGCGACGTCATAACCCCAGCTGCAGAACGCGCCTTCGGTAAACTTCATGATGTTGCCTTTATGCACCAGCGTCACCCGGCGGCGTTTGTTGCGCAGGCCCCATTTAATCGCGGCGCGAACCAGGCGGCGCGACCCCTCAGACGAGATTGGCTTAACACCAATGCCAACATCCTGTGGGAAGCGGATTTTGGCGAATTCTTCCGGGAAGTTCTCTTTTAGCAGCTGCAGGAATCGTTCATTTTGAGGAGAACCTGCCGCGAACTCGATGCCGGTATAGATGTCTTCGGTATTCTCGCGGAAGATTACCATATTGACATGCTCGGGCCAGCGGATTGGACTGGGGACAATCCGGAACCAGCGCACCGGGCGCAGGCACACGTACAGATCGAGGTTTTTGCGCAGCGCGACGTTGAGAGACCGGATGCCGCCGCCGACAGGAGTCGTCAGGGGGCCTTTGATGCCGACCAGGTATTCTGAGAAAGCCTGCAGGGTTTCATCTGGCAGCCAGGTGTTGAATTTATGAAATGCTTTCTCGCCAGCAAACACTTCCGTCCATTCAATCCGGCGCCTGCCATCATACGCGACTTTGACGGCTTCATCGATGACACGATGGGCAGATCGCCAGATATCTGGGCCGGAACCGTCCCCTTCGATGTATGGAATGATTGGGTCGTCTGGGACGACCAGCGAACCGTCCTGGATGGTGATCCTGGACCCTTCAGGCATTGGAGAATTGGGCAATCTTGATGGCATTGGCTGATTATAATATTTTGCGGATATAAAACCAACCCCCAAAGGCAAATTAATAAAAACACAACACCCTGACTTTTCCCATATGAGGGTGCAGCCAGGGTGTTGCGTCCGACGGAACTGGTCTAATGGAGGATTTTGCTCAGGAAGGATTTTGTCCGTTCGGATGTTGGATGGCTAAAAATTTGATCCGGAGCGCCTTCTTCAACGATCCGGCCTTCATCCATGAAAATGACCCGGTCGGCGGCGGCGCGCGCAAAACCCATTTCATGGGATACTACCAGCATGGTCACTTCCGTGGCCAGTTCTTTCATGACATCCAACACTTCACCGATCATCTCGGGATCGAGCGCGGAAGTGGGTTCATCGAAGAGCATCAAGCGGGGTTGCTTTGCCAGCGCACTGGCGCTGGCAATGCGCTGCTGCTGGCCGCCTGAAAGCTGGTTGGGATACTTATCGCGTTTCTCAGAAAGTCCAACACGTGCGATCAACCGTTCGGCATCGGCGATTGCCTGGTCTTTGGGAAGTTTGCGAACATGCAGCGGGGCTTCCATAATGTTTTCCAGAGCGGTCAGGTGTGGAAACAGATTGAAGCGCTGGAAAACCATGCCGATCTCCATGCGCTGCCTGGCAATATTTCTTTCCGAATCTTCCACGATCTTTCCATCGCGTTCGGTGTAGCCGATCAGGTGTCCATTGACCAGGATACGGCCGCTGTCAATTTTCTCCAGGTGGTTAATGGTGCGCAGGAACGTGCTTTTGCCAGATCCTGATGGCCCGATGATGACCAGCACTTCGTTCTTGCAAACCTGCAGGCTGACGTCATTGAGGACATGCAGCGGGCCGAAGTGTTTATGAATGTGTTCTGCATGCACCACAACTGGCAACCCACTGCATGGGCCGGATAGTTCAGCTTTGGGAAGTGTCATTAGTGGCCTCCTTCACCGGATAACAGGCGGCGGACCATGCTTGGGCCTTTGTCCAGCCCTTTGCGTTCACCCAGGCTGGCCTCAATCCTGGATTGGATCAATGACCAGATCGTCGTCATTTCGAGGTAGTAGATTGAGGCAGCAATAAATAACTCGAACGGCTGGAAGATCACAGCATTGACCTGGGTGAAGCCGTAGAAAAGCTCGCCAGCAGAGATCACGACCATGATGGAAGTGGTCTTCATCATATTGTTGAACTCGTTGCCAAGCGGTGGGATGATCACCTTGAGCGCCTGTGGCAAGATAATCCGGCGCATCGCAGTGCCGTAGGTCATCCCAAGGGATTTGGCTGCTTCCAACTGGCCTGGGTCAATTGCTTCGATCCCCGCGCGGACAATTTCGGCCATATAGGCGCCTTCGTTAATTGCCAAAGCCAGAATACCGGCTTGAATCGCGCCCGAGATGGTCCAAGGACCGATGTGGATGGAAGGGAAGTCGTATATATGGGTCACGCCCAATCCAAAGAACAGCAGCATCATTTGAACAAGCAGCGGGGTGCCCCGGAAGTACCAGACATACAAATCGGACAGCCAGCGGAATAATGGTAATTTGGATTTTTTGGCGAGCGCGGCAATTAAGCCCAATAAAAGACCGAGGAACTGAGCAATGATGCTGACCAGGATTGTAACGATGAACCCATTGCGAATAAGAGGATTTTGAAACGCAGTAGGCGGCCATACGTATTTCCAGAAAACTTCCCAATCAAAAATATACATCTGTCACTCCTTGGTCAGGCTTGATCACAAATGTAAACTGGGCCGGTCGCAATCACAAACGCCCGGCCCAGTCAAATGAATGGCAGTGAAACTCCTACCAGGAAGCACCTCAATCTCAGAGGGCAAGTTGTGTGAAAATTGGGCGCTTTGTGCCAAATTTTCACACAACTTACCTGCTTTTTGAGATGGCAGCCCACCAGTTATTTTAACGCGCCGCTGGTCAGTTTCCACTTTTCCAGTAACTTCATGTACGTGCCATCTGCCTTGATGCTGTTAAAGGCGGTTTCGACAGCCTTGCCAACCGGTGACAGCGGCGCAACGGTGCAGTCTTCTTGTTCACACGGTATAGCCATACCTACATCTGCCGCTTCAACAATCGTGCTGGCCACTTCAAAAAGGTCGGGTTTTTCAAGGACCCAATAGGCTGCGACTGGCGTGTCGGTGGCATAGGCGATGACTTTCGCACTCTGCAGCTGCTGCAGCGCGTCGGTATCCTTTTGTGTCACGACAACCTCTGGGGCGGGTTTTCCAGCAGCTTTGCACGCAGCCGGAAGTCCTTTGCCGTCATAATCGTTGGCGCCTTGCAGGTAATCGGCCTGGGTCGTGCCGCTTTGAGCAGCCACCGGCTGGCCGCACAGTGATAGTTCGTCTTTGAAGCCCTTGGGATTGCCCTTTTGCACGACAAACGCCTGGCCAGCGCTGAAATAAGGGATCATGCTGATTTGTTTGTTGCGCTCTTCGGTGATATTCATCGAAGAGATAATCACGTCACACTTGCCACTCTTAACCGTTGCGATGATTGTGTCAAACACTGAATTCACGAATACAGGTTTGAGGCCCAAGCGCGCCGCGATCTCCGTGCCAAGGTCGATATCGAAACCCTGGGGCTCGCCATTTTCGTTATAAAACTCCATGGGCGGGTAAGGAATATCCGAGCAAAACAGGAGGTGATTCTTCTGGACCAGGTTGTCAGCCGGGATTGTGGCAACGACTTTGGCGGAAGAGGCAGGGGCAGCAGGGGCAGCAGTCCCGCAGGCTGCCAGGAGCATCGCCGCGAGGGCGATCAAACAAAACAGGCGAAAGTTCTTCATATAGTCTTCTCCAATTGAATTTGCATTTGTAGATTTCAGGTGGAATTTTTAGCGTCGTTCGCCGACCGTGAACAGGAAAGCACCAAGTCTATCTCATTGGCACAAAGTGAGTTTTCCAGGTTAAGATCCGTGTCATTTAAAGGATTGGGGCGAAATTTACGAGCGGTTATAACACGTGGGTTTCCACCTGTCAAGAAAATCGAGTCGGGCAAATTGTTGAAAAACATCGAGGGGAGGTGCGGTGTTAGAAATTTGGATATATCACCCATTTGGGTGCTTGACACCAGGTATCGAGCCTTTATAATGAAATTCAAATAGTGGGACGCTGTCCCGAATAGCGGGACAGCTTGCCAATAAAACTCTGTCAGATCAGCCTATATTCCCCCAAAGAAATTCTCATGAGCGATCAAGTTGACAAGGCACACACGCTGCAACGGGTGGTTCGCATCCTGGATTGTTTTACCCAGGACCGTCCCGAGTTAGGTGTGCGTGAAGTCGCCAGGCTGGTGGATCTTTCCACCAGCGCGACAGGACGTTTGATGGCAGCCATGAAGGATCTGGGTATTCTCAATCAAAACCATGCCACGAAGACTTATTCGGTTGGGACGCGGATGCTGGCATGGGCAGGTATCTACCTTTCCACCTCGGATATTCACACCACAGCTTATCCCTTCCTTCAGGACTTGCACCAGTCTACCCAGGAAACGATTAGCTTATACATCTTAGAAGGCTGTGAACGGGTGTGTATTGAGCGGCTCGAATCGACTCAAAACGTGCGGTTTGTCGCGCCCAGGATCGGGCGGCGGCTTCCGCTGCATGCCGGATCCGCGGGCAAGGTTTTGCTTGCTTATCTGGATGAGCCCAGGCGTGAAGAGATCCTGGCATCGGGCGCATTAACCCGCCTGACCGAGAAAACAATCGTCGATCCGGTCCAGCTTCGCGCAGAGCTGGCGAAAATCCGGAAAGATGGCTACGCTTTCAGTAATGGCGAATGGATTTTGGACGCGGCGGGAATTGCGGCGCCAATTTTTGACCGCAGCGGTACGATTTGCGCGGCTTTGACCATATCAGGCCCAGCCCAGCGTTTTACGCCGGAAATATTTTCCTCGTATGTTGAGCAAGTTGTGCGGGTTGCGGGTTGCGTGTCTCAGGCGCTTGGTTTTCGAAGGGGCAGCATTTCAGCATCGATTGCCTACCAGGCGGGTTAATTTTAAGGTTATGTTCCGGTACCATTGACGATCGCGATTGCAGCAGAAGATCACCACAGGAGAATTATTATGAACATCCATGACCGTATCGTTTCACAATTGCCCGCATGGCGCGATCGCGTCACCAGGCTGCGCAAAGAATATGGCGCGTTAAAAGTAGGTGATGTGACCGTTGAACAGATCTACGGCGGTATTCGTGGCGTACAGATTCAAGTCAGCGACATATCTTATGTCGATCCGGCGGAGGGGATCCGTCTGCGCGGGTATTCCATACCTGAGGTAGTTGATTTGCTGCCGAAGGTTGAGGGGGCAGAATACCCAATGGCAGGCGGACTGTTTTACCTGCTGCTGGCAGACACGCTTCCCACAGAACATGAGGCGCTGGAAGTTGAAGAAGAATGGCGTCTGCGCAGCAAGCTGCCTGATTTTTTGGCAGGCGTGATGCGCAGCATGCCGGAGGACAGCCACCCGATGACCATGTTCTCGACCGCAATCCTTGCTCTGCAGAATCAATCGAAATTCATGCAGAGATATATGGAAGGCGGGATGGCCAAAGTCGATTATTGGAAGTATTACCTGGAAGACTCCTTCAACTTAACGGCCAAGCTTCCAGGAATCGCGGCGATGATTTACAACATGCGTTACCAAAACGAGCGAAATATCGAGCCGGATCCCGGATTAGATTGGGGTGCTTCGTTTGCGCATTTGATTGGCAAGAGCGACGATAAGTTGTACATGGATCTCTGCCGCTTGTTCCTGGTTATTCACTCTGACCATGAAGGCGGGAATGTCAGCGCTCACACCGCGCACCTGGTATGCTCGGCGCTCTCGGATATTTACTACACCTGTTCGGCCGGTATGAATGGCCTGGCTGGCCCGCTGCACGGCCTGGCAAATCAAGAGTGCCTGCGCTGGATTATGGATGTAAAAGATCATTTTGGCGGGAAGATCCCGGCGCGCGAGGAACTGCGGCATTACTTAACCGATGAGATCGCTGCTGGAAAGGTGATTCCGGGTTATGGGCATGGCGTTCTGCGGACGACTGACCCGCGGTTTATCGTGCAGTATGATTTTGCGAAGCGGCACATGCCTGATGATGAAAACTTCCAGATGGTGAAGATGGTCTACGAAATCCTGCCTGGCGTGTTGAATAAGGTTGGCAAGGTGAAAAATCCGTGGCCGAATGTGGACGCGATCAATGGCGCGCTGCAATATCATTATGGGATCACCCAATTTAACTTCTACACAGTGATGTTTGGCGTTAGCCGCATCCTTGGCCTGGCGGCCCACGCAGTTTGGGCGCGCGCGCTGGGAAAGCCGATCGAGCGGCCCAAGTCACTGACGACGGCTATGCTTGAGGAAATGATCGCCAAATCGACCCCACAGCCATTGAATCCGATCGCAATCAGCGAATAAATTCGAATTCGCAAATCATTTACTGGAGCAAAGAATGCCAACCAATTTCCATTTTTATGAAGGCAAAGTTGTTTTAAGGATTCACAACACGATCTGTGATACACCGGACGAATTATTGTCCACCGTGATTTTCGCGGATGTCTTAAAACGGTATGTGGCTCACCTTGGTCTTAAACGTTCAAAACTTCTGAAGGTCTTCCCGAATCCGTCCAACGTTACTTCAGCGGATTTACATTTGCTGGCGCAGACATTGCGGCTTTTGGTGAAACTGCCAGCCGCCATGGTGGAAAAGGTGCTGGACGGAAGCAGCTGCTTCTTCGCGGATCGTGCGCTGTTCGATGACTTTGTGGAGATGCTGTATAACTATTGGCGTTCTTTGCACCGTCTGGTGGTGTGTGATTCGATCGGCGACCGTTATGACCAGCGTCCATACCGGACTTTTAACGATACGGTTGAGACGCTAATGCACGTGATCCGCGGCACGTACCGCGATTTGCGCGAAAATATCACAGGGGCGCACCCGACCATTTACCGTCAGGTCAGCGCCGGCGCAGAAATTGGGGTGATCGCGCGTGCGATGGATATTCCATATCCAACTGAGCTTTATCGCAAACTGAATAAAATTTCGATCGCGCATCAGGTCTTAATCTATCCACCGATAATTTTTGAGACGCCGATGAATAAACGCACTGGCGTATTCCAAAAGGTGGACACAAACCCGCTGGAAAATTTGAATTTGGACCCGGCGGAGTGGCTTTGTTACCCGGCAAAGGTCGGCTCGCTGCTGATCAATGTGTACTTCTCGGTGCGTTTCTTCGAATTGGGATTCTCCTTGTCGAACTTGTTCGAATTGGCCAAGCACGATGAGATGAATCGCCAGCCGGACGCGGTGTACCTGTTTGGCGTCCCACCGCAAGGGGAGCATGTGAAGGGAACCACTGAAACCATCTTCTACGATGATGAGGAAAACAACCTGTTGGTTGCAACCGTTCCATTCCGGGATGAGTATGCTTATTTTGGCTACCTCAAGAAGATGATTTTGACCCTGCACAACATCATCATGCTCAAACAAGGACGGATGCCTTATCATGGGGCCATGTTCCACCTGGTGCTGCGCAACAAGGGCGGCTTCACCTTCCTGATCATTGGCGACAGCGGGGCTGGAAAGTCGGAAACCCTGGAAGCTATGCGCCCATTGATTAAGGATGAAGTCGAGGAGTTGGTGATCATTGCCGACGATATGGGATCGCTGGATATTGACGAAAACGGACGCGTGATCGGTTATGGGACTGAGATGGGCGCATTTGTGCGGCTGGATGATCTGCAGTCCGGTTATGCGTTTGGCCAAATCGACCGGACGATCATCATGAACCCAGACCAGGTAAACGCACGGGTGGTGATCCCGGTGACCAAATATGCGGATGTCATCCGCGGTTTCCCAGTCGATTTCGTCTTTTATGCCAATAATTATGATGTGGTGGATGACGAACACCCGGTCATCGATCCATTTGACAATGTGGATGATGCATTAAAAGTCTTCCGGGCAGGAGCCGTGATGAGCAAAGGCACGACTACTTCATCGGGTCTGGTGAATTCATTCTATGCCAATATTTTTGGCCCGCCCATGTACCCGGACATGCAGGACGAGCTGGCCTCGCGCTTCTTTAAAGCCTTCTTTGAAAATGGCATTCCTGTGTGTGAGCTGCGCACACAGTTGGGAGTGGCTGGCATGGAAATGAAAGGCCCTCAGCTGTCTGCCCGGGCACTACTTGAGGCGATCAAGCAAAAGGCTACGTCCTAAACTGGCGTATGGGAAACGCACAAAGAATTGTTATCAAGCTTGGCACCTCCACCCTGACAGGTGGAGGTAAGCAGCTTTCGCACCGGCGCATGGTCGATATCGCCAGGCAGGTCACGGCGGCGCGCGAGGCAGGCAATGAGGTTGTGGTGGTATCATCCGGCGCGATCGCCGCGGGGCGCGAAGTGTTGGGTTATCCTGACCTGCCAAAATTTATTCCTAAAAAGCAAATGCTGTCGTCAGTAGGGCAGCCGCGCTTGATGGCGCTCTATGAACAGTTTTTTGCGATTTACGGGCAGCGTGTATCGCAAGTTTTGCTCACGCGCGAGGATCTGACCGACCGGCGACGGTACTTGAACGCCCGCAACACGCTGGAAGCGCTTTTGATGCAGAGGGTTGTGCCGATCATTAATGAAAATGACACGGTGGCAACGGATGAAATCCGTTTTGGCGACAATGACAGCCTATCGGCTCAGGTGTCCAGCTTGATCGAAGCGGATTTATTGATTCTGCTTACCGACCAGGACGGCCTGTTCACTGGCGACCCGCGCCAGGATTCCAATGCCCGCCTGATCGAAGAAGTGGCGCCGCAGGAGATCCCTGACGAATTGTGGACGGCGGCAGGTGGCAGTAAATCGGGCCTGGGAACGGGAGGTATGACGACCAAGCTGTATGCGGCCGACCTGGCGCGTCACAGCGGGACGACTGTTTTTATCGCGCGCGGAAACCTTGAGAACGTGATCATGCATCTGGTTGCCGGGCAAAAGGTTGGCACATGTTTCCCTCCGCTAGCCAATAAATTAGAAGGGCGTAAACGTTATCTTCTGGCCAATGATCGGGCCGAAGGGGTTCTGAAGGTGGACGCTGGCGCTGCAAGGGCGCTGGCGCACGGCGGCAGCCTGCTGCCGGTAGGGGTGAAGGCTGTGCAAGGTGAGTTTGACCGGGGCGATACTGTGCGTGTGTTCAATGCAAATGACAGGCTGATGGGATTAGGGTTGTCGAATTATTCCGCGAAAGACCTTGGTGTGGTGGCGGGAAAGCAATCTGGCGAGATTGAAAGTCTGCTGGGTTATACCTTTGGAGACGAGGTCATTCACCGGAATAACATGGTTTTATTGTGAGGTAGTGATGTTAGATGTAAGCGCGATTGCCAAACGAGCGAAAGAGGTCTCCAGGGTGCTGGCCCAGGCCGACCAGGCGAGGCGCGACGAAGCGCTTTTTAAAATTGCAGACCAGATCTGGCTCAGCCGGGAGGATATTCTGGCTGCAAACCGGGTTGATGTGGAGGGTGGAAAAGCGCTCGGTTTAAAGCCGGCGATGATAGACCGCCTGACATTGACTGAGCAACGCATCGCTGGGATTGTGAACGATTTGCGCAGCGTTGCGAACCTGCCTGACCCAGTCGGCGAGGTGTTTGAAACCAGCGTCCTACCGAATGGATTGAAGATTCATAAGCAGCGCGTGCCGTTGGGGGTGTTGGCGGTGATATATGAGTCAAGGCCCAATGTTACGGTCGATGTTACCGGCCTGGCGTTGAAATCTGGCAACTGCGCGATCTTGCGCGGCGGAAGTGAAACGATCCTGACCAACCGGGCTTTGGCCGGGCCGATATATGCGGGATTGGAGTTGAGCGGTTTACCGCGTGACGTGATTCAACTGATCGATCAGCCAGATCGCAGCCTGGTGACAGATATGCTGCTGCAGGAGCAGTACATCGACATGGTCATTCCGCGCGGTGGGGCGGGCTTGCATGAATTCTGTAAGAAGAACAGCCGCATTCCGGTCATCACGGGTGGGATAGGGATTTGCCATTTGTTTATCGATGCGACAGCAAATCTCGATGCTGCCTTGAAGGTTGTAGAAAACGCCAAAGTGCAGCGGCCAACCGTTTGCAACGCACTGGATACGATCCTGGTGCACCAATCGGTTGCTGGCCCCTTCCTTCCTGCGGTGGTTGAGCGGCTTTCACAACTGGGGGTGACCTTCCGCGCAGACTCACAGGCGCTGGCGGCATTGAATGTGGATGGCTCTGAAGCTCCAGTCCTAGCGGCGGGGCCGGAAGATTTTGACACGGAGTGGCTCAGCCTGGTGCTTGGGATGAAAGTGGTTGGCGGCTTAGATGAGGCGATGGCACACATCGCCCAACACTCCACCGCGCACTCTGACGGGATTTTGACTCAGGACGAAGCGAATGCCAACCGGTTCATCCGTGAGGTGGATTCGGCGGCTGTGTATGTCAATGCCAGTACGCGCTTCACCGATGGCGCGCAGCTTGGATTGGGGGCCGAAGTTGCGATCTCAACCCAGCGGCTGCATGCACGCGGACCGATGGGGCTGCGCGAGCTGACTACATTTAAATGGGTGATCCAAGGAGATTACCATACTCGACCTTAGAACCTATCCGAAAATGGTATCTGTGTGGTCAAAATTTGCGGCGCAGCCGCAAATTTTGACCACACAGAACAATTTTTGAATAGATGGCTTGTTGTAACTACTTTGACAATGTCACATTAACACTTGTTCTAGGGTTCCAAAATTGCACATTAACAAAAGAGTGATTCTGTGGCATAACATAGCTGTATGGTCAAGTGACAGATCTGAATAACGCGATTGAGGCA
>Ga0172368_10003840_pt1 | contig 17843 bp, 17 predicted proteins | sample Lak11m_FD_114540 | JGI IMG/M metagenome (GOLD analysis project Ga0172368, IMG submission 114540) | Freshwater microbial communities from Kabuno Bay, South-Kivu, Congo - kab_022012_11m | ecosystem: Environmental > Aquatic > Freshwater > Lake | place: Democratic Republic of the Congo: South-Kivu...
CACCTACAACGCGCACGGCTTGGCGGAGACCGTCACCGACGCGCTCGGACGGGTTGGCGGCTACACGTACGACGATGCCGACCGCGTGGGCACCTGGACTCCGCCAGGTGGCACGACGCTGACCTATTCCTGGGATCCCGCAGGGCACCTGCTTGCCGTGACGCCGGCGAAGGTGCCGGCGCAGGGATACATGTACGCGCCGCTCGACCTGCCCGAAGGCGTGGGCGAGGTTTCTCCGAACGACGGAAACATCCGTGCATTCGACGCGGCCGGGAACGTCACGGAAATCACGCGTCCGGACGGCACGAGCGTCTACCTGGGATACGACGGGGCAGGCAGGCTCTCCACGGTCATCCGGCCCGCCGGCACCTGGACGTACACGTACGACCCCGTGACGGGACGCATGAACGGCGTGACCGGACCCGGCGGAGGCATGATGCTGTCACACGACGGCGCGTTGCCGACCGGGATGACTTGGAGCGGCGCGGTTTCCGGAAGCGTGGGCACGTCGTACCGCGACGATCTGCGGGTTGGCTCGACGACGGTCAACGGCGGCAACGAAGTTTCGTTCGGGTACGACGATGACGGGCTCGTCACGTCCGCGGGTACGATGACGCTCGCACGCGATCCCGGCAACGGCGCGGTGATCGGCTCCTGGTTGGGGAACGTCACGGACTCGCGCACCGACGACGAATACGGGCAGTTGCATGTGTATTCGGCGAGGTTCGGCTCGACGGTGCTGTACTCGGCGACGTACGAGCACGATGCCTTGGGAAGACTGTCGTCGAAGACGGAGACCGTCGAAGGCGAGACTCACACAACGGTCTACACATACGACGGAGCGGGCAGGCTCGAGGAGGTCACGCGCGACGGGAGTCGGACTGCGCACTACGAATACGACGCGGCAGGCAACCGGCTGTCGCGAACCACCGATTCCGCGACCGATGCCGGGACCTGCGAAGGTGACCGGTTGTTGTCCTACAGAGGCTCCACGTTCACGTACACCGCGAACGGCGAACGCTGGACGAAGACCGACGCGGCGACCGGAGAGACGACGACCTTCGGCTACGACGATCTCGGCAATCTCGTGCGCGTCGATCTGCCCGACGGGCGGCGGATCGACTACGTGATCGATGCGGGCAACCGGCGAATCGGAAAGAAAGTCGATGGGACGCTCGTGCAGGGCTTGTTGTGGGGCGCCGACGGACGCATCGCTGCGGAAACGGACGGAACCGGCAACGTCGTGAGCCGTTTCGTCTATGCGACGGAAGACAATGCGCCGGACTTCATGGTGAAGGGCGGCCAAACTTACCGTATGGTCAAGGACCACCTCGGCAGCCCGCGGCTCGTTGTCGATGCGTCGAGTGGAGCGGTAGCGCAGCGCGTCGAATACGACGAGTTCGGGGGCGTCGTCTCGGAGACCGGAAGCGGCTTCCAGCCGTTCGGCTTTGCGGGCGCCCTGCGCGACTCAGTCGAGCTGCCCACTCTGCTTGGTGGCCGCGCGTACGATGCAGCCGGCGCTGTGCTATTCCAAGGACCCCCGATTCACATTCTGTCCCCCGAGGCTCCAAGCCCGAACAGGAGTTCCCGGTCTGGCTTCTATTCGAGCACCGAGCGAGCGACTCGCTCGCGCCCCGCCAACGCGCGAATGCGTCGATACCCAGGCACGCACGACGGCCCGTACCGCTTGTCGGAAAGACCATGGCGCGATTTCTTCGCCAGGAGGTCGGCAGCTGTTCTGCCGGGGCAGATGGATGACAGCCTTCCAACCTACGTGAATGCGGTCGCGGTTCTTGGCGTCATCGATCTGTGGCAACCACGCATGTTGGACGCGAAAGGCAAGAACGTCACGCCCCCCGATGGGCACATCACGACGTCGCTCCCGGCCCTAGGCGGAATCATCGACCCTGTGGTCAGGCCCGGATGTACCGGTCCATACGGATGCTCTTGGGGCGTCACAGCTCACCAATACCGGCTGCGTAGAAACGGATACTCATACGCACCATGCACAGGTCTCCCCGCCTGTCTAACATCCCCGATTCTTGGTGTGCCCGGCGCGGAGTGGCACCTGCCACCGCTGGACGACGGTGCGTACCATTGGCAGATGCGAGCGATGGCGGGCATTTCGCCGTCGGCGTGGTCGGATGAAACCGAGTTTGTTCTCGACACCACGCCACCCCTCGTGCCCAACCCGTGGGTGCCTCATTTGACACGCTACTTCGACTCCCGCATCGTGCGGGTTACCTGGGACGCACTCACCGATCTGTCGGGGATCGCTCGGTATCTCGTCGCGGTCTACGTCGAAAGACAGTCTGCTGGCCCGCCGACCGTTTTCGATCCTGAGTCGGACCACTGCGACGCCGACCAGTGCGGCTGGTGCGATGCCACCGAATGCCACTGGGTCGTCGCACTGGAACCGGACACCGCCGAGCAGCGCAGGCACTATCGCTTCCAGGTCGCCGCAGTGGACGGTGCAGGGAACCAAAGCGAATGGTCTGACGAGAGCGACTTCGCTATCCACACGGAGCGCCCGGATGAGACTGACGATTTCCTGCCCTTCCCATGCCAGAATACACCCGACGGCTCAACCGAGCCGTTTCTCTTCAGTACGGACGAACTACCTGGGTCTCTCCACGGCACCCTTGGCACCAGTTGGTATACCACCTACGCACGCGGCATCAACTACATGCGAAGGTTCATCGGGAATTGTTTCACGAACCAGGTTAGAGTCGACTTCGACAGGTTCGAAACTGCTCCAGACGAGCCGCCAACCGCAAGCATCGATGCATCGACGAACCTAGCGTCATGGTCGGGGGCGTTGGGAGCCTTCTCCACATTGATGACCATTGCTGACTCGTTCCAAGTCTCACCGCTTCGACTTTGGTTTTCCTCGGCTATCCGAAACACGGCACAGACGAACAGGGGGTTCAGCATTGCCCACATTGGACTGGGATGCTCCGATACCTGCAGTGACCAGACTGTTAGTGTGGCATTCGCGGGGGAAAGGTATGACGGCTATCTCCAGGGGCCCGGCGACGTCGTGTACCTCGCGGTAGACCCTGCCGATGCGCGCCACATCCATCTGTGGGGCGCGCCGTCGGCGCCGGGTGGTGCTGGGCGCGACTTCGATCTCTTCGCACGGTGCCGTAGTCTTCCAACACCAGACGCATTCTACCGAGCATCCGCGAGACCGGGTACGTCGGAGGAGTCGATCTTGCTGCCGGCGGACGGTTGCGTCGGAACGGAGGCGATGTGGTTTGTCGCTGTGCATTCGCGCATGGGCAAGGGCCAGTTCCGGCTGTTTGTGTTCGACGCCCCGCAGCTGGTGAATGATGAACTTGACGTGGGGACGACGTTCGTGATGACCGCGAACGAGGCATCCAACGCGAGGGAAGTTCTTCGGAATGCTCTCAAGCAATGGTATTCGGTCACCCAGGGGCGAATCTACTTTGGGCCATCCATTCGCTTTTGGAATGACGGCAGCTGTGACTGCGGGTCGTTCAATCATTGTGAGCTGTGTTTTGAGGACTACCTCGAAGGAGGGTCGTACCGCTCACATTCAAGCCGTTCGTGGGCCGAGACGCAGGAATGCTCGTGGCTCACATACTACTACTCACTCTATCCCCAGATCACCATCTGCCGTGATGCCCCTCTCGCCGGTGGTCCGCCGTTCTGGTACTGGGAGAAGATAATGCATGAGATGGGGCACTTCGCCTTTCACCTTCCGGACGAGTATGACGCGTCGGGGCAGGTCTTCTGTGGGCACACATTCATGGGGGATCAGTACCGACACATGATTGGCCTGTGCAATGCGCGCAATCATCTGACGGATCCCGACGCAGGGGCTGTGACACCAAGCTGCAATATCGATGGATACACGCGACTGGGCATCGAGGGGGTGACTGCGACCCAAGAGTATGCCCTTTTCGCCGGAAGTGGGCAAGGTGAGGTGGACGTCTTCGACCCGGACGGTTTTGAGTTCAACGAACCGACGTTCAGCGTCGTCGAGCAACAATGATCGGAGGCGGCAATGCAACGGACTAATGGGCAGGTCCGAGCAGGGCTTGGGCAGTCGCGCGTTGCCGTGGTCGTCGGGCTCTGTTCCAGCGCTCTGGTGGGATGCGGTTTGGCTCCAGACATCCAGCCGCCAGCACGGCGGGTCATGCGACCGAACGCCGCGAACTTCCGCTCACACTGGGGGATTGGCATCCCAGTGTTTGGACTTAGCTTCTCCCCGAACGCGGAGGAGGCACGTTTTCTCGCAGAGGCGACCGTGCTGGAGACTGCAGATGGCGTTGCGGTCGGGAGTCGATTCGTGGTGGGCGGAATGGCGCCGCCGAAGACGGCGTATTCCTTCTTCCTCGACCCCTCTGCTGCCTTGGTGGTGGATTGGTACCGCGTGACCTTCGAACGTATTCCAAGCGGGACGGATGTGTCCGAGTTTGTTCCAACTCGACAGGGGAACCCATCGTTCTGGTTCAGCCAGCGGAGCGTTGCCACACCGGTATCCGTTGCATGGTGTGACGACGGGGGATTCGTGACGCTCGAGATGAGCGCGTCGGCCGCGCTACCGGTGGTTCGGGATGCTTTCGCCATCGTCGCGGACGGACGCGCGTGCGAGATCGTTGTTGGACCTGGCGACCCCGCGAGAAACATGGATCAATTCGACTTCGCGTGTCACCTCGGCGTCAGAGAAACGGTCTCAGTGGAGTTGCGGAATCTGCCTGCGACGCCTCCGGCTGTGGCGCCGACCGGGTTTCGCGGGGAAACCGCGCTGACCGTCCGCATCACAAGGGAGATGGCTAGCACCGACTGGAGAGGAGTGGAGGGCGGGCGCGGGTGCCATGTGTTCTACCTCGTTCCGTAGTTGACGAACGGGTTCGTCTGGTTGGCGCCATGCGTTTGGCGGATCGGTCTGCGCTGCGTCCGCGTGTTCCTGCAGGCGAGCGACGCCTCCGCCGGGACGCACGCGTGGTCGGCACTGGGGCGAATGAGGCAACCGTACTGCTGCGCTCCGGCGATCCGTCGGCGACGGGCGCACGGCTGCACTGCCGGCGCCACGGGCGGGCGGGTGCGCAAGAGGTTCAGTGGTTCGGTGGTTCGTCCCGGGTTTGACGCGCCCGCCCGCCGCCGCTACATTCACGCGTTTTCGCGGGGTTGCCGCACGGCCCCCGCGTCCGGGACCGGCGCGGAGCGGGTCCCGAGGGAGCCCGATGCCCGACTACCGGAACACGGTCCACCTGCCCCGGACCGATTTCCCGATGCGCGCCAACCTGCCCGAGCGCGAGCCCGCGATGCTGCGCGCCTGGGAGGCCGGCCGCGTCTACCAGCGCCTCGTCGAGCAGAACCGCGGCCGCCCCGCGTACGTCCTGCACGACGGCCCGCCCTACGCCAACGGCGACATCCACCTCGGCACCGCGCTCAACAAGATCCTCAAGGACATCGTCCTCAAGTACCGCAACATGAGCGGCCGGCTCACCGACGTCGTGCCCGGCTGGGACTGCCATGGTCTTCCCATCGAGCTCGCGGTCGACAAGCAGCTCGGCCCGAAGAAGCGCTCCATGGCGCCCGTCGAGGTGCGCCGCGAGTGCCGCCGCTACGCCGAGAAGTGGATGGCCGTGCAGCGCGACTCGTTCCGCCGCCTCGGCGTCTTCATGCGCTGGGACGAGCCGTACCTCACCATGGCGCACGGCTACGAGGCGCGTATCGTGCGCGAGCTCGCCACCATCGCCGAGCGCGGATACGTCTACCGGCAGAAGAAACCCGTACACTGGTGCCCGCGCGACCGCACGGCGCTCGCCGAGGCGGAAATCGAGTACCACGACCACGATTCGCCCTCGATCCACGTCGCGATGCGCCTGACGAGCGACCCCGCGAAGCTGGCGCCCGAGTTGGCAGGACGCGATGTCGATCTCGTCATATGGACCACGACCCCCTGGACGCTGCCGGCGAACCTGGCCATCGCGGCGAACCGGGACTTCACGTACGTCGCCTACGACCTGAAGGGGCGCGTCGTCGTCGTGGCGCGCCAGCTTCTGGTGGCGTTCCTGGCCGAGTGCGCCCCCGACGAGCTGTCCGTGCGCGACGCCGGCGCCATCGCGCAGGGAGTCGCCGTTCTGAAGGATCCCGTGCGCATCCTCGCCTACGTCCCGGGCGCCGCGCTGGAGGGACATCGCTACCGCCATCCCTTCTACGCGCGCGAGAGTCCGGTGCTGCTCGCGCCCCACGTGACCGGCGAGACGGGCACGGGCCTCGTACACACCGCGCCCGGGCACGGGCACGAGGACTGGGTGCTGGGCCGCCAAGCGGGGCTGGCTGTGCTGGCCCCCGTGGACGCGGAAGGGCGCTTCACGACCGAGGCGCCGGGCTGGGAGGGCCGCCAGGTCTTCGAGGCCAACGCGCCCATCGTGGAGAAGCTCCTCGCCGAGGGCCACCTTCTGAGCGATCCGAAGGCGACGGTGAGGCACAGCTACCCGCACTGCTGGCGCTGCGACGGGCCCGTCATCTTCCGCGCGACCGACCAGTGGTTCGTGTCGCTCGCGGCGAACGATCTGCGCAGGAAGGCGCTCGGGTTCATCGACGAGGGCGTCACCTGGGTGCCGCACTGGGGCAAGGCGCGCATCCTAGGAATGATGGAGAACCGGCCCGACTGGTGCATCTCGCGCCAGCGCACGTGGGGCGTGCCGATCGTCGCGTTCTACTGCGAGGAGTGCGGCGAGGTCGTGCTCGACCCCGTGGTGATGCGGCGCGTCGCCGACGAGTTCTTCGAGAAGGAGGGCGCCGACGCGTGGTCGACGCACCCCGCGGAAGAGCTGCTGCCTGCCGGCTTCGCATGCGCGAAGTGCGGAGGGCGCCGTTTCCGCAAGGAAAGCGACATCCTGGACGTGTGGTTCGACTCGGGCGTGTCGTTCACGACCATGTTCTCGCGGCCCAATCAGGGATGGCCCGTGGACCTGTACCTGGAGGGCTCGGACCAGCACCGCGGCTGGTTCAACTCGTCGCTCATCGCGTCGCTCGCCACACGCGACCGGCCGCCGTACCGCACGGTACTCACGCACGGCTTCGTCGTGGACGGAGAGGGCAAGAAGCTCTCCAAGAAGCTCGGCAACGGCGTGCCGCTCGAGCAGATTCTGAAGAAATACGGCGCCGAAATCGCGCGGCTGTGGGTGAGCGCCTCCGACTACCGCGACGACGTGCGCGTGAGCGGCGAGATCCTGGAGACGCTCAGCGAGGGTTACCGCAAGATCCGCAACACGCTGCGCTGGGCGCTGGGCACCGTGGGCGACTTCGACCCCGCGAAGGACGCCGTGGACGGCACGCGCCTGCGCGCGCTGGACCGATGGGCGCTGGAGCAGACCGCCGCGTGGGCGCAGCGGATGCTCGACGCCTACGAGAGCTACGAGTTCCACCTCGCGTTCCACGCGACGCTGGAGTTCTGCTCGACGACGCTGTCGGCGTTCTACTTCGACGTACTCAAGGACCGCGTGTACACGCAAGCTCGCGCGGGCGAGTCGCGCCGCTCCGCGCAGACGGCGCTCTGGCGCATCGCGGACGCGCTGTGCCGCCTGATGGCGCCGATTCTCTCGTTCACGGCGGACGAGGCGTGGCAGCACCTGCCGGGACGCACCGCGGACAGCGTCTTCCTCGCGGGGCTGCCGAAGCCCGACGAAATCCGCCGCGGGCTCGCGCCGGGCGAGGGCCAGACGCTGACGGAGAAGTACGGGCGCATCGCGTCGGAAGTGCGCGCGCCCGTGCAGAAAGCGATGGAGGAGCTGAAGGCCGCGCAGCAGCCTCTGTTCAAGGAGCTGAAGGAGCTGGAGTCCCGTGCCGCAAAGGGCGCGCTCTCGGACGCCGAAGAGGCGCGCCGCCTCGCGCTCGACGCGCAGACGGTCGGCAACTCGCTGGACGCGCGCGTCGAGCTGACGGCCGGCGGCGATCGGCTCGCGTTCCTGCGCTCGATCGAGTCCGAGCTGCCCGAGCTTCTGATCGTGTCGCAGGTGGACCTGCGCGAGGATGCAGGCGCCGGCGACCTCGCGGTACACGTGGAACACGCGGCCGGGAAGAAATGCGCCCGCTGCTGGTGTTTCACCCAGTCGCGGGGCGCCGACGCTTCGCACCCCGAGCTGTGCCCCAAGTGCGCGACCGCTCTTCGGAAGGATGAAGGATGAAGGATGAAGGATGAAGGAGCGTAGAGTGACGAAGCCCGATCCCAAGCCCGAGACCGAGCCGGCGTCGCGCCCCCGCTGGGGATTCCTCGCCGCGGTCGCGCTGACGTGGCTCGTCGTGGACCAGGCGACGAAGTTCCTCGCGGTCGGCGGCCTGACCGATCTGTACCGGCAGACGAACGCCGTCACGCTGGGCGAGCGGGTTTCGGCCTACCTGTCGACCCGCCACATCATGGGGCTCGCCCAGCACCCCGGGCCCGTCGTCGTGCCGGGGTTCTGGTCGTTCCGCTACGCCGAGAATCCGGGCGCCGCGTGGAGTTTCGCGGCGGGCTGGCCCGACAGCGTGCGCGTGCCCTTTTTCCATCTCGTCTCGGCCGGCGCGATCATCCTCATCGGGCACTACTACCGGCGCCTGCGCGAGGACCAGGGGCTGCTGCGCTGGGCGCTCGCGCTGGTGGCCGGCGGTGCGCTGGGCAACCTGGTCGATCGATTCATCCGCGGATACGTGGTGGACTTCATCGACTGGCACCTGAACGACCCGGACTGGATGGCGCCCTCGCATCACTGGCCGACGTTCAACTGGGCCGACACGGGCATCACCGTGGGCGTGGCGCTCATCGCGCTGGACTCGCTGCTCGTGTGGCTCGCCGCACGCAAGGCCGCGGCAAGGCCCGGCACCAGCACGGCCGCCTAGAAAAGGCGTCGCGAACACGCCGCGCCCGGGCGCGGTTGAAAGCCGGCATGACGCGTTCCGCAACCGCCTCCGAGCCCGCACCGCGCCCGCGCTGGGGCCTGTTCGCCTCGGTGCTCGTCGTGTGGGTGGCGCTCGACCAGGCGACGAAATTCCTCGCGCTCGGCGCCTTCACGAACGTCTTCCAGCGCCTCCACGCCGACACGCTGGCCGAGCGCCTCGCCGCCTTCGCGACCGCGCGCCCGCCGGGGCCCGTCGCGCACCCGCCGACGGTCGTCGTCCCCGCGTTCTGGAACTTCTTCTACACGGAGAATATCGGCGCGTTCGGGTCGCTGGGCTCGCGTCTGCCCGAGGCGGTGCGCGTGCCCGCCTTCACGCTCGTGTCCCTCGTCGCGATCGTGCTGATGGCGGAGTACCACCGGCGCGTCGCGTCGTCGCGGCCGGCGCTGGCCTGGGCGCTGCCTCTGCTGTGCGGGGGTGCCGCGGGCAACGCGCTGGATCGGGTGCTGCGCGGCTACGTCATCGACTTCGTGGACTGGCACCTCGCCGACCCCGCGTGGCAGGCGCCGGTGCGGCACTGGTTCACTTTCAACGTCGCCGACGTGGGCATCACGGTCGGCGTGTGCCTTGTCCTGCTGGACGGCGTGCTCGCAGCGCGGGCCGAAAAGCGGTCGAAAGGAACGTAGACCACCATGCATCCGATTCTGGTTCAGATCCCCATGGGGCCGGCGACCATCGCGATCGTCGCGGTGCTGTTCGGCCTCGGGGGCCTCGTGCGCGCGCGCTTCGTCGCGGCGGACCGGGACAGCAGCTACTTCGCCCACTTCCTGGGGCTGAACGTGAAGTGGGGCGTGGTGGCGGCGCCGTGGGGCAAAGCCGCAATGGAGGCCGCGAAGCAGGCGGTCGTCGCCGGCGCCGTCGCGTACCTCGTCAAGCTCGCGGCGAAGCGCATTCCGCCGGGCTACGACGAGATTCCGCTGCACACCTACGGCGTGCTCATGGCCGTCGCGTTCGTCACGGGCATCTGGCTCGCCATGCGCGCCGCGCGCCAGCAGCAGCTCCCCCCCGTGCCCATGCGCGACGCGGAAGGGCGCATTCTGAAGGAGAAAGACGGCACGCCGCTGACCATTCCGTCGTGGGACTTCGTGGCGGACCTGACCTTCTACCTGCTGGTGGCGGGGCTGGTCGGGTCGCGCATCCTCTACATCCTCACGCGCTGGGACGCCGAGTACTCGCGCGATCCGTCGAAGATCCTGCGCATCTGGGAGGGCGGCCTCGTGTGGTACGGCGGCTTCATCGGCGCGGCGCTGGTGGCGGTGTACTACGCGCGCAAGTTCCGGGTCGCGCTGCTGCCCTACGCCGACGTGCTCATCCCGAGCGTGTCTCTCGGGCATGCCATCGGGCGCCTCGGATGCTTCGCCGCGGGGTGCTGCTTCGGCAACGTCGCGCACGCGGGCTACCCGCTCGCCGTCCGCTTCCCCCACGACAGCCCGGCGTTCACCGACCACGTCTCGGCGAACCTGCTGGCGCGCACCGCCGACACCTCGCTGCCCGTCTACCCGACGCAGATCATGGAGTCGGGCGGCGAGGCGCTCATCTTCCTCGTCCTGCTGTGGGTGCGCAGCCGCAAGCGCTTCAACGGGCAGGTGCTGCTCACGTACATCTACCTGTACCCGATTCTGCGCACGGTCATGGAGATGTTCCGCGGAGACAAGATCCGCGGGTTCTTCTTCCGCTGGCCCAGCCAGGAAGCGCCGATGCTGCTCTCGACGAGCCAGGGCGTCTCGATCCTCGTGGCGGTCGCCGCCATCGCGCTCACGGTGTGGATGTCGCGCGGCCGCAGCGCGGCGCCCGTGGCGGAGAAAGCCGCATGACCCGTTTCGCGCCGGTCGCCCTCGCCCTCGGAGCGCTCGCGTGCACGGACGGCGGCACCGGAGGCGACGGCGCGGGCGCGCCGGACGCCGGCCATCCCGATGCGGGGCCGTCGAAGCCCGTGCCGCTTCCCCTGCCGTTCGCGCGCATCCTGGACGACCGGACGGGCACGAGCCACGGCACGAAGTTCCAGGGCGTGGTCGAGTCGCACGGACCTGCGCGCAACATCCCGCCGGCGCTGCAGGACGCGCCTCCCGCGCGCGCTCTGGTGGTGCGCAAGGTCGACGGCACGCGCGTGACGCTCTGGTACACGCTGCCGATTCCCTACGCCTTCGCCGCGCGCGTGGACGAGACGGTGCAGGTGACGTATCGCGAGGTCGCCCGCGGATACGCGTCGAGCTACGGCGTGCGCGTCGACCACGTGGACGGCTCCGCGGACAACGAGCCGCGGGGCGTCTTCGAGGACGGCGCGGCGGGTCCTGCGCTGGAGCCCTCGGAGCGCTACGGCCTGGACTTCCAGTTCGACCCCGTGGGGCTGCCGAATCCGGTGCAGGACACGTGCGGGCTGCGCGTGCGCCATGCGCTCGTCGTGACGCTGCCGCCCAAGACCCTGCGAGTGGATCCCGGCTATTCCGAGCCGTTTCCGCTGCCCGGCGGCACGCCCGCGACCTTCACGCTCTTCGACGCCTGGCAGCTCGAGGACTCGCAGTGCGGACAGGCGCCGGAGTACTCGTTCGGGTACATGCTGCGGCCGTAGGTTCCGACCGATCCCGGTCGCCTTGTCGATCATAACGGGACGCGTTATCATCAGCCATGATCCGGAGCTTCGCGTGCCCGGAGAGCGAGAAGGTGTTCCGGCGGGAGGCCTCGCGCCGGCTTCCGAGCGACATCCAGAGAGTCGCGTTGAGGAAACTCCCGATGCTGCACGCGGCGAGCCACCTGGATGAGCTGCGGGTTCCGCCGGGCAACCGGCTGGAGGCTCTGCGCGGCAACCGGCACGGTCAGCACTCGATCCGCGTGAACGACCGGTGGCGCGTCTGCTTCGTCTGGCAGGACGGCGCCGCCGAGAATGTCGAGATCGTCGACTACCACGGAGGCAGGTGACTCATGGCCCGGCGAATGCGTCCCGTCCATCCCGGCGAGATCCTCTCCGAAGAGTTCCTGCACCCGATGGGGATCAGCCAGTACAGGCTCGCGGCGGACCTCGGCGTGCCCCCTCGCCGCGTGAACGAAATCGTGCTCGGCAAGAGGGGAATTTCGGCGGACACGGCGCTGCGCCTCGCGCGCTTTTTCGGAATGTCTGCCGAGTTCTGGATCAACCTGCAGAGTCACTACGACCTGGAAGTGCGCCGCGACGAGGCCGGCGCCCGCATCCGGCGCGAAGTCAGGATTCTTCCGCGCGCGGTGGCCTGAGCTCGACTGCCGACCGGACTCAACCGAGAAAAGCCTGGAACTCGTCCACCGTCATGCCCGCCTGTCGCAGGATCGACGCGAGCGTGCCTCGCCGGACCTCCCGATGGTTCGGCACGATGACGGTGCGCCCCGCGCGGCGGACCTTCACGTGACTGCCGTGCTGACTCACGCGCTCGAACCCGGCATTCGCAAGAGCCGCGAGCACCTGCTGGCCCGACAGGACGGGAAGGGACGTCATCGGCCGAGGTCGATCTCGATCGGCGCGATGAGCGGCGGGGGGCGAACGGCGCCTGCGGGGGCGTCCTCGAAGTACAGTTCCAGCGCCTCGCGCAGGTTCGCGAGCGACTCCTCGATGGTGGAGCCCTGGCTTGCGACGTCCACCTCGATGCACTGCGCGACGTAGCCGTCGTCTTCGCGCGTTATCGCGGCCGTCAGGCGTGCCATCGGTGCTCCCCGTGGCGGCATGGCCACCACACGAGGATAGCATGGGCATGAGTTCGTGCGATCGCCCCCCGGGAACGACGCTGCTCGAATCCTCGCCGCCCGCCGCGGCTCTCACGGCACGGCGGGGAGCGCGGAGGAGCACGTGCAAGGCGGAACCGACGGCCTGCCCGACACGAAGACGCTGGAGGGCGCGGTGCAGGAACGCTACGGCGAACTGGCCGGGACGTGCTGCTCGCTGTCGTGCGGCCCTGCGCTGGAACTCGCGCGCGTGCGGCCAGGCGAGACCGTGGTCGACCTGGGCTGCGGGCGCGGGCGCGACGTCGTCAACGCCGCGGCGCGCGTCGGGCCGACCGGCATGGCGATCGGCGTCGACGCCACCCCCGCGATGCTCGAACGCGCGCGCGCCCTCGTGCCGCCGGACGTCGCGAACGTGCGCTTCCTGCGCTGCGATCTGGCCTCGCTCGAGCTGCCGGACGCGTGCGCGGACGTGGTCGTCTCCAACTGCACGATCAACCACGCGCCGGACAAGGAGGCGGTCTACCGCGAGATCCGCCGCGTTCTGAAGCCCGGCGGACGTTTCACGGTGTCGGACATCGTGGCGCGCGAGGAGCTGCCCGAGTGCGTGCGCGCCGACCCGCGCGCCTGGGCCGCGTGCTATGGAGGGGCGATTCCGGAGGGCGCCTACCTGGCCGCGGTGCGCCGGGCGGGCTTTCCGGACGCGGAGGTCTTGCGGCGCAGCCACCCGTACGAGAAAGGCGGCGTCTGGGTGCTGAGCCTCACCCTCCAGGGGAGATGCGCGTGAAGGATGAAGAATGAAGGATGAAGAATGAAGGATGAAGAAAGAAGGACGAAGCCCGCACGCACGGTGCAGGTGACGCTCGACGAGAAGGACCTCCGCATCGTCGTCCAGTCGCTGACCCACTGCCTCGCCACCTGCGCGAGCAAGGCGCAGAAGCCCGACGAGCCCTGCGAGGACTGCGACGCCGCCGCGAAGCTGAGGGATCGGCTCGCGAAGGCCCCGAAACAATGGAGATCGCGATGAGTATGCTCACCCGGAAGAAGTGCTGCTGCCGTCCCGAGAAGACCGCCCAGTGCTGCGCCAAGGCGTCGCGCCTCGTGGCGGGGTGTCACGACTAGAAGCGCGAGACGAGCCGGGCAAACTGCTCCCGCAGCGCGCGGCCGCCTCGGAACCCCGCGCAGCGACGGGACAGAAACCCGAGTGCCGCGACGGGCGTCGTGCCCGCAGGAGAAGACCATGGATTCGCACGTACGGACCATCGACGGCTCTGCCTTCGAGACCGAGGTCCTCGCCGCCGCGCAGCCGGTGGTGCTGGACTTCTACTCCACCGACTGTGCCCCGTGCGAGGCGCTCGCGCCGAAGTTCGACGCGCTCGCGGAGCAGTTCGCCGGGAAGGCGCTGTTTCTGAAGATCTTCCGGCAGGGCAACCGCGAGCTGGCGGAGAAGCTCGGCGTGCGGGGAAGCCCGACGCTGCTGTTCTTCCGGGGCGGACGCGAGGCGGGGACGCGGCTGGCCGGCGAGGTCAAGCGGTCGGAGCTGAAGCAGGCCGTGGAGAACCTGGTCGGCTGAGCGAGAAAAGACAAGTTCAACCACGGAGACCACGGAGAGCACGGAGGTTCCCGGTTCTCCTGTTCCCGACCCTCCGTGCTCCCCGTGGTCTCCGTGGTGAAATGCGGTCGGGCTGCGGGCGCCGACCCGCGCTGTGAGGTGTGTCGTGACGGAGCGCTACGACGTCGTCATCGTGGGGGCGGGCCCCGCCGGTCTGGCCGCGGCGATCTGCGCGGCGCGCGCGCGGCTGCGGACGCTGGTGCTCGACGAGGGCATGCCCGGCGGCCAGGTGCGCACCACGCACAAGGTCTCGAACTACCCCGGCTTCCCCGAGGACGTGAAGGGCGCGGATCTCGCGAAGGCGTTCGCGCTGCAGGCGGAGCGCTTCGGCGCCCGAATCGCCCGCGCCATGGAGATCACGCGCCACGATCTGGCCGGCCCGGTCAAGACGTTCCAGCTCGACGAGGACGCCGAGGTGTCCGCGCCGGCGGTCATCGTCGCGACGGGCGCCGGGCCGCGCGAGCTGGGCATCCCCGGCGAGCGCGACTTCCGGGCGCGCGGGGTCTCGTACTGCGCCATCTGCGACGGCGCCTATTTCGAGGACAAGGACATCCACGTCGTCGGCGGTGGCAACTCCGCGGTCGAAGAGTCGCTCTTCCTGGCGCGGTTCGCGCGCAGCATCACGATCGTGCACCAGTTCGACGCCTTCCAAGCCGAGCCCGTCACCACGCGCGAAGCGCTGGAAAACCCGAAGATCCGAGCGCTCTGGAGCACCGAGCCTCGTGCTTTCCTGGGCACTGCTGCGGTCGACCGTCTGCGGGTGGAGAACCTGAAGACGCACGAGGTGTCGGAGGTGACCACCGACGGCGTGTTCGTGTTCATCGGGATGGTGCCGCGCACGGATCTGCTGCAGGGACTGGTGCCGTTCGCGCCGGGCGGCTACGTGGAGACGGACGAGGGCATGGGAACGCCGGTGCCGGGCTTGTTCGTCGCGGGCGACATCCGCGCGAAACGCTTCCGGCAGATCACGACGGCAGTCGCGGACGGGACGGTCGCGGCGTTGTCGGTGCAGCGCTACCTGCGCGAGAAGGGGGAGAGACCGTGAGGAACGTCGCAGCGCGTGCGTGGGCGTATCGGTGGACGTTGCTGGGCGGAGTGCTCGGTGCGCTGGCGGGCGCCATGTACGCGCACTTCGTGGGATGCCGCACGGGCGGATGCGTGCTGACATCGAGTCCGCTCGTGACGGGGCTGCTGGGGGGCGCGGCGGGGGCGAGTTTCTTTCCGCCCGCGCGCGGGCCGGCTGCCTGAGTCGGAGCGGAGGCCGCCGCTCCGACGTGCGGCCAAAGGCCGCCGCTCCGACTTCCGTTCTCCCTCCCGAAGCGATCTCCTCCGAAAAGGCGCCTCCGCGGATCGCCCCGCCTCTGTCACGCCCCCGGCGCCGGCTCGCCCAGCAGCTCCGTGCGGATGACCTCGTCGTGGTACCGCTCGCCGCGGAAGCCGACGACGCGTTCCACGATGGCGCCCTTGCGGAAGAACAGCACGGTTGGCGTTCCCCTCACTCCGAGCGCGCCGACGGTACGCGGCGACGCGGCGGCGTTCATCTCCGCGACCTTCACGCGCCCGTCGTAGCGCTTCGCGAGCGCCATGACGATCGGCTCGAGCTGCCGGCAGGGCCCGCAGTCGGGGCCCCACACGTCGAGCATCACGGGCAGCTCCGACCGGAGCACTTCGGCCCGGTAGTTCCCGTCGTTCACGCTCACCGGACGGACCTCCGGCTCCTTCGGACCGAACAGTGCGGACCACACTCCCATGCGACCTCCGACGCGCGAGCGCGTTCAGGACACCCGATCCAGCCCGTAGAAGCGCGCCCCGAGGCCGACGAGCTCGGGCACCGGCCGGCAGTCCGGGTCGGTTTCACGCCCGGTGCGCGCCGCCGCCACGGCTCCGCAGCCGCCGCCGCACAGCGGCGCCAGCGTGCAGTCCGCGCACTTGGGCATCGACATCGTGCTGCGCCCGCTCCAGCGCGCGATGGCGGCCTCGTCGCGATCGGGCACCGGGTGGTAGCGCCCGAGCCTGAATCGCGGATTGCCGACGGTCGCGGTACAGCCGTACAGCGTGCCGTCGGGCGCGAACGCCCACTCTTTCTTCGTCGCCGGGCACGAGTCGAAGTTCGGCGCCGGCAGCTCGCCCGTGTCGGCCAGGTGCGCCAGCCCGAGGAAGCGCGGGCGGTGGAAGCGCCGCAGCACGGGTTCGCGCTCCGCCAGTTCCACGTAGGCGGCCCACAGCCCGGCGCGCTTGAAGAGCTCCTCGCGCCGCTGCCCGGCCGCGCACCCGAACAGCTCGTAGTTGCGACCGACCTGCGTGCGGAAGCGGGCATCGGGCAGTTCCAGCCACCCGCACCCCTCGACCTGCGCCGCGAGGGCGGGCAGCGCGGGCAGGTTGGCGCGGTCGACCACCACGCGCAGGTTCACAGGCAGGCGCGCCGCGATCGCCGCCTCCAGCCCGTCGACGATCAGCGCGAACGTGCCGCCGCCCCGCGCGTGCGGACGCCGGAGGTCGTGTACGTCCGGCGGCCCGTCGAGCGTCACCTGCACCTCGCGCACGGGGGCGCGCTGCAGCATCGGCACGAAAGGCGCCAAATCGTAGCCGTTCGTGACGACGGCCACCTCGATGCCACGCGCACGGGCGCCTTCCAGATACCGTCCGACACGGTCGCGGTGCGCCGGCGTGTCCACGAGCGGCTCGCCGCCGAACAGCGTGATGTACGGAGGCGGATCGTCGTGCGCGTGGAAGCGGTCCACCCAGGCGAAGAACGAGTCCACGACCGCAGGCTCGACGAGTCCGCGCGCGGGGTCGAAGGGGGCCTGGTAGCAGTACGTGCATGCGAGGTTGCAGCCGAATCCGGGGACGACCACGAGCTGGACGGGCGTGCGCGCCGCCTCTTCGCGCCAGGTCGCGGTCGCCGCGTCGAGCAGGAGCCGATCCTCGTCCGGAGCGTCCACGACGAAGCCGGCCTCGCGCAGGACCGTCTCGTCGAGGCCGTCGGGCATCCCACCGTCGGCATGCTCCAACGCCTTCGCTTTGGCGCCTTCCAGCACCGCAGCCTGTCCGGTCAGCGGCTGCATCATCACGACGGTGTCGCGCCCGGGAATCGGTGCGAGCAGCGTCCAGCGGGAGAGCTTCATGCGGACCTCAGGCCCCCAGTGGCCGCGCCCTTCGTGCGCGCGACCGTGCTTCTACCTCGCGCAGCTTCCCGGTTCCGCGGACGGCCGGGCCGCGCAGACGGCTGGTGCGCCGATGCCGAGCGCCGCCGCGCGGAGCCGGGGCCAGAGTGCGCGGCCTGCGCCGGAGGTCGTCAGGCCGGCGATCAGGACCGCCAGCAGACCCAGCGCCATCACGAACCGAGTCATGCGTTCGGTCCGGGTCAGCACGAGGATGCGAGGCTGCATCGTAGCTCCGGGGCACAATGCCCTGCCGCGCACGTTGGAGCCGCGGGGCGGGAAAAGGACTCGCGGCGAGTGGCGAATCCGCGGCGCCCCGGCGGCCCTCACCCCCGGGCCCCCTCTCCACACGGGCCGCGGCGGTGGGTGCTCGTTTCATGCCTGTTGCGGCCCGGTGGAGAGGGGGAGAAGTGCCCTCGGTTTCCGACGCCAGACGTCGAATCCAGGCGCGGCAGCCCTCCCCTCTCCAC
>Ga0172368_10003841_pt1 | contig 17839 bp, 25 predicted proteins | sample Lak11m_FD_114540 | JGI IMG/M metagenome (GOLD analysis project Ga0172368, IMG submission 114540) | Freshwater microbial communities from Kabuno Bay, South-Kivu, Congo - kab_022012_11m | ecosystem: Environmental > Aquatic > Freshwater > Lake | place: Democratic Republic of the Congo: South-Kivu...
AGAGTCGTTAAACGGAACAAGCGAAACTGGATTTATACGCTTAAACCAAAAGGTACAAAATCAGGCTATAGTGGCTCGAATTACATTATAGAAAATGGACATAAAATTTTCGGCTTAAAGGTGCCCTGGACTGCGCCCCTTGAGGACGCATCTACGTATGCCAGCGGCGCGCTGGCATAGGCATGCACGGCGTCAACTGGCGCAACGGTTGACGGATACGATTGCTCCTTGTTAAGGCTTATTATTGGCCTGACAATTAGATTTATTATCTCTTTGTCGTATGAGCGTAGATGATAAAAGAAATAATCGTAGGAGATAATCAAGTAGGTCACGTGGTTTATGATTTTTGGGATACACACCCAAAGACTCTTTTCATCCATCAATTCAAAATATATCTTGAATATCGTGGGCGTGGGTACTTCAAATTCTTGATGGTTGAAATAAAGAAAATCGCAGATGAAATCGGTTTGCAGGTCATGGCCTTGAGTGTTGGCAGTAATGAGGTTGATGAGAACTGGTTGCGATCTCTCTATTCTAAATATGGTTTTACTGAGCAGGATGGCTTCATGAAACTGATATCCTAAAATATTATAGTTAATGCCTGATCCATTCCAGGTTAAACCGAGTCGTTGTTTCCAGAACTTACTTTAGTTTTTTATTTTTCAAAGATATTCTTTTATACCTTCACAAACCAAACATGTTATAGAAAATAAATTATGAGCGACAAAAGCCAAACATCTTCAAAACACCAGAAATTAAGCGGAGAAAAGAAGAAAAAGAAAAGTGGATGGATTTCAAGAAATTCTGGCTCTGGAAAGAAAGAACAAAAGGATACAACGATTGTATATACAAGAAGACCAAATGAAACGTATGAGGAATATCTGGCTTCACTGGAAACACCGGAAGAATAATCTTTTTTAGTTTTTCCCGGCACTCTGCTATCCTTCTTAGATAACATACGTAAAATTCATTAACTTATTCTCATCAACCAGTTTGCTAATTCTTGAAGTTCTCTTTTTTGTTCCAAACTATGTCCACTGAAACGCTTATTGAACTTTCCTGAAGGAGATTATAAAACACTTGCTTAATTTTTATACTGAATAGCTTTAAATATTATTAAATCACCAGTAGGCTGTCGATTACCAAGGAGGTAAGAATTTGAGACAAATAGCAATATACGGAAAAGGCGGGATCGGTAAGTCCACAACAACCCAGAACCTTACCGCAGCGCTTGCTTCAATAGGAAAGAGAGTGATGCAGATCGGGTGTGACCCAAAGGCAGATTCAACAAGGATGCTCCTATGGGGAAAAGTGCAGGCAACGGTGCTTGACACCATGCGCGACAACGGACCGGGCGGCGTAACCCTTGATGTTGTCCGGCATACCGGCTTTGGCGGGATAAAATGCGTCGAGGCAGGCGGGCCTGAACCCGGTGTGGGCTGCGCCGGAAGGGGAGTTATCACGGCAATAAAACTTCTTGAGGAGCTCGGAGCCTATAATGAAGACTTCGATTTCGTCTTCTACGACGTGCTCGGAGATGTCGTATGCGGAGGCTTTGCAATGCCTATACGGGAAGGCTACGCAAAAGAGATATACATAGTGGCAAGCGGGGAACTTATGGCGCTTTATGCCGCGAACAACATCTGCAAAGGTATTGTGAGATTCGCAGAGAACGGCGATGCGCGTCTTGGGGGAATAATATGCAATTCCCGGAATGTGGATAATGAACTTGAACTCCTGACAGAATTCGCAAAAAAGATTGGTTCACATTTGATCCAGTTCGTGCCGCGTGACAATATGGTCCAGCGCGCAGAGATCAACCGGAAGACGGTCATAGACTTTGACCCTACATGCAGGCAGGCAGAGGTTTACAGGTCACTTGCTAAAAACATCATAGACAACAAGAATTTCGTGATCCCAAAGCCAATGCCAATGCAGGAGCTAGAGGAAATGATGGTTGAATTCGGTATCGTGGAGAGGTGAGAACATGAAGATGATTCGCGCTATAATCAGGCCAAACAAAGAAGAAAAAGTTGTTGAGCATCTCGAAAAAGAAGGATTCTATTCCATGACCAAAATGAACGTATTCGGTCGCGGCAAGCAGAAGGGTATCAGGGTAGGGACGGTATGTTACGATGAACTTCCCAAGGTGATGCTGATGCTGGTCGTTGAGGACACGGAAGTCCCAAAGGCGATAAATGTAATTCAGAACAGCGCCCGCACCGGCAATATCGGCGACGGCAAGATATTCGTGACCGATGTTTCAGAATCATATACAGTGAGGACAGGTACCTCAGGATTATAGGTGAGATCATGAAGGAAGTTATCGCAATAATCCGAAGACACAAATTGCAGGAAACAAAAGCGGGTCTTCTTGGGATAGGTGTCCCCGCGCTTACAATGTTAAGCGTGGATGGAAGGGGCAAACAGAAAGGACACCCTGGCTGGAATTATGAAATTGATCCTGCATTAATGGAATTGGAAGAAAATTTTACAGGCATATCCCTGCGCTTTATCCCAAAAAGGATGATCTCAACTGTGGTCGAGGATGATGAAGTCCTGAAAGTTGTTGAGACAATAATCAGGACAAACCAGAGCGGTCACATCGGTGATGGCAAAATATTCGTTTGCCCTGTGGAAGATGCGGTGAGAGTGAGAACAGGAGAAAGTGGAGAACACGCGATACAGTAGGATCGATCAAGTATTGAAAAACCACAGAGCGCACAGGGGACACAGAGAAAAAAACATCTCTTCTGTGAACTCTGTGTCATGGTATGAAAAAAATAGCAACGAACACAACGAACTCGATACGAACTCACGCAATCGGAGTTCGTTTTTGTTCATACCAGTTCGTTGTTTTTTTCAAGTTCATTTGTGAACCGCAGTTCATAGCTGACTCTGTGGTTGATATTCTTGAAGTAAAAAGGAGAAAAAAATGACAACAATATTACCGGAATGCGATATACCCATACCGCAGCGCCAGCCACATATCGTATGCCATGATCCTGAGAACATGGTCTTGCCCATGTGCAATGTCCAGACAGTTCCAGGAGACATGACCGAGCGCGGCTGCACCTTCGCTGGGTGCAGGGGAGTAGTCGGAGGCCCTGTAAAGGATGCTATCCAGCTTGTGCATGGGCCAATTGGCTGTGCCTACTATACATGGGGCACGCGGCGAAACCTTTCGGACACGAAGCTTCACAGGAAATACTGTTTCAGTACAGACCTGACTGAAGAAAGTGTGATATACGGGGGAGCAAAAAAGCTTTACAACTCAATAATAGAATCATATGAATTGTTTCCAGAAGGCAAAGCCGTGTTCGTATATTCCACATGCGTAGTCGGACTTATCGGTGACGACACCGAAGCTATATGCAAGCAGGCTTCGGAAAAGATCGGGATACCGGTCATAGCATTCCACTGCGAGGGTTTCAGGGGCGTAAGCCAGTCCCTGGGGCATCATATAGCCAACCGAACACTTTTTGAGAAAGTGGTGGGAACGCAGGAACCCGAAATAACAACACCCTATGACATGTGCATTGTGGGTGAATTCAATATCGATGGCGATGCCTGGATAGTCAAGCCGCTTTTTGAAAGGATGGGTGTGCGGGTACTTTCGGTATTTACAGGAAACGCATCCTATAATGATATTCCGCCCATGCACAGGGCAAAGCTGAATATCGTGCAGTGCCAGAGATCATCCACCTATATCGCAAAAATGATCAAGGAAAGGTACGGTGTCCCCTACATCAACGTCTCCCTGTTCGGCATGAAGCAGACTGCGGATGCGCTTCGCGATGTCGGGAAGTTCTTCCATCTTGAAGAGAATGCTGAAAAAGTGATAGCAGAAGAGCTTGCAAAGTACCAACCCATGATCGATCACTATAGAAAGAAACTCGATGGCAGGAATTGCTTCATATATCAGGGAGCGCCGCGAGCCTGGCACTGGATGGGACCAATGCGGGAGCTGGGCATCGAAACTATCCTCACGGCTACAACATTCGGCCACAAGGACGATTATGAGAAAATAATGGAGAAGGCAAAGGCCGGTCATATTTGTATAGACAACCCCAATGCCCTTGAGATAGAGGAATATCTTGTAAAGCTCAAACCCGATTTCTTTATCGGAGGCTTAAAGGAAAAATACCTGACATACAAGCTTGGCATTCCTTTTATCAACGGTCATTCCTACGAAGAAGGGCCGTATGCGGGCTTTGAAGGATTCGTGAATTTCGCGAAGGATATTGATATTGCGGTTAACAGCCCTGTGTGGAAGTTCATAAACAAGCCACTGGAGGTGAATTAAATGGCCTTGATGAACGAGAGTCCTGAGCCTGCCAAGACGGTTCGTAAAACTCGAAGTGTAACAATTAATCCGCCCAAGATGTGCCAGCCCATGGGCGCCATACTTGCTTACATGGGAGTTCACGGATGCGTTGCGCTGGTGCATGGTTCCCAGGGATGCAGCACGTATCCCCGTTATAATATCGCGCGCCATTTCAGGGAATCAGCAGAAGTTGCTGTTTCCTCGCTGGCTGAAGATGCTGCCGTTTACGGGGGAGCCAGGAACCTGACTGAAGCTATAAAGAATGTCAAGTCCAGGCTGAACCCGGCTGCTATTGGTATCTGTACCACATGCATGAGCGAGACAATAGGCGATGATGTGAAACTGATAGCTAAGAAGGAGCTGACCGATGATGCTATGAAGATATTCCCCGCGTCCACGCCAAGCTATGTTGGGACCCATCTCACAGGATATGATAACGCCCTGAGGACGCTTGTGGAAACACTGGCAGTAAAGGGTGAGCCCAATAACAAAATAAACATTATCACTGGAATAATCAATCCAGGCGATATCAGGGAGATAAAGAACATCCTGCGTTTAATGAATGTTCAAAGCATATTCCTTTCAGATATATCCGAAACCCTTGATACTCCAATATTGCCCGGAGGGCGTAAACCCGCACTTCCTGACGGAGGGACAAGTCTCGCCGAAATCGCGGATTCTCCAAACTCACTGGGCACAATAGCGCTATGCAGGTCTGCAGGTTCGGCAGCTATATATCTCAAGAACAAGTTCAATGTTCCTTCAATGCTTGACCCTGCGCCGATTGGTGTCATCAACACGGACAGGTTTGTGCAAAATATCTGCAAGTTAAGCGGCGCAATGATCCCTGATGAGATAATAAAGGAACGAGGGCGCCTGATAGACAGCATGGTGGACGTTCACCACTATATGTATGGAAAAAAGGTTGCGATTTTCGGCGACCCTGATCTTGTTTCTGCTATTGTCAGGTTCTGCGCTGAAGCCGGGATGAACCCCACTGTTGCTATGACTGCTACTAAGCATAAGGACTTTGCACCGGACATCAAAGCCATAAATAGCGAATACAGGACAGACACCCAGATCCTTGAAGGTACAGACCTGTATGAATTCCATGAGGTTGTAAAAACCTATGGAGCGGAATTGATACTTGGCAACTCCAAGGGAAAGGACGTCGCAGATGATGAGGGCGTCCCGCTTGTACGGTTTGGTTTCCCCGTGTATGACCGTGTTGGAGTATACAGGTATTCTATCATGGGCTACAATGGCTCGATATACATGCTTGATCTGATGACAAACGCTATCCTGGGGCACAAGTATGACCCAAATAAGCTGCACCAGTGAGGTGAAATTATGGAATACATAACCGGAATAACAGCATCGGGCGGGAACTGGACACCCACATTTGTGTTAAGAAGCAATATCAACAACTGCGGATGCTGTGGAAAATGTTTCAAGATATGCGGGCGCGCAGTTTTCGGGTATATCGACCATCCCAATGCTGATGACCTGTGCGGCGCCAAGGTCATGACAGTGGCGCATCCTGAGAACTGCATCGGCTGCGGCGCATGCGCGCGCGGGTGTCCGAAGAAGAATATTGTTTGCGAACCGAAGGTGAGGTGATAAAGAAAGAAATCTCACTGCAAAGTTCGCATAGACCATTGTTGCTCTGCTTTGCGTACTTTGCAGTAATAAAATTAAACGAGGCAAAATAACTATGTCCAAAATAAGTCACATCCTTCTCCCAAACCCGGTGGTCATTCCCACCGGGACACAACTCAATGAAGCTGCAAAGATCATGAAGGTAAATAAGATCACAAGCGTGCTTGTCAGCAAAAACAGCAGGCTTGCAGGCATTATTTCTATGGAAGATATTATGACTGCCGTAGCAGAAAGAGACGAACTTGAAATTCCAGTAGATGAGGTCATGCACTCGCCCAGCTTAACGATCGACTCTGAAAAATGGATCCTGGATGCGATCGTCATGTTTGAGCACAGTAAAGAATCATACCTAAGTATCCTGGAAAATGCGGAAAAAATAGGTATTATAAGATATAATGATTTGTTGCATACATACAGGTTTAATTATGAGACGCAAAGATAAAGAAATCAAGGACAATAAGGAAATAGAATCCATTATAGGCAAATCAAATGTTTGCAGAATAGCTCTTTGTGAAAACAATTCTCCATATATTGTTCCAGTTTGTTTTGGTTATATGGAGAATTGCCTGTATTTTCATTCTGCCAATGAAGGTAAAAAAATAGAAATCATTAAGAAAAATAATAAGATATGTTTTGAATTTGATATTTATAGTGGATTATTGAATTCTGAAAACCCATGTGATCGGGATATAAATTATTTAAGTGTAATCGGATTTGGCAAAGCCTCTTTTATTCATGGATTTGATGAAAAAATAAAGGCTTTGAATATAATAATTGAACATTATTCTGGCAGCTCTTATGAATTCCAAAAAAAATCTATTGATACTGTAACAATTATTAAGGTTGAGATAGAGAGTATTAGTGGAAAAAAATCGGGATATTCATGAGAATTCATTCACTACAGCATGAACCCTTTGAAGGTTTAGGAAACATTGAATTATGGGCAAAGAAAAAAAGCCACAGCATCAAAAGAACTCTTCTTTACAACCACGAAGAATTCCCTGAAACCAGCGAATTTGACTGGCTGGTCATAATGGGAGGGTCAATGAACATCTACGAAGAAGATAAGTTCCCCTGGCTTAAGAAAGAAAAAGAATTTATTGCCAAAGCCATTGCAGATAATAAAATCCTTCTTGGAGTTTGTCTTGGCTCACAGTTGATCGCAGACGTCCTCGGAGGCAAGGTTAGCAAGAACCAGTACAAGGAGATCGGATGGTTCCTTATCTCCTTAACCAGGGAAGCGAGAAACTCTTCGATATTCAGCAGCCTTCCCGCCACATTTACTGCATTTCACTGGCATGGAGATACTTTCAAAATACCACATGGAGCGGCACGGATCGCGCAAAGTGAAGGGTGTGCTAACCAGGCGTTTGAATTTGGAAGAGTTATAGGTTTGCAGTTCCATCTTGAATACTCAAAAAAGAGCATCGATCTTATGTTCCGGAATTGCTGTGATGAACTTGTGGATGGGAAATACATCCAAACTCCGGATGAAATAATTTCAAAGATGGGAAATGTTCCGGAAATGACTAAAATATTGAATTTGATTCTGGATAATATGGAACGTGAATTCGGGGCGGGCGTTTAAAATATTAGGGATTATCAGTTCCCGCCCTGGAAGTCAAAATTTTTCAATTATACCAGTAAAGGATTTCAAGGTATTGTGCTTACCATTGCGTGTATAAAGTTATGATAATTTGATCATGATTGAGATTTTTTAAGCGAAAGCTTTTATTACATTACGGCGTTTATGCGAAAAAATAATTATTCTATAATTTAAGATATAAGAGGATATTTATGAAGTTTCAGGGAAAATCAACACGAAAATATACAGGCGGAAGATTAATACAGGCCAGAGGCAAAAGAAAATACGAACTTGGCGGAGAGCAGGCAAATACCCATCTTGGTGAAACCATTAGAAAAACGGTAAAAACATTGGGTGGCGAGTCAAAAGTTCGACTATTGAGAGCCCAGACTGCAATTGTAATAGATCCATCGACAAAGACATCAAAAACTGTAAAGATCGAAACTGTTACCGGAAATCCGGCAAATAAAAACTATATAAGACGAAACATAATGACAAAAGGCTCCATAATCAAAACTGAAATTGGCAGCGCTCGCATCACAAACAGGCCTGGACAGGAAGGCAGCATTAATGCAGTCCTTATTTCAGCATAAGGACAATTTTTTTATTTTTAATTATTATAATAATTAAAGATTATTTTAGTAATTTTGGTTTTATTAATGAGAGATTAAAGAGGTCAAAACTGACCTCTTTTGCCAACGACCAATATATTTTTAATTTATTCAGCCCGCATTTGCAGAGGAATCTAAACGCACGGGGTGAGTGAAAGAAATATATTTTATATATTGTCTTTCATGTTCCCGCTGAAATAGCTGTCATATGATCCCATATCGAAATGCCCGTGCCCGCTAAGTGTGAACAGGATCGTCTTTTTCTCACCGCTCTTCTTGGATTCAAGCGCCTTATCGATCGCACATTTGATAGCATGTGAAGACTCAGGAGCGGGAACTATACCTTCAGTTCGTGCAAATTTAACAGCAGCTTCGAACACTTCCGTCTGGTGGTAGGCGATAGCATCGATCACTTTGTCTGCATACAACTGGCTGACTATAGGTGAATCGCCATGATAACGCAGCCCTCCGGCATGTATGGATGGCGGAATATATTCATGACCCATGGTGTACATCTTTAAAAGCGGGGTAAGACCGGCTGTATCACCGAAGTCGTACCTGAACTCGCCACAGGTAAGGCTTGGACAGGCTGTGGGTTCTACGGCTATTACATTCGTATCTTTTTTGCCTGAAAGCTTATCCATCAGGAAAGGAAAGCTCGTGCCTGCAAAATTGCTTCCTCCGCCCACGCATCCGATTATATAATCAGGATATTCATCAACCATTGCAAGCTGTTCTTTTGTTTCCTGCCCTATCAATGTCTGGTGGAGCATGACATGGTTAAGAACACTTCCCAGGGAGTAATGTGTATCATCATGTGTCGCTGCATCCTCTATAGCCTCGCTTATCGAAATACCCAGGCTTCCGGGTGAATCGGGGTGTTTTTCAAGGATCTTCCTTCCCGAATTGGTTTTGTTGCTCGGTGAAGGAATTACATCTGCACCCCAAAGATGCATAAGTGATTTTCTATATGGTTTTTGCTGGTAGCTTATTTTTACCATGTAAACCGTGCATTTTAGATCGAAATAATTGGATGCCAATGCAAGTGCACTTCCCCATTGTCCTGCGCCTGTTTCTGTAGCCAGCCTCTGTATCCCTTCTTTCATGTTATAGTATGCCTGGGGAATTGCAGTGTTTGGTTTGTGGCTGCCTGCTGGGCTTACGCCTTCGTATTTATAGAATATTTTTGCCGGAGTCTTAAGTGCAGCTTCAAGATGATGCGCCCTGTAAAGTGGGGAAGGACGCCATAATGTGTATATCTCCCGTATTTCTTCCGGTATTGATATGAATCTTTCCTGGCTGACCTCTTGTTTAATAAGTTCCATCGGGAAAATAGCTGACAGGTCTTTTGGACTTATTGGCTCTTTAGTTCCGGGATTTAACGGAGGGGACAATGGCGTAGGCATATCTGGAAGGATATTATACCATTTCCTGGGGATATCATTCTCATCTAAAAGTATTTTTGTTCTTTTCATGGGGGAATTCCTCGGTTGGACAATATTTTCGAGGTGATATTTAAGGCTGGCGCAGAAATACATATGTACGTTTACTTGACGAAGGCGGTTCCTGATAGGAATTCCATTAGGGAGAGAAATCGAATATGGTTACGGCACAAGCTGACATTATGAATTTGTCTATATAGTTACCCCTTCAGATAATATGCCAATAATAAATGCGGCTGCCGGGATTCGAACCCGGGTTAGAGGCTATTTCCCTCTTTCTGGTCAAGCTTTTTGCTTGCAAAAAGGTTGTTGGGAAGCCTCTGTCATAGCCACTAGACCACAGCCGCAATCTGGCATGCTAAATAATGGTTCAAGTGATATATTGTTTATGGTTCTGTTAAGATTTCATGGAAAAAGTGCACAATCATAATAAAGTGCCTGCCTCAAAAAAAAAACTCGTTTTTTGCGCTATAGTCGAAAGACCTGTAGCGGTAATCCTTTTGCCGTTTTTCCCTCGAACTTATTTCAAAGCCTTTATGAAATCGTCTATTTCCATCACTTTGTAAGTAGTTGTCTTGATACTTCCACGCGATGCCATTTCCACTATCGCCTTCGTGACCTTCGTTTCATCATCCGCTTCCACTATAGATAAGAAGTCAAAATTTCCAAGAACAGCGTACTGGTCAATTACCTCGACACCCATGTTCTTTATTTCATTGTTAACTTCTTTAATCCTTCCGGGATTTTTCTTTAAAGTTTTTGCGCCTTCGTCCGTTAAGTTTGATATTATAATATATCTGGACATTGTAACCTCCAATTCTAATTATAGTTTCTATCGTATAAATATGTAACCTTTTAAAATTTTAAGTATAATAAAAAAAAAGAGATCAGGATTTTAAACAAGAAATATTAATAATCCGGAAACATATAGTACAGAATGATAACGATGAAGATTTTCTTTTTCGAACGTGGGGTCATTTCATGAAAATTGCATGGTGTATTACAGGCGCCGGTCATTTCCTTCGTGAAAGTTTTGAAGTTATCCAGAAGATAAAAGAAAAAAAACCTACTACAAAAGTCACAACTTTTGTTTCAAAGGCGGCTGAAGAAGTAATCAGGATGTACGGATTTGATAAATCGCTTCCTAATATTTCAAATGGTAATTATCTTGAAGAATGTTTTTATGAACAGGAGCAGGGATCAAGTTTCCCCAAAGTCGGAAGGATGCTCCTGAAAAAATACGATGCCCTTATAGTCACTCCGGCGACCTCAAATACAACCGCAAAACTTGCTTATGGAATAGCCGATACACTTGTGACGAATGCAGTAGCTCAGGCTGTAAAAGGCGGCGTGGCGGTCTTTATTGTTCCGGTGGATATAGAAGGCAACATAGAATCAAGAATGCCTTATTTCATAGACCGGGAGATATGCATGAAATGTGAAATATGCCCTCCGGTAAAGCAATGCCCAAATCGTGCAATAACAAACCAGATCGACCTTTTAAAGTGCAATGGTTGCGGCCTCTGCGTAAAATCATGCAGTTATGGCGCTGTCCGGGGAGGATTGGCAAAAATCAAAGTGCGTGATATTGACTCACGAAATGTGAAGAAATTAGCGCAACTTGAAGGTATAACGATAGTTGATCATCCCGGAAAAATCATTGATGTTGTAGAAGAATGCAAATATTGAAGTACTTAACGAATAATTGAAGTGAAAATAAAGTAATAGAGGAAAAAATCTTGTTCCCGACAAAAAAGGTTCAGACATTGATAGGTTCAACAATACAAGTTGAGATGAAGGGCGATAAACATACTCTTGAAGGTAAACTTGAAAGTGCAGATGAGTACCTGAATTTACATCTTATGGATACTTATGAGATCGCAGATGGTGTAAAATCACGCTCATTGGGTTCTGTCATCTTGCGCGGCAACAACATTATCATGTTGAGTCCGGTAGGGGAATAGAATGGATATTGAAGAAAAAATCCTTAAATTAATAAAATCGAAGAAAAATGGTATTTTGCAGAATGAACTCTGGAAAACCGCGAAGATCGATAGCAGTAAATGTTCCAGAATTGTTGCTAAACTAGAAAAGGATGGCTTTATCAGCAGGGAGCATGATACTTCCAAGGCTTCCAAAACATACCTGATCAGGTCCGTAGAGAAAAAGGAAGAGAAAGTCAAGAATTACAAATTACTATTAATAGAAGATATTTTCTCCCCATGTACAGGATGCTCTCTTGAGTGCGTTCCGGAACAATGCATACAACTCTCAGAATGGGTATATCGTCTTTGATATTCCCTTTTTATTCCTGATCGGATTGCGTAACAGTCCTTAGTCTTTTTACACCATTGATCTCTTTGATGATCTCAACAACATTCTCTGGCACAAATTGTTCCCACTTTTCGCCTTTCAGCATCATGGCCCTGATCTGTGTACCAGAATAACGGTTTCGCTTAAATAGAGGCGATTGTTTGACTTCGATACCTGCCTCTCGCAACAATTCTATTACGAGAGGATTGTTGGTGTATGCAATATCAAATGGTGGCACCATGGATTTTACATGAGATACCCAGAGGGAATTGCGCTGAATGTCCTCAATAGGTATGACGTAATGCTTAATATCAAATTCCTTTATAGCACTTGAAACCATTAGAACCCGTTCACCTGCAGTGAATGGGTTTTCTATTTCGTGGCTTTTCTGTGCGCTTCCTATTCCCACTATGATCTCATCGACTTCTTTTGCTATCTGTTTTAAGACCTGGTGATGCCCTAAGTGGTAGGGCTGGAATCTGCCAAGATAAAGCCCTCGGCTCATATCACTCTTTGGGTTTTGGCGGTTTTGCAACCGCCGGTTTTTCAGCTGATGGAGGCGGTGGTGGAGGTGGCGGAGGGATATTTGCAAGTTTCTCTGCGCCCCATGGTCTTACCGGATTATCGCGATTCCACACTTCTTTCATAAAAGCACGCCAGTCCCACTTATTATGCTTGTGCTTCATATCTGCGAGTTTCTTGACCATTTCCTTGTTTATTGGCTTATCAGTCCATTCGATGTCGTTCACTTTATTGAGATAATTTTCACCTGTCTCGGTCCTCACAAATACCGTGCTCCAACCGTCATCCGAACCCACGGAGCCGACGGATATATCAGCAAAATATGAAGTATAATCCTGACAGTAGTGGCATCCTTTTCTTGCAAGGGGAGCGACTTCTTTTATAGGTACTTCTTTTACTTCCTTATTAGTTTCAACGATGAAATTTCCTTTATGGAAATTCATCTTCTTGACATCCCTTATATCAACACCCATTATTTTTGGTATCATTTCATTAAGCATTATCTGTTCAGAAAAACTTTCCATGCAGATAAGACCAATTATTAATTTGATTCGTCCAAAATTCTCACGGAAAAGCTTTGCGCCGTGAGCCTGGCATGGCACTCCTACAAGAGCTACATTTTTATATTTCTTCAGACCCTGAACATAAGTATCAGCAAAAGCCCTGTGTATATCCCTCATGCTTGAAATTACGGGCTGGTATGTGTATTTTGTACCGCTCGCGCTTGTTACATCTTCAGGTTTTGTGAATGTCACTATTTTTGTTTCCCATTTCTCATTTCTCACTACACCAAGGGCGCAGTCGATCTCCCCCTGTTCTAAAAGAGATTTTATTATCTGTGATACTATTGCCCCGTCCTGTCCATGAAGCGTTTTGCTTTTTCCGGCCTTCATTATCCTGATATTATTGAATTCATCTACCGGGAAACCATCAAGTATAGGGCAGACTCTTTCGCATGCATAACAATTCACACACGGATGCGTATCATTCTTAAAAGGATCGACATTCTGGTAAACGACTTCGGTTTTTAACTCCATTTTATTATAGTTGTTCTTTTCCTTTGAGATGGCAACCTCTCCTTTTCTCACAATTGGTGCATTCATCGGACAGATGGCTTCGCATGTACCGCAGGAACAGCAGTAGTTGTATTCCCCAACATCTGCTATTTTTGGTAGTCCCACATTGGGGGCATACATGTTGTTGCCCAGTCTTATGAGCACTTTATCCTGGTCGGATTTAAGGATTCCCTTCTCAATGAGGGGCCCTGCTGCCACACTGTCCGATTTTGCTTCCACTTTACTTTCCTCCGATGATTTCCTTTCCTATTAACTTTATAGCTGCTTCCTTATCCGGGCCTATAGGTGAACCTGCAACTATCTGGGTGACTCCTATCTTCTTTAAGGCTTCAACTTTTGCCTTGCAGTCAGCAGGTGCTCCACATATTGAGAAGGCATCGATCATCTTGTCCGTGACAAGGGCGTTCAATCCGGCAAAGTCTCCCTTTGCTATGGCATCGCCGATGTTCTTCTTTGCCGCTATATCGATCGCATGTCTTTGAAGAACAGTATCAGGTGATCCTGCAACGATGAATGCGACTACGACTTTTGCTGCATTCTTTGCTTTCTCGGCATCTTTATGGATGGAGAAACATGCATAAGCGCCTACGTCAACGCTCTTGGGATCGCGTCCTGCTGCTTTTGCGCCTGCTGCGATTTGTTTGATCGCGAATTCGAAGTCTTTCGGATGAGATGCGTTAATGAGCACGCCATCTGCTACCCTTCCGGCAAGTTCAAGCATCTTGGGACCCTGCGCGCCCATGTAAATCGGGACATTGCCAGTCTTAAATGCCAGTTTTGCACCGCCGATCTTTACACGTTTTCCATCCTGCGAGACTTTCTTTCCTGTGAAGAAAGCCCTGAGAGCTGTTATGGATTCGCCTATGGTTGTCATTGGCTCGACCCATTCGATACCCATAGCATCGAAGGTTGCCTTGTCTCCGGGACCGATGCCAAGTATCGCGCGGCCTCCTGATAATTCATTTATCGCGCCGATACTCTGGGCAGTGATCGCAATATTCCTGGTATAAGGATTTGTTACTCCGGTTCCCAGTTTTATCCGGTTGGTGTTCATTGCCAATACTGCAAGTGTGGTATACACATCACGATTGTTGTAGTGATCTGTGATCCATACATTGTCAAAACCATTTTCTTCTGCAAGCTTTGTGTAATATGCTATTTTTAGAACCGGGTCTGCCGGTACAAATTCAATACCAAACATATTTTCCTCCTACGTTTCAGGTCAATCGTCTTTCATTATTTAAAAGCATATTGGTTTTGTTCGGTCCTTTTCCGGGCTTTAATGTTAAATCCTTAACAAAAAATGATAAAAACATGGAAAAGTGGAAAATGTATTCTATGTGATTACGTTTATGATCCGGATGTGACACGTGGGCATAGAACCTGGAACAGCTTTTGAAGAATTGCGGGTTTGACCGTAGCAAAAGAATCATTTAAGAAATTAGAATGATCTCATATCATTCATTAAAAAGTCTGCAAAATAAAGAAGAGAAGTATTGACGGTATCCCCACAAGGCCCCATAAAACCGGATTATACCGCCACACTTTTGCTCCATCAAGCGGTCCGAAAGGTATCATATTGAAGCCTGCCAGGAATACATTTATGAAAGCTGCTCTCGCAAGTACATTTATTCTAAATTGGTCGGTAATAATCAATGAAACCAATATAAACAAAACAACAAGTATTAAATTAACGACCGCGCCTGAAACCGAAATATATGCAAACTCTTTTTCATTTTGCCGGGTATTCCTGTAATAATCCTGTTCCTGCCCATAAGGGATCCTTTTCCCTCGTATCATTACAGCGCCAGGGGCTGCAAATACAAAACCACCGTTGGTCAAAACCGATAGCCCTACAGCAAGAAGAAGTCCTATGGGGCTTGCCTCGTAATCTGCAACAAAACCGTATCTCTGGGCCGTGAACTTATGAGCAAGTTCATGCAGGAGAAAACCAGAACCTACTCCAATTGCAGCTATAGCCAGGGCCTGTGAGCTTGTACTGGGATAAGAAAAGGCTATAGTGAGCACGAGTAACGAAGCCACAAGATGCGTGATCTCTCGAATGCTATTTCGGTCCATGACGCCCAAGTTAATTTAAAGACATATAAATCATACCATTCCGCATGCGAAGTTTGACAATAACTCATCCTGCTGCGGTGTCCTGACCCCATACAGGCACTGCCGCGCATCTTTATAATAAAGGCGTTCCTCAAGTATCCCCTCCTTTTTCAGCATAGTAAGGGCATAACGCACTGTGCGTGGAGGAAGGTAGCTTTCGGCGACAAGATCTTTCTGGGTCATCAGTCCCTTATATTCAAGAATCTTAAAAATAAGTTTTACCGAAGGCGATAATTGCATTATCTTCTTTGAATAAAGAGTCTGAAGCGCCATAGTTTCGGTATAGGTATATTTATCTGGCGTTTTTTCCATATTACGTAATCTTTTTATGTTATGATAGGATTTAAATCTTTAGGCAAAATATGCCTGTTTATTATTCAGGCTTTCAGCACCTTACCGGTAATCTCTTGAACACAAAGTATATTATAGTTCCGGTTTATAATATTGGCTGGGGTGTTTAAAATTGGCATACGAAGCGAAAAATTTTGAGAGCCTGTTAGGTACAAAAGGTTTGGGCGACCAGTTGCTCAAAAACCATTTTACGCTGTACCAGGGCTATGTGACAAATACGAATAAAGTGGCAGATGTACTTTCAGCCATGGCAAAAGATGGAAAGACAAGTACTCCGGAATACGCGGAATTAAAGCGCAGGTTCGGCTGGGAATTTAACGGTATGAGGTTGCACGAATTATATTTCGGGAACATGATAAAGGACGGTAAAGCGCTCGACAAGAAGACAAATTTATACAAAAAGATCGTTTCAGAATTTGGTTCATACGAGAACTGGGAAAAGGATTTCAAGGCAACAGGGGCCATGAGAGGTATCGGATGGGTTATATTATATTATGACAATGATAAAGGGCGTCTGTTCAATACCTGGATAAATGAACATGATGTCGGGCACCTGTGCGGAGGAATGCCTCTCATTGTCATGGATGTCTTCGAACATGCATATATGATCGAATATGGATTAAAAAAAGCAGATTACATAGAGGCATTCTTTAAAGCGATCGATTGGACTGTCGAGCCTAAAGTTGATTCGTGGATCGGAATGAATCCATGAACCATTTTTTTTTAATTCTCATACACTCATCGATCAAATATATCATCATTTTATGGCGATATTCCTGTTAGCAACGGTTGAGTATAATACATTCCTATCTTCCCATCATCCTTTCTCTCGTGTAATGCATTGACAGGAAAATAAATAAGGCACTTTTCCGTATTAAGCCCTGAATGCAACTATCAATCATATTAATAAGATTAATCTTAACATTCGCCTTATCCCTCATCTTTGGCTATGAAAGGCAGAGGTCTCATAAACCCATAGGTTTTGGAACCTTCATTTTTGTATCCGTGGGGTCATGCGGGCTTGCGATAACTGCAATTATCCTGAATGAAAATCCTCTTCCGCTATTGGGCTCTGTCGTCACGGGAATTGGTTTTCTCGGGGCAGGCGCATTGATCAAGACGAACGAAAAGACTTTCGGGTTCACAACGGCTGCAAGCGTTTGGCTGTTTGCGATATTTGGTATCATAATCGGAGTAGGTCAGTATATTATCGGGATCACTATATATTTACTGACATGGGTGGTTATTTATTTTGATAAGCTGTTTGAAAAGAAGGGAATGGGATATTACCAAAAAAAATTGATCATCAATACCAATAAGATCGTGGAAAAATCTGAAATAAAAATAATCTTTTCACAGGGCACGCAAAGGCACAAGTTCATCGGGATAGATGTGGATAAGAAAAATAATAAGATAGCTATAACTTACCTGATAGAAGGAACTTCCGAAGATATTTATAAAATATCGAAGAAATTATATGAAATGGACTGGTTCGATTCTTGTAAATTCGAATAAAAAAATCGGCGGATTTTTTTCTTTAAAAGCTACTATATTAACTCCATATCCTCGCCACAGCAGACAAGTGTTCCTCCGCCTGCTTTTGTGACAGTTACTTCATTTCCGCATATATTACATCTATACTGTTCATGAAGATTCCCACTTAAAATTGACCCACTTTTCCCATCGAAAATTGACCCACCTAAATTACTAAATGGAGTGCGCCCCTCAAAGTAGACAGGTAGTTAAGGTGTGTCTCAATGAGGGAAATCATGGGAAAAACATCAAGAAAAAGATATACGCGTGAATTCAAGCTCTCCCTAATCAGGGAACTTGAA